>UEXX01000375.1_pt1 | contig 17255 bp, 6 predicted proteins | sample 4301161 | NCBI WGS metagenome assembly UEXX01 (sample SAMEA4773179, study PRJEB27434) | metagenome | biome: 2259; feature: agricultural soil; material: soil | place: USA | collected 2014-09 | depth 0.25 m
TTACTGGGCCTCGATCCTGATGATCGGCCGGCCCTCTGGCGGCAGCAACACAGCCGTTGCGTAACGGATCGACAGGTCGCGGTAATAACGGACGGGACCATCCTCGGGATAGTCGTTGGCGAGCTGTTCGAAGAACCTGGCAGCGTCCGCCCAATTCCGACTCTCGAACAGCTCGAGTCCGTGGGCGAACCGATCGCGGAGGCCGTCGTTCGTGGCACCGGCCGTGTTGCGCTGTCCGAGAATTTCGACGATCTCCACCGGATCGGTCTTGCCAGGGAGCATGAAGGATCCGAGGCGGCGGACCAGAAGTGAGTCCAGCCCCTGGACGGCCGCGGCCGAGGCGAGGAGCCTGGTCGAGAACAGCTTGTTCACATGCTCGATGCGGGATGCCGCATTGGCAGGATCGCCCACGGCCTGCAGTTCACCGGCGACCACACCCAGGCCAATCTCTCCAGCATCCATGCCCATCCGAGTGGGCATCCGTTTCGCCACGGGATGCGCGCCGTTGAAGCGATCGATCGCGTCCCGTATTTCAATCGCCGCCAGGCAGGCGTTCAGCCGCCCCGCCTTCTCCTGCTCCGGTTGTCGGCCCAGCCATCGTCCCAGCGTGCGTGTGAGCCAGAACGGGCTCGACGTTCTCCACACACACAACGCGCTATCTCCCCCGCGGCCCCAGACCAGGCCGTGGCGAGCCGTCACGAGCCTGCGCAACATCTCGTGGTACTCACTCAGGAGATCGTGGAGTTCATCGCGGCTCAGATGCTCCGCCAGATTGGTATATCCCTTCACGTCCGTGGTCAGGCAGACACCGCTGAAGAGTTGCTGCCTGGCGTACGGGTTCACTTCAATCGGCATCTGCCTCCGGATGTCTCGATACCGGGAGAACAGGCCCGCGAACATCGCCACCGGCAGCTGGATCAGCAGCGGCACCGCCGCAGGAACGAGCAGGGAGTGATGAGTGAAAAGCCATTGCGCCAGAGCGCCGCCGCCGACCCCAAGCCCCATCGCGATTGCCGTGGCCGGCACGCCCGGCAGCTGCCGCGCCAGGAATCCGACCAGACCGCCAAACACAAGGAGTATCAGGAGCGATGTGAGAGGACTCGTGGTCTGCAATGTCTGGTTGGTAAGCAGGTTGGCGAACGCGGTCGCGCCGATCTCGGTACCGCTCAGATCCACGCCTTCTCTCGTCGAGAACACCGTCGGATAACTGTCGGTCTGCGCGGCGCTGGTCATCAACGCGGACGTGCTTTCGCCCACGAACGCGACTTTGCCTGACAGATCGCGCCGCGGATCCTGCACATCCCGCAGCAGCTCGTGAAATGGAATGGTCTTGATGGTTGCCGGCGGCCCGTAGAAGTTCAGATAGTAGGTGTCAGGTCCGCTATACAGCCTCACCAGCGCGGTCAGGACGCGGCGCTCGGAGGCAGAGTAGCCCGGCGCATCGAGTGCTGCCAAAGCGCGTGCGGCGGCACCCGGATTCCGCTGGAGCTCGCGGCGAAGCCAGAGCGTCAGCCGGAGCGAGTCCTCGGCGGAGGTGCCGGCGCTCGATGGCGCGCCGGAGCGTCCAATACCCGACTGATCCAGCAGCGACAATAGACGGTTGAGGCTGGCCCTCGCGTGAACCTGCAGCGCTGCCGCGGGTAGAGTCGGCACAATGCCGGCAGGTGTGTCGAAGAACGGCCAGAAGAGCGGTGTCGTCGAGCTTCTCGGCAGGGGGAAGGGAGCCAGGCTCATCGCACTCTGCTGAAACTGTGTGATCGGGCTCTTCAGCAGTTCGGTGCTCACCCTGACGCCCGGCACGCGGGGGCGATCGACGCGCTGGACCAGCACCACGTTGCCGCTCTCCGCTATGGCACGAGCAAGGTCGTCGTCGTCCGCCGCCTCACGATGACCTTCGAACCAGACGTCCATGACGATGGCCGAGACGCCGTGACGATGAAGGCTGCGGATGATTGCCGCGTGGATGCGGCGCGGTGGCGGCCATGCTTCAGGCTCCATGCCGAGCTGCTGAGCAGAGCCTTTGTCGATGCTGACCACGACGACGTCCGGCGGGGGCGCGACGGGTCCCCGAAACGTGAACAGCGCTCTGAGCCCGACCTCTTCTTCCAGCCGCGCGCCAAGACTGCTAGGGCGCAGCAAGATGCCCAGCGCGCCAACAACGAGACCGAGCAGGATGCTCTTGCGAAGCCTCACCAGCGCGGATTGTAGCGCTACCGCGAGAGCGATCCTGATGGCGGTATGTTCAGACCTTGCCGGACCCGGCCTCGCCGCGGACGCGCAGGTCCTCGAGCGGGACGCTCGGTTCGCCCATCGTCACCGACAGTCCCTCCAGTTCCGGCCGCCCGATGCGATACGCCTGCTCGTGGAAGAGTGGCAGCAGCAGCGCGTTGCGCGAGATGAGCTCCTCGAGCTCGAGGTACAGCGCGTGCCGTACGGCGGGCGACGACTCGACACGCGCGCGCTCGACGATCCGATCGGTCTCGGCGGAGCCGCACATGCGCCCCTGAAAGCCGCGGGTCGAGTGCACGAAGTAGGCGAACGAGTCGGGGTCGGGGTAGTCCGCCGTCCATCGCCCCAGCACCACATCGACACTGCCGGACTCGATGGCGCCGATAAACTCGGCCATCGTCGACGTCACCAGGCGCAGCGTGACGCCGAGCGCTCCGAATGCGCTCGACAGCTCGCGCGCGAAGGCGGCATACGTGCCCTGGAACATCGGGTTGGCGGCCATGGTCAGCTCGAGGCTGGCCGGGACCGTCTCGGAGGCGGCCGCAGGCAGCGGCTCCAGCCGCGCCGTCGCGGCGGCGTCGTGGCCGAGCAGGCCGGGCGGGATGAGCGAGTATGCCGGCGTGGCGAGCCGGCCGATGGTCTGGCGGACCAGCCGTGCGGCGTCCACGGACTGCGCCAGGCGCCGGCGGAGCGCGCGCTCCATGAGCGGACCGCGCCTGGAGTTGAACGCCAGATAGTACGTGACCAGCCGCGGCGTCTCCTTGTATCCGGAAGCGAACTCCGGATTGCGCCGTAGCTCGTCGGCATCGGAGGGAATCAGGTCCCACGCCAGTGAAAAGCGGCCCTGCCGGAACCCGGCCGCGATCTCCCTGGGCGGCACGCCGAAGGTCAGCGTGAGTCGATCGCTGCGCGGGTACCCACGCCGCCAGTACGTCCGATTGCGTTCCAGCTCGAGACGATGGCCCGGATCGAAGGCGGCCACGCGAAACGGCCCGGTGCCGACCCATGCCCCTGCTGGCGTCGAGGGATCGCCGCCCTCGGGAAGAATCGCCGCAGCGGGATGCGACAGCAGCGCCGGCAGGAAGCCGATGGGCTCCTCGAGTTCAATCGAGAACTCGGTGGCCGAATGGATGCGGAAGCCGGCCAGGTCGCGCGTCTCGCCGGAGGCCAGCGCCCGGGCGCCGCGGATCGACGCAAACAGCTCCTGCCCCATGACATTGCCCGACTGGAGAAGCCGCTCCAGCGAGTACCGCACGTCACGGGCCCCGAGCTTGCGTCCATCATGGAATGTCACGTCGTCGCGCAATCGGAACCAGTACCGCAAGCCACCGTCCTCGGTGCGGAACTGCCTGGCCAGCCACGGTACGATGCGTGCTTCGCCGCGGTCGCGCGTGAGAGTCTCGAAGATGAACGGGAGGACCTCCGCCGTTTCCGAGATGATCCGTTCGACTGGATCCAGTGAGACGATGGCGCCCACCATCGGAACGTGAACGGCGCCACCAGCAGTGCGGCGCGCCTCGACGACCGGCTCGGCTGCCGGCGCGATGCCCAGCTCGCTGTAGTTCACATACGGCTTGGTGCCGCGCAACACCAGGCCGCGCACGCGTGAACTGACAACGCGGTAATCGATGTCGTGGAACAGCGGGACGAACGCGGCGGCTTCGAACAGCAGGCCTTCGAACTTGCGATACAAGGTCTCGCGGATCGCCGGCCGGCTCTCGGTTCTGGCTTCCTCGAGGATCTGGTCCGCCTCGGGCGACGAGAAGTACTTCCTCAATGCGCCGTTGGCCGAGTGGAACAACGAGTGGGTGAAGTTGTCGGGGTCGTCGTAGTCGGCGTTCCATCGACCGATCAGCAGGTCGATGGCGTCGTTGTCGCGCCACAACTGCAGGAACGAGGTCATGTCCACCTCGTCGGACTGGACCTCGATTCCGAGCTCCTTCCAGATGCTAGACAGGCCCGTGATCAGGGACGAAGCCCGATCTCTCAGCAGCGGCTGTACGGTCGCCGTCAGCCGGATCCGGCCCTCGATCCCGGCAGCGCGCAGCACGTCGAGCGCTTCGACGCGTGAGAGCGCGGACCAGCGGCGCCCCGGGTCGTGTCCGGGCATACCGGGCGGAATCAGGCCCGTGGCGGGCGCTGCGAAGCGGCCGAGCGTGCGCCACACCAGATCGCGGGGCCGGACCACCCCCGTGAGCGCGCGGCGCAGCGCCAGGTTGCGAGCGTGCGGCCCCGTCCGGCAGTTGAACAGGACGAAGTACGTGTTCTTCTTCGGCGTCTCGACGAGCCCCTGTCGGAATCGCGCGTCGCGCAGGATGTCTTCCAGATCGTCAGGCTGCAGATCCCGCGCCACGTCGATCCCGCCGCTTCTGAACTGGCGGCCGATGGCCGACGCGCTCAGCGCTGGCCTGAACTCGATGGCGTCGAGCCGCGGCAGCCCGGCGCGCCAGTACCCCGGGTTGCGCTCGACGACGACGCGGCCGGGCTCGAGGGACACGAGCTGGAACGGGCCGGTGCCAATCAGGCGCGCCGGCTGGCCCTCGCCTCCGCTGGCCCTGACGATCGCGGTGGCGCCGTCGGTCAGAAGCGCCGGGTAGATCGGCAGGGGTTCCTCCAGATGCAGCTCCACCTCGTGATCGCCGCGCGCGACGATGCCATCCGCGTGCTGGGCCTCCCCGCCGCGCAGTTCGCGGACACCTCGGATTGCCGCGAACGCGGCCGGCACCGTGGCCGCGGATCGAATCGCGACTTCGATCGAGGCTTTGACGCTGCCCGCCGTCATCAGTGCGCCATCCGAGAAGTGCACGTCTCGCCGGAGCACGAGGACGCATCGACGGCCGTGATCGACCAGGTCCCACTTCTCGCACAGCCAGGGCAGCAGGTGCCCGTTGGTGTCGGTCGCGAGCAGTGTCTCGTAGACGGTGCCGCCGATCTCCGACTCTTCGATGATCTTGGTGGCGACCGGCTCGATGGCGTTGACCTGGTTGGCCTGGGCGACCACCAGCCGGCCTCCGGTGGGGATGCGGTCCTCGCCGGCCGCGTCGGGCGTATCCGTGTCGAGCCGTGCGGCTTCCTCGAGCAGCGCGTTGGCCTGCTCGTATTCGCCCACCAGGTTCGAACGCGTGATCGCCAGCGACAGCAGCCGCCGCAGGCTGTCGGTGTCCTGGATGCTCCGGGCGACCGCCAGGCCCTTGTCGAGCCACTGCGCCATGGCGTCCGACTGACGCGCCTGCCACGCGGTTTCGGCCGCGAGCACCAGCGCGCTCGCGAGGCGCTGCTGATCGGCTTCCTGTTCGAAGATGCGGATGGCGGCGGTGGCTTCACGGCGCGCGCTCTCGAGGTCGCCCGCCATCCGCGAGGCCCTGGCCAGCAGCAGACGCGCGTCTCCTTCCAGGACGCGGGGGCCTTCCCAGTCGGCATCCAGAAAAGTCAGCGCGGTCGTTGCGGATCGCGTGGTGTCCTCGACGCTGAAGGTCTCGAGCGATGTCCTGGCCAGGCGCAGGGCATGCTCGACGGTCTTGTCCGGAACGTCGCCCTGGAAGTAGTGCTGGACGAGCTGCGGCAGTACGCGCTCGAGGCGTCCCGCATGGCGCGCCTCGAGCAACTCGGCGCACCGTCGATGGAGCGCCCGGCGCTTGCGCGGGGAGAGGCCCGCGTAAAGAACGTCGTGCACGACGCCGCTCGAGAAGCTCAGGAGGCCCCCACGCGACTCGCGCTCCTCCTCGATGAGCCCCTCTTCAACCAGCCGATCGATCGCGTCGTCCACATCGCGCGCCTGGACCAACGCCGCCAGGTCGCGCGCGTCGAAGCTGTTGCCGATCACCGAAGCCACGGACAGCACGTCGCGCAGGTCTTCAGGCAGACGTCCGATTCGCTTCTCGACGGCCTTCTGGATCGTGGCAGGCAGCGCATCGGATGCGAGTGTGGCCTCCGCCGAAAGATTCCAGGCGCCGCTGTCATCCTTGATGATGCCGCCTGAATCAACCAGCGCACGCACCAGTTCCTTCGTGAAGAACGGATTCCCTTCGCTGCCCTTGTAGAGCCGCTTGAACAGGCCGTCAGCGACGCCTTGCCCCACCAGCGTCTCGAGGAACGAGCGGTGCTCCGAGGCAGAGAGCGGGCCCAGGATCAGCGACGCCGCCCTGCGCTCGCCCTGGAAATCCTCGATCATCCGCATGAGCGGATGCCGCGCGGTGATTTCCGTGGTCCGGTAGGTGCCGATCAGCAGGATCGGCGCGGCACCCAGGCGCCTGACGATGTACTCCAGGGCCTCGAGCGAGATGTCCGCGGCGTGGAGATCTTCCATGAAAAGGATCAACGGACGGCCGCCTGAGAGGCGTGTCAGGGTCCGCGCGAGCAGCTCGAAGATCTGCGTCCGGCTCTCAGGCGCCACGGCACTGCGCCGGTCCACCGCTGCGCCGCTGCCAACGGCCGCGCGAATCTCCGGCACTTCGCTCAGGACGGGGAACACCGACGCGAGATCGGGCGCAAGGTCCGCCAGGTCGGGTGGGGGCGCGCTGCCGGTGTCTCTCAATCGGAAGTACTCGAGAACCATCTCGAGGAAGCCCTGGTACGGAAGGCCGCGGTCCAGTTCCACCGACCGGCCGTGCAGCACGCGGATCTGCCGCGCCTTGGCCAGGCTCTCGAGCTCGTCGAGCAGACGCGTCTTGCCGACGCCAGGCTCGCCGCCCACGAGCACGAACTGCGACTCGCCGGCGATGGCGGCGTTCAGCCGCTGCTGAAGCTCCTTCGATTCACGCTCGCGCCCGATGAAGGGCATCACCGTCGCCTTCGGAGACTGCAGCGTCTTCGTCAGTTCGGTGACTGGCCGGCTCCGATCGGATTCGCGCAGCCCGATGCGATAACGTTTCAGGGCCTCCGCGACATCCCCCGCCCGTTGCGGCCTCCGGGCGGCCTCCTTCCGGAGGCAGTCCATGACGATGCCGTCGAGTGCCTCGTCGATGGCTGCGCCGCGGGCGCGCGGCGCCTGGGGGAACTCGTGCACGATGCGGTAGACGACGGCCTGCGCCTCGCCGGAAAATGGCGCCTCGCCGACGACGCACTCGTAGAGCACCGTGCCGAGGGCATAGATGTCCGAGCGGCCATCGAGCCCGTGGCCCGTGATCTGCTCCGGGCTCAGGTAGCCCAGCGTGCCCATCAAAGTGCCTGTTCGGGTCATCCGGCTCTCGGATTGGGCTCGCGCAAGCCCGAAGTCCATCACGCGCACGCGGACGCCGCCTCCGTCCTCGCGGGCAACCATGATGTTCTCGGGCTTGATGTCGCGATGGACGACGCCGCGGGCGTGGCTGTAGTCGAGTGCCTCAGCCACCTGGATGCCGATGTCGACGATGTCGCCGAGCTGGCTGTCCTGACGGAGGAACGCGCGCAGGTTGCTGCCCTGCACCAATGCCATCACGAAGTAGAGCGCGTCCTCGTGCCGCCCGAAGTCGTAGATCGGGACGATGGACGGGTGGTCCATCTGCGCGACCAGCTGCGCCTCGCGCTGGAAGCGCTGCTCCGATTCGGGGCTGAGCTGAGAAGGAGGGATCAGTTTGACCGCTACGTCGCGATTGAGGCGCGGATCGCGGGCGCGATACACGACGCCCATGCCGCCGCGCCCGAGTTCCGAGATGATCTCGTAGCGATCCGCGAGTCGGGTCCCTAGCATCGACGGCTGTGCGGCTGCCTCGTCTGGCCGTGACGCCGATACCGTCGCGGACTCCGAATGCTCAACGGGGGAGGCAGACGGCCAGATGATACTGCGGATGGGCTTACGCCCGGCAGTTCAGATCTTCGTGAAAGCGGCTACTTCAGCTTGGCGTCCTTGATGCGCTCGGCAAGTTTCTGCGCAATCGGATGGGCGAGCGTTCCAATCGAGCCGGCGCCCTGTGAGTAGAAGTTGGTCCGAATCGTGTCCTTGGCGTCGACGACCTTCTTCCCCGCGGCGTCCGCCACCTGGTACTTGAGGTCGGTCGATTCGCGCCCCGAGCCCAGGCCGACAATCAGCCGCTTCGCTGCGTTGCCCGGACGCCAGCCCGTGACCTGGCCATCCACCATATACACCGAGCCCTGCGGAGCTGACGGGGGATCGGCCGAGACGTCGAAATCCTTTCCGAGTTGGACCTTGAGGTCGGCGACGAGCTGCGCTTGCAGTTGCTTCAGATCGTACGGCAACTCGACACCTTGAGCCGCGGTGAACGGCTGGATGACCAATGTCGGCTTGCCTTGGGAAAACACGGAAACGGTGGACAAGGCGATCCCGGCGGCGGCAAGCAGTTTCAGCTTCATTTGAAGTCCCTCCTTCTGCTCGTGTCGAGTGGGTCTAGGATCGTCCAGACGCTCAGGATGATACTGCGGATGGGCTAGCTGCGGCTGTCCCTCAGGCGGGCACGGCCCTTCGACCGAGCGCACGGGCCACCAGCCCCTCGACGGCCGGCTCGTACGCGCTCAGCGGTCGCATGCCATCGCCGTCGGTGACCGCGAGCGGCACACCGTCGCGAAACACGAGCCGCGTGCTCGAGAGCGCGGACACTCGCTCGGTGCCGGTGACGATGCCAACGAGGTTCAGGGGGTCGGCTCCGCTGATCGTCAACAGCTCGCCGGACGCCGCCGCACGCCGTACCTCGCGCACGGACTGGACGGCCTCCGGCAAGGCGAACTGCTCTCCCGACATTCCGCCGACGAACCGGCCGCCGCGGATTTCGCCGCGCGCCTCGAGGCGGCGATAGACCATGACCAGCTCGCGCCAGGTCGCGACGTGCGGTTCGCGCGTCAGCAGCCTGCGGAACACGATGCCGTACCGCTGGAGCAGAACGCGTGCCACGATTTCAACGGCGGCGTCTCGATCGACGGCATCGGCCAGGCTCACCGGCACCGCTGACCAGCGTCCGCCCGCGGCCGCAGGCGCACGGGACTGCCTGCGCGAGTGATAGCGCAACGCGCGCGGCGCCTCCTCCCGGCGCCGCGAGAACATGGCCCTCAGGCCTCCGAATCCGTCCGACGTCACGTGTCCAGCAGCCACGAGCTCCGCCAGGCCATGCTGGATGTCGTCAGCCGACAGCTCGACGCCGGACGCGATCTCGTGCAGGAACAACGCCCCGCGCTGCTCGAGCAGAGCGAGCAGGATCGCGGCGCTGGGGCTGGGCGCCTCGCGTGGCAGCTCGTCGCGAGTCGACGCGACCGACAGCGCATGCCATGCCGGGCGATGTTCTCGCAGGAAAAGTGCAACGGGCGTCGAGCGGATCGGTCGAGGCCGGTCCGCGCCCGTGCGACCGGAACCGGACCGGCCGGAGAGGCGCGCCCATGCCACCTCGCCGCTGAAGCAGAGGAGATCCAGCATGGACGGCTCGTAGCCCTGCACGCGAGCGGGCAGGACGTGCCGCTCCCACGCGCCGGCCGCGAGCTCCACGCCGTCAAGCTGCGCGACCGCGGTCCGAAGCCCTTCGAGGCCCGCCAGACGGTGCGCGGAAGAGACGTGCTGCCAGGCGAACAGGAAGCGCATGAATTCCGCCGGCGTCACCGGCTCGATTTCCGCCCGCAGCCGGTTCAGCGTGAGCCGGTGGATTCGCGCGAGCAGCCGCCGGTCGCACCACTCCTCGTCGTCCGATCCGGGCGTGAACGAACCGCGCAGCACGATGCCGTCTGATTCGAGCGTCAGGAGCGCAGCTTGTATGTCGCCCGCAGAGAGCCCCAATGGTGCACCCAGATCGGCGGCTCTGACGGGACCCAGCAGCGCGAGCCGGCCACGAAGCAGCTCGACGATCGCGTCCTCGCGATTCCAGATCTTCGCGCGCCGCGTATCCGGCGCGGCGATCGCCGGCATGATCTGGAGCGGCATCGAGACGGTCTGCAATTCGGGCAGGCGCTCGGCCGCCACCCAAATCGCCTGTGGCCATGTCGAGTGGGAGGCGAGCGTGGCACGGCCGCTCTGGACGAGCGCCTCGAGCCACGCGGACGCGGCGAGGGTGTGCACGACTTCTTCCTGCATCAGAAACCCGGCAGTCACCAGCGCGTCGTGCAGCTCGTCGGCGTCGCGGGGATCGGGCCGGACTTCCTCTTTCACCAGCGCAATCGCATTCGCGTCCAGGATCCCGAGTCCGCCGTACGTCGCCGGATCGGTAGCGCGCCTCGTCATGACGGCCTGCGTCCGCCGCTCCTCGAGCGGCGCGTCGTCCACGAACTCGTACGGCCGCGCGTTGAGGATCTCGTGCGAGAGCGGAGAGGGCTCGGGCGTATCGCGGGAGAGGCAGCGAATCGTTCCCTCGTGGATCCGCCGCAGAATCGCGAGCAGCGCTGGCAGGTCCATCGCTTCTTCGAGGCAGTCGCGCACCGTCTGGTTCACCAGCGGGTGATCCGGAATCTGTCGATCGCCGGGAATGTTCTCCAGGCACGCCGCGGCGTCCGGGAAGGCCGCCGCCAGCAGGTCGTCGGCCTGCATCCGCTGTAGCGGCGCGGGCACCTTCTTGCCGCCGCGATGTCTGGGCACAGCGAGCGACACAGTGGCGTTCCACCGCCACCGCGTCTGAAATACCGGCGCGTCCAGAAACGCCTGGATCAGCACGTCCCTGACGGTGTTCGGGTGCAGGTAGCGAAAAACATCGGCGAGCGGGAACGAGTGCTGCGGGCCGAGCGACAGCAGCAGCGCGTCCTCCGATGCGGCCGCCTGCAGCTCGAAGTTGAACTGGCGACAGAAGCGCTTTCGCAGCGCAAGCGCCCACGCGCGATTGACACGGCTGCCGAAGGGCGCATGCAGGACCAGCTGCATCCCACCCGATTCGTCGAAGAATCGCTCCAGCACGATCGTGTCCTGCGTAGGCAGTGTTCCGAGAATTCGCATCGACTCGGCGCAATAGCTGACGATCTGCTCGGCGGCCGCCGTATCGAGGCCGGCGTCCTCCTTGAGCCACTGGACCGGCGCGGAGACGTCCGGCACGCCTGCGCCCAATCGATCTGCAAGCTGGTGTCGAAGATCGCTCACCGCGACCGAGAGCTCCGCGCTGCGGGCTGGCGCCTCGCCCAGCCAGAAGGGCAGCGACGGCGGCGCTCCGCGCGCATCGGCGACACGCACCACGCCCGCCCCCACCTGGAGAATCCTCCAGGAGCTGTTACCGAGCTGGAAGATGTCGCCGGCGTTGCTCTCAATGGCGAAGTCCTCGTTGAGCGTGCCGATGAACAGCTCCTCCGGATCGAGCACGACGCGATAGTCGGCAATCTCCGGGATGGCGCCGCCGGAGGTCATCGCGATGAGTCGTGCCGAACGGCGTCCCGTCACACGGCGCTGCACCTCGTCGCGATGGATCAGCGCGCCACGACGGCCTCGCCGAGTCGTGAAGCCGTCCGCGAGCATGCGCACGACGCCAGCGAAGCTCTCGCGCTCCAGTTGCCGATAGGGCCACGCCCGTGTCACCAGCCCGAAGAGATCGTCCTCGCGCCAGTCCACCGACGACGCCTCGGCCACGATCTGCTGTGCGAGCACGTCGAGCGGTGCCTCGTGCGACACGATCCGATCGAGCTCGCCCTGCCTGACTGCTCGGAGCAGGGCCGCGCATTCGACCAGATCGTCGCGTGTCATCGGGAACAGCCGTCCCTTCGGTGTGCCGAGGATCGTGTGCCCCGCACGGCCGACGCGTTGGAGGAACGTCGCGATGCGGTGGGGCGACCCGATCTGGCAGACCAGATCGACGTGGCCGATGTCGATGCCAAGCTCGAGCGAGGCCGTCGCGACGAGCGCTTTGAGGCGGCCCTGCTTCAAGCGCTCTTCGGCATCCAGCCGGCGTTCCTTCGAGAGGCTGCCGTGGTGCGCGCCGACCGCCTCCTCGCCGATCCGGTCTGCCAGGTGTCGCGCGACACGCTCTACCATCTTCCGCGTGTTGACGAAGACGAGCGTCGTGCGATGCCCGGCGACCAGAGCCGCGAGGCGGTCGTAGTATTCCTCCCAGACTTCGCGCGACATCACGGCTTCGAGCGGTGAGCCGGGGATCTCGAGTGCCAGATCCATCTGCCGGCGGTGGCCGGCGTCGACGATCGCGCAGCGCGCCGCGCCGGACGAATCGACGTTGTCGGTGCCGACGAGATAGCGGGCCACTTCGTCGATGGGCCGCTGCGTCGCGGAGAGGCCGATGCGCTGCACGGGCTGACGTGCGATGTGGGCCAGCCGCTCGAGCGAGAGCGCCAGATGCGCGCCCCTGCGGCCGCCGATGACCGCGTGGATCTCGTCCACGATGACGGTGCGCACCGTCTGCAGCCGCTCACGGCTCCGTTGGGCGGTCAGTAACAAATACAGTGACTCGGGCGTCGTGACCAGGATGTGCGGCGGCGTGCGGAGCATCGCGGCGCGCTCGGACGCTGGCGTGTCGCCGGTGCGGACCGCCGCCGTGATGCGCGGAGCCTCGAGGCCCAGTTCGCCCGCAATGCGCCGAATCGCCGCGCGCGGTTCGGCCAGATTCTTGTGGATGTCCGCGCTCAGCGCCTTCAGCGGCGATACGTACAGGACGCGAACTTCGTCGGGGAGGCCAGAGCAGAGGCCTTCCTGGAGCAGGTCATCGAGCGCGATGAGAAATGCGGCAAGCGTCTTGCCGGAACCGGTGGGCGCCGCGATCAGGGTGTGGGCTCTGCGGCGGATCGCCTCCCATCCTCGAAGCTGAACGTCGGTAGGGTCGCCGAGCGTTTCGACAAACCAGCGCTGAATCGCGGGATGAAACGAGCCGAGGGGCGCAGCAGGGCGCGCCTGAAGCGACGCATGCGATTTCATGTGAGTCGAACTGAGAAGGGCGCCGGAGAAGCGCCTCATTCGATCTTAGCTCGATCGAAGACATTCGTAGGGCCGAACTTTAGTTCGGCCGACGCCAGGTCAACGCGCCCGGTGTCGGTCCCGCAGACTCTGCCAGCCGCCGTCGCTCGTCCAGCCGCCATCCACCGTCAGCGCCGCGCCGTTCACGAAGCCGCTCTGCTCGGGGTCTGCCAGAAACGCCACCGCCTTCGCCACATCGTCGGGGAAGGCGAAGCGTCCCATCGGGATCCGGCTGGTGATGTCTGCGTCGGAGTAGTAGCCGGCGGCTTGATCCGTGTCGTCCATCGCGGTCTTCACCCAGCCGGGACAGACGGCGTTCGTGCGGACGCCGCGATGGCCCCACTCGGCGGCGAGCGTGCGGGTCAGGCCGATCAGGCCGTGCTTCGACGCGTTGTACGCCGCGCGATCGGCGACGCCGACGAGCCCCGCGATCGACGCGATGTTGACGATACTGCCGGACCCGGCGGCGAGCATGTGCGCCCCGAATGCCTGCGAGGTCAGGAACGGCGCGACGAGGTTCACGTCGAGCACGCGGCGGATCTCGGCGGCGGACGTCATTTCGGCAGGGGAGATGCAGCTGATGCCCGCGTTGTTGACGAGGACGTCGACCTGCCCCCAGCGCGCGATCACTTGCTCGGCGAACAGTCGCACGGCGCTCTCATCGGAGATGTCGCCGACCAGCTCGAGCGTCTCGGCGCCAAGCCCCCGTGCGAGCGCGGAGGTCTCGACAGGGGAGCGAAGGTCGTTCAGCCCCAGCGCGTAGCCTCGCGCCGCGAGCACCTGGGCGATCTGGCGGCCGATACCCTGCGCGGCTCCGGTGATGAAGGCGACCTGCATGTGATCAATGATGTCACGGCCGCGCTGGAGACCCTATGCCCACCAGACTGAGTGTCCTGCTCCTCGGCGTGCTCTGCGCCGCACTCGCTGCGCCGACGCCCGTCCGCCTGCTCGTCGTCACGGGCGGGCACGACTATCCGACGTCTTTCTACACCCTGTTCGAGCAGGACGGCATCGTCTGGGACCACGCGACCTCGAACGAGGAAGCGTTCCGCAAGGACCTGCGCGGGCGCTACGACGCGCTCGTGCTCTACGATGGCTCCGCGAAGATCTCACCGGAAGGGCAGGCGCATTTTCGGGAGTTCGTCGACGCCGGGGGCGGCCTGCTCGTCCTGCATCACGCGATCATCAGCTACCAGGACTCCGACTGGTTCCGTGACCTCGTCGGCGGCCGGTACCTGCTGGACACGATCGACGGCAAGCCGGCCTCCACGTACCTGCACGACCAGGACATGAACATTCACGTGGTGACGCCGCATCCGATCACGCGGGGACTCTCGCTGACGCGCGTCCACGACGAGACCTACAAAGGGATGTGGATCGCGCCGACGAACACCGTTCTGCTCGCCACGGACAATCCCACCAGCGACGGCCCGGTGGCCTGGGTCAGCGCCTACAAGCCGGCGCGCGTCGTCTACATCCAGGTTGGTCACGGTCCGGAGTCGCATCGCGATCCGGAATACAGGGCGCTCGTGAGGAATGCGCTGCTGTGGGTCGCGAAGCGGCTGGAGTAGGGCCCTTACTGTCGATCTCGGCCCCCGAGTCGCGCCACTTCGCGATCCCATCCGAGCACGACGCGAATGCGCGGCGGCGGCGAGGCTTCGGTGCGGACGAGCGCCAGGAAGCGACCGTCAGGAGCCACGTCGTACGGTGCGCCGTATGTCCATCCCGACCCGAACGCCAGCGGTGCGACAAGGCGTTCCGGCCCGATCTCGAAGCGGCCGCTGTTGTCGTGCCACGACCGTACGACGAGCTGCCGCCCACGAACGAGGGCAAGTGTCCTGCCGTCGTGAAGAAAGACCGGAAACTCTCCCGAATCCCGCGACAGGGCGATTGGAGGTCCCGAGGAGGTCAGTGGGCGCACGTAGACGACCGATCGGCCGATTGCGGCTGACTGATAGGCGAGCCAGCGTTCATCGGGCGACAGTGAGCCACCGTTGTCGACGTGCAGTTCGGTGAGTCGTTTGATCTCGGTGGGTTGGCGCGGGTCGAACAACTTCAGCGGATACGAGCCGTCGGATTCTGAACCCTGGAACACCAACCGTCCGTCGCGTGTCCATGCGATCGGGTCGGTGTCGTCGGGGCCCGAAAGCACCGCGTGTTCCGCGCCCGTGCCGCCAGCCTCCTTGACGTATACATCGAAGTCTCCCTTGCGCATGCTCGTGAACGACAAGCGTCCATCGGGCAGCCAGACCGGGTTCCAGTTCATGCCATCGATGTTGGGCAGCTCCTCCGTGCCTCGTTCGAGATCGAACAAGCGAATCAGGAGGCGTCCGGCCTCCAGGCTCGCCGTGGCGACGCGACGGCCGTCGGGCGACAGCTTGACACCGACGAACGGCCGCGGACCGAACGCGAGGGGCGTCAACGTCCCCTGCGCGCCGATCCACGTGAGCCGGCTTTGCGGCACATAGCGACCCGAAAGATACGCAAGTACTCCATTCGCCGACACCGTGACCGGCTGCCCCCAATCGCCGGCAGGGTCGAGTTCCTGAGCCTCGTCGAGCACGGGAAACGGTTCGCCCGCGACGGTGCCCGACTTGAGGTCGAACGCCACTGCGTGATATCGGCCCGTGCGATAGAAGACGATGTGCCCCGATGGGAGCCATATGGCCTTCGCGCCCGGGAACAGAACGTTGTAAGTGCCCTTCGCGGGATCGAGCAGGCCTATGCGGGCGTCATTGAGGCCCGTGCTGGCGCGGACGATCGTAAACAGCACCCGGCCGCCTGGCAGTGCGGCCGGCCACCAGTGCCCGATCTCCTGTTTGCCGCGATCGGGAGTGGTGAGAACCGTGGGCGTTCCGCCGTCTGCGGAAACGATCGACAGCCCCGACAGCCACGCTCTCGAAAAAATGATCCGCCCATTGCCGTCCCACGTCGAGCCAGGACCTCCTTGCAAGTTGCACACGGCGAGCGCCTCGCCGCCGGCGGTCGACATCTTGTAAAGCTTGCCGTTGCGAACGAATCCGATCCACTCGCCGTCGGGCGAGAGGAACGGCCCCCGCGCCCCCTCCGTCCCTGCGACCAGTTGCGACTCGAGCGCATCGAACCGCCGCATGAAGAAGCGGTACTCGCCCTCAACCTGGGCCTCGTAGACAGCGAAGCGTCCGTCAGCCGCCACGGCGACCGCCGAGACGTTCATGACCTCCGGTGGCGGGTCGATCGTGAACCGGACCATCGGACTCGGCTCGGTGCCCGGTGGCGTCTGGAACAAGCCCCGGGCAGCCAGTGCGCCGGCGATCGCGGTCGCCGCCGCGATGACGCCAACAAGAAGCCACGGCGTTCCCGTTCGCGATGGGCTGCTCCGGGTCTGGCCTGACTGACTGTCGCTTTCCACCTCGGCGATGACCAGTCGTACGTCAGCGGCATCGTGCAGCCGGTTCTTCGGATCGCGTTCGAGGCTGCGCCGCAGCATGCGCCGCAACTCGTCCGGCGTGTCGGCTGGCAGTCGTGCCCAGTCGATCTCCTGGCGCAGCACGGCCGCGAGCGTGTCCGAAATGGTTTCGCCCTCGAACGGTCGACGACCGGACAGCATCTCGTAGATCACGACACCGAGCGCCCAGATGTCGGCACGCTTGTCCACCGCCTTGCCTCGAGCCTGTTCCGGGGCCATGTAGGCCGCGGTACCGAGAATGACGCCAGACTCGGTCCCCGGGTTGGCGTAGGTCGGCGAGTCCATCGCGGCTGGGCCGAGATCGTTTCCCCGGAGCGGATCGAGCGCCTTCGCGAGGCCGAAGTCGAGCACCTTGACATCGCCGCCGGGAGTCAGCTTGATGTTGGCTGGTTTCAGATCCCGATGGACGATTCCGCGCTCGTGAGCGGTTTCGAGCGCTTCGGCGATCTGTCGCGCGATCGGCAGGGCCTCTTCAATCGGAATGGCCCCACGCGCAATCCGATCGGCCAGCGTAGGGCCGTCGACCAGCTCCATCACGAGCGCACGCACGGACGACTGACCTGAACCAGCCGAAGCGAAGTCCTCGAATCCGTAGATCTGGGCGATGTGTGGATGGTTCAGCGACGCGAGCAGCTGCGCCTCGCGATCGAACCGCACGAGCCGTTCGGGATCCTGCGCGAACAGATCCGGCAGCACTTTGAGTGCCACGTCGCGATTGAGCTTGGTATCGCGCGCGCGATACACCTCGCCCATGCCGCCGGCGCCGAGTGTTGACGAGATCTCGTAAGG
>UEXX01000633.1_pt1 | contig 17044 bp, 14 predicted proteins | sample 4301161 | NCBI WGS metagenome assembly UEXX01 (sample SAMEA4773179, study PRJEB27434) | metagenome | biome: 2259; feature: agricultural soil; material: soil | place: USA | collected 2014-09 | depth 0.25 m
GCACTTGGCACTTAGCACTTGGCACTGCCGCGTCAGTGCCTATGCCCTTACCCACCTGAGAATCTCCCCAAACCTGACCGCCTTCCCCTGCATCAGCAGGCCGACGCGGACGATGCGGCCGGCGGCCCAGACGATGAGGAGCATCGTCAGGATCGTGAGGACGACGCCGAGGCCGACCTGCCAGGCGGGCGGCCGCTCGGGAAGCGCGAGACGGAGCAGCATGAGGAACGGCGTGGCCGGCGGAAACAGGCTGATGGCCACCGCGAAGCCGCTCTGCGGCGCGCGCGTGACGAGTGTCCACGTGAGCGCCGGGACCAGCAGGATCATCATCGCCGGCGTCATCAGGTTCTGCGCGTCGCGCAGGTCGCTGCACGCCGATCCGATCGCGATGAATATCGAGCCGTAGATCAGGACCGACAGCAGCAGGAAGAAGACGAACCAGCCGATCATCCGCGGCTCGACGGCATCGAGATAGCCCCAGCGATGCGCGGTCCACGCGCCGCCCGTGAGATAGACCAGCGTCATCACAGCGGATACGGACGTGCTCGCCAGGAGCTTGCCGAGCATCAGCTCGAAGGGCGTGACCGAGCCGAGCAGCACTTCGCTGATGCGGCTCATCTTCTCTTCCAGCACCGCATTCAGCAACTGCGGCGTCGTCATCACGACGATGAGGAAGAGCAGGAACATGAAGGCGACCGGGATGCCAATCACGCGCACGCGGTCGGTGGGCCGGGCCGCGCGCACCGAGCCGTCGGCGTCGCGGCCAAGCAGGCCGAGTTCCTCGACGGCAATCGGCTTGAGGAGCGAGGCGACAACCAGAGGGCTGACCTTCGCGTCCTCGAAGCGGCGCTTGACGACTTCCTTCAGCACGGTGCGCTGCAACCAGTCGGGCAGCTCCCGGTACGCCGGCGCGCCGGTGTAGTAGAGGAGCTGCGCGCCGCCGTCGCCGCGGAGCAGACCGGGCGGCATCTCGACGAACGCGTACAGCTCCTGCGCCCGGACGCGATCGGAGAGCGCGAGCCGCTGCGCCACGCGATCTGCCGACGGCGTCACCTGTTCCAGCGTGAACGTGGGCCCGTCGGCAACTCTGGCGCCGGTGTCGCGTTCCCCGCGATTCCAGGCCGCGGCAGCGTCGGACAGACGCGAATAGAGCTCGCCTGTGTCGTCGATCACGGCCACGTGACGAGCAATCCCGTTGGCCTGCTGATCGATGACGCGCTGCAGCAGGACGGCGCCGCCGAACAGGAGCGGCATCAGCATGATGCCGATGAGGAAACCGCGCGCGCGGACAGCCGTGATGAACTCCGAGCGGGCGATGATGAAGACCCTACCCATGCGAGGCCTCCTGCAGCTCCTCGGAGGTGGGCCGCGCGATGCGCACGAAGATGTCGTGGAGAGAGGGGCGCGACACTTCGAAGTGCCGGACGGGCACGCGCGCGACGAGCGCGGAGAGCAGCGTCTGCGCGTTGCCGGTGAACCTCAATTCCTGCAGCTGGCCGTAGTCGTTGACGCCGGTGACGCCCGGCACCGACCTGAGCACGTCCACCGGCCCGTCCACCTTCACGCGCACGGTGTCCGTGCCGTACTCCGACTGAATCTCGTCGAGGGTGCCGTCGAGCACCTTCTCGCCGCGGAAGATCATGCAGATGCGGTCGCACATCCGTTCAGCCACGGCCATGTCGTGCGTGCTGAAGACGATGGTGGTGCCCTGGCGCCGCACGTCGAGGATCGCGTCCTTGAGGACTTCGGCATTCACCGGGTCCAGCCCGGAGAACGGCTCGTCGAGGATCAACAGTTCGGGTCTCGAGACGAGCGCCGAAACGAACTGGACCTTCTGCGCCATGCCCTTGGACAGGGCTTCGATGGGTTTGTCGAGCCAGGCGGAGAGCCCTACTCGGTCAATCCACCTATTAATCTCGATGTCTATGTCTTTCAGCGGTTTGCCCTTGAGCTGTCCGTAGTATCGAAGCAGCCGGCGAACCTTCATTTTCTTATAGAGCCCCCGTTCTTCTGGTAAATACCCTATTTTGTTCCGCGCGACGTCCGTCCGCGGGTCCCCGAACACCTCGATCCTTCCGGAATCGGGCAGCAGGATGTGCAGAATCATCCGCAAGGTCGTCGTCTTGCCAGAGCCGTTGGGCCCGATGAAGCCGAAGACGGATCCTGCGGGCACGCGCAGCGACAGGTCGTTCACGGCGACGTGACTGCCGAATCGCTTGGTGATCCGCTCGAGCAGGATCGCGGTCATGTCAAAATCCGGGCATGCGACTGCCCCTGGTGGCCCTCGCCGCCTTCATTATCGGCGGCACCGAGTCGAATCCGCCGCGCCCGATGTCCTTCCTGGACCTGTTGAACATCCCGGCGCTCTCCGATCCGCAGCTTTCGCCGGACGGAACCGAGGTGGCGTTCGTCCAGGACGCGCCGGACTGGAAGGAGAACAAGCGGATCGGCCACATCTGGCGCGTCCCTGTCTCTGGCGGCGCACCCGTCCAGCTGACACGTGGCACTCGCGGTGAATCCAGCCCGCGCTGGTCGCCTGACGGCAAAACCCTGGCATTTCTTGCCCGCCGCGAGGGGCAGGATGATGCGCAGATTTATCTGTTGCCTGGGGGAGGCGGTGAGGGGCGCACGCTTTCCGCCCATGTCACGGCAGTTTCTGCGATCGAATGGTCCCCGGACGCCGCCAGGATCTACTTCCTTGCTGAGGAAGCGAAAAGCGTCGAGGAGCGCGCGGCCGCCTCTGCCAAGGCGGACGTCTTCCAGTACGACGAAAACTACAAACAGCGCCATCTGTGGTACATCGCCGTCGCGAGCGGGCAGGAAACGCGCGTCACGAACGGGGATTTCAGCGTCCTGAGCTACCGGCTTTCGGGCGATGGCCGCGAGATCGTCGCCGAGCGCGCGCCGACGCCGCTGCTCGGGGATGCCGACCAGGGTGAGGTCTGGATCAGCGACGCCGAGGGCAAGGAGCCCCGCCGGTTGACCACGAACGGCGTGGCCGAGCAGCAGGTGTCGCTGTCGCCGGATGGCCGCCAGGTGTTGTTCGTGGCGTCCGCCAGTCCGACGTTCGAGACCTACTATCAGGGCGCGGCGTTCGTCATGCCTGCGGCGGGTGGTCTCGCCCGGTCGGTGGCGCCAGACTTCCCGTTCGAAGTCGAGTCTGCGCGGTGGGCGGATGCCGGCACGGTGGTCGCCACGGTGAACATGGGGGTCCACAGCGAGCTGTTTGCGTTTTCGATCGACCAATCGAGCCGGCCGCGGCAGCTCACGACTGGCGATCACGCGCTCAACGACTGGTCGTATTCGGCCTCCGCGCGGCGCCACGTCTTCCTGCTCGACGAGGCGACCCACCCGGGCGAGGTCTGGACCCTCGCGGGCGATACGGACTCGAAGCCCACGCAAGTGACCGATGTGTTTGGTGATCTGCCCAAACAATTCGTGATTGCCCCTCAGGAACGGGCGGTGTGGACGGCGCCCGACGGACAGAGCATTGACGGCCTCGTCTACTACCCGGCCGACTACGTGGCCGGCCGCAGATATCCGCTGGTTGTGCAGACCCACGGCGGTCCGGCGTCTTCGGACAAGTTCGGGTGGGGCAGCCGAATGAGTTACGCGCAAGTGCTGACAGGGAAGGGCTTCGTGGTCCTGCGGCCGAATTATCGTGGGAGCACGGGATACGGGAATGCGTTCCTGCGCGATATGGTCGGCGGCTACTTCCGCCATGCCCACCTGGACGTCATGGCGGGCGTCGATGCTCTCGTGGCGCGCGGCATTGCCGATCCCGACAGGCTCGTCGCCATGGGCTGGAGCGCCGGCGGGCACATGACGAACAAGCTCATCACCTTCACGAACCGCTTCAAGGCGGCCTCGTCGGGTGCCGGGGCTGCCAACTGGGTCTCAATGTACGCCCAGAGCGACATCCGCAGCTACCGCACCCCCTGGTTCGGCGGCACGCCCTGGGAGGCGCGCGCCCCGATCGACCTTTACTGGGAGCAGTCGCCGCTGAAGTACGTCGCGCAGGTGAAAACGCCGACGATTTTCTTCGTCGGCCAGGACGATCCGCGCGTTCCGTTACCTCAGTCGGTCGAGATGTACCGCGCCGTGAAAAGTTTCGGCGTGCCGACTCACCTCTACGTGGCGCCGCGCGAGGGCCACGGGTGGCAGGAACTGCGACACCAGCTCGCGAAATTCAACGCCGAGATGGCGTGGTTCGAAAAGTACGCGCGCAACTCGACATTTTCGCCGGAAACGCTGCCAGAAACCGCAAAAGCAGACCTGCCTCGTCCTTGACACTCCTCTTGGCAGTTTGATACTTCTGACAGGCGTTCGGAGCAGCACCTCGCCCGCCCCACGCACGCCTTCGCGCCAGGGTCCGAGCGGCCCGGCGGCGGACCCATGTAGACGATCAAGATGTCGCAGATTTTCCCCCCGAGTGCCAATAGCTATGCCCGTGGAAGCATCATTGGCGTGCTCGTCCTGCTTGGTACGCTCGGGCTCACGCTGGATCGCCTGAGCCGATCGCCCTACGTCACGCGCGCGGACACGGTCCGCGAGCAGCCGGTGCAATTCAGCCACCAGCATCACAACGGCGGGCTCGGCATCGATTGCCGGTTCTGCCACACGTCAGTGGAGAAGGCCGCGTCGGCGGGCATTCCGCCCACCAAGACCTGCATGAACTGCCACTCGCAGATCTGGCTGACCAGCCCGTATCTCGAGATCGTCCGCGCCAGCTTCCGCGACGACAAGCCGCTGCACTGGACGCGCGTGCACGATCTGCCCGATTTCGTCTATTTCAACCACAGCGTCCACGTGAAGAAGGGCATGGGGTGCGCGACGTGCCACGGCCGCGTGGACCGCATGCCGCTCATGCTGCAGAAAGCATCGCTGCAGATGGGATGGTGCCTCGAGTGCCACCGCAACCCGGCCAAGTACGTCCGGCCGCGGGACAAGATCACCGACATGGAGTACCAGCTGAGCGATCGCGACCAGCTCGAGGTGGGACAGCGCCTCGTGAAGGAATACCAGATTCAGTCGCTGACCTCCTGCTCCACGTGTCACCGCTAGGGGCGCGCACGATCCTCATGAGCGCAGACAGAACGTTCGACCTCGCCTCGATTCGCGCCCGCCTGTCGGCCACTTCTGGCCGGCAGTACTGGCAGAGCCTCGAGGAAGTTGCCGACACCGAGGCGTTTCGCGACTTCGTGAAGCGCGAGTTCCCGGCGCAGGCCTCCGAGTGGCTCGACCCGGTGGGCCGCCGCGGCTTCCTCAAGCTGATGGGCGCGTCGATGGCCCTTGCCGGCGCCACCGCCTGCACGCGGCAGCCCGACGAGATGATCGTGCCCTACGTCAGGCAGCCCGAAGATGTCATCCCGGGCAGGCCGCTCTTCTTCGCCACGACGATGACACTCGGCGGCGTGGGCGCGGGCCTGCTGGCCGAGAGCCACGAGGGACGGCCGACCAAGCTCGAAGGCAACCCCGACCACCCGTCCAGCGTCGGCGCCACGGACTTCTTCGGCCAGGCGACCGTGCTGACGATGTACGACCCCGATCGCGCGCAGTCGATCCGGTATCTCGGCGAAATCCGTCCGTGGGGCAGCTTCGTCCAGTCGATGCGGACTCAGCTCGGCGAGCTGACGGCGTCGGCCGGAGCGGGCCTGCGGTTCCTGTCGGGCGCGATCGGATCGCCAACGCTTGCCGCGCAGCTCAAGGAAGTCCTGACGGCGCTGCCGCAGGCGAAGTTGCACGTGTACGAGCCCGCTTCACGCGAGAACGTGCGCGAGGGCGGCAGGATCGCCTTCGGCGATCCGCTCGACGTCCATTACCGGCTGGATCGGGCGGACATCATCGTGGCGCTCGATGCCGACCTGTTCGGCGCGGGCACCGCCGGCAACGTCCGCTACGCGCGCGACTTCGCCAACGGGCGCCGCGTGCGCAAGTCGAAGGCGGAGATGAACCGGCTGTACGTGGCCGAGCCGACGCCGACGCCCACGGGATCGATCGCGGATCATCGCCTGCCGCTCAGGGCGAGCCAGGTGAATGCGGCCGCGCGTGCCATTCTCGCTGGTGTCCAGGGGGGCGCGGTGCCGACGCTCGGCAACGAGGCCACAGACAAATTCCTCGCGACGGCCGTGCAGGATCTGCTCGCGTCGAAGGGGAAGAGCGTGCTGGTCGTCGGGGATCGGCAGCCTGCCGACGTCCACGCCGTGGCGCAGGCAGTCAACCAGGCGCTCGGGAACCTGGGGACCACCGTCGTCCTCACCGATCCGCTGATCGACCCGACGCTTGCGACCGATTCCATCTCGACGCTCACGCAGGATCTGAATGCGGGCCTCGTGAAGCTGCTCGTGATCCTCGACAGCAACCCTGTCTTCACGGCACCTGCGGACCTCGACTTCGGCGCGGCCCTCAAGAAGGCCGCGACGCGCGTCCACGTGGGGCTCTTCGAGGATGAGACCGCGGCGCAGTGCCACTGGCAGGTGCCGTCGACCCACTTCCTCGAAGAGTGGAGCGACGCGCGCGCGCACGATGGCACCGCGTCGCTCGTCCAGCCGCTCATCGCGCCTCTCTATCAGGGCCGCTCGCTTCACGAGGTGGTCGCGGTGTTCAGCGCGCGGCCCGATCGCACGAATCTGGATCTGGTGAAAGAGTATTGGAGGGCGCAACCCGAGGCCGGCGTCGACTTCGACAAGTTCTGGCGCAAGTCGCTGCACGACGGCGTGGTTGCCGGCACCGCGCTCGCGGCCCGGACCGTCGGCACCGCGAAGGTGCCGGCAGCCCCGGCGGCTGCCGAGCCGGGGCGTGGCTATGAGATCGCCTTCGCGCCCGACCCGACGATTCACGACGGCCGCTTCGCGAACAACGGCTGGCTTCAGGAGCTACCCAAGCCGCTCACGAAGATCACCTGGGACAACGCCGTGCTGATCTCGCCCGCCACCGCGGCGAAGCTGCAGGTGGGCAATGGCGATGGCGTCGAGATCGCCTGGAAGGGCCGGACCCTCGACGCCGCGGTCTGGGTGCAGCCCGGACACGTCGCGGACGCGGTCACCGTGTACTTCGGCCTCGGACGACAGCTCGCAGGCCGCGTGGGCAACGGCGTCGGCTACAACGGTTACGCGATCCGCACCTCCGACGCGATGTCCTTCGGCACTGGTGCAGACGTTCGTCGGTCAGGCGAGACCATCCTGATCGCCTCGACCGAGGGCCACCACTCGATGGAAGGCCGCGCGATCGTCCGCGCCGCCACCCTCGAGGAGTATCACAAGGAGCCGGCGTTCCCCGAGCACATGTGGGAAGAGGCGCCGGCGAAGACGTTCTCGATGTACGCGCCGCACGCCTACGAAGGCTACGCGTGGGGCATGGCCATCGATCAGACGGTCTGCACCGGCTGCACCGCGTGCATCGCCGCCTGTGTCGCCGAGAACAACATCGCCGTCGTCGGCAAGGAGCAGATCCTGCGCGGCCGCGAGATGCACTGGATCCGCGTCGACCGCTACTTCGAGGGCGATCCCGAGAACCCCGGCATCTACCACCAGCCGGTGCTCTGTCAGCAGTGCGAGAACGCACCGTGCGAGGTGGTGTGCCCGGTGGCGGCGACGGTGCACAGCAGCGAAGGCCTGAACGACATGGTCTACAACCGGTGCGTCGGCACGCGGTACTGCTCGAACAACTGCCCGTACAAAGTGCGTCGGTTCAACTTCCTCCTCTACCAGGACTGGTACACGCCGAGCTACAAGCTGCAGCGCAATCCGAACGTGACGGTCCGCAGCCGTGGCGTGATGGAGAAGTGCACGTACTGCGTGCAGCGGATCAACAGGGCGCGCCAGGATTCCAAGGTCGAGAGCCGGACGATCGCCGACGGCGAGGTCAAGACGGCGTGCCAGCAGGCGTGCCCGACCGACGCCATCGTGTTCGGCAACATCAACGATCCCGAGAGCCGCGTCGCGGAGCTCAAGGCCGAGGAGCACAACTACGGCCTGCTCGCCGAGCTCGGCACGCGGCCGCGGACGTCGTATCTGGGAGCGGTGAAGAACCCGAACCCGGCGCTCCAGACGAGGCTCCCGGGACAGGAGAAGGAAGCGCCGCGCGCGTTGCCGAAGGTCCCGAAGACGACCGACTCCGAGAGCAACAGCATGACGCACGCTCCGAGGTAAGCGCGAGTTGTCTATGGCTGACCGTCAACCCCCGATGGAATCGCACGCCGCCCCGGCGCCGGCCGGCATGGCGCGACGTCGATCCGACGTGGTCGGGCCGGGCCAATCGTTCGGCTCGGTCACCGACAAGATCACCTCCGCCGTTCTGGTGCCGGGCTTCCGGCCCGGCTGGCTGGTCGGCTTCGTGATCGCTTTCGCCGTGATGTCGATGTTCCTGTTCGCCATCACCTGGCTCGTCATCAAGGGCACGGGCATCTGGGGCGTCAACATCCCCGTCGGGTGGGGATTCGCGATCGTCAACTTCGTCTGGTGGATTGGCATCGGCCACGCGGGAACGCTCATTTCCGCGATCCTGCTGCTGTTCCGGCAGAAGTGGCGCATGTCCATCAGCCGCTTCGCCGAGGCGATGACGATCTTCGCCGTCATGTGCGCGGCGATGTTCCCGATCTTCCACACCGGACGCCCGTGGCTGGCCGCGTACTGGCTGTTCCCGTATCCGAACAGCATGCGCCTGTGGGTGAACTTCCGCAGCCCGCTCATCTGGGACGTGTTCGCCGTCTCCACATACGCCACCGTGTCGGTGCTGTTCTGGTACGTCGGGCTGATTCCGGACCTGGCGACGATGCGCGACCGGGCCCAGAACAGATTTGTGAAGCGGCTCTACGGTGTTGTGGCGCTCGGGTGGCGCGGGTCGGCGATGCACTGGCACCGCTACGAGTACGCCTCGCTGCTGCTGGCTGGCCTGGCGACGCCGCTGGTGCTTTCCGTCCACACCGTGGTGAGCTTCGACTTCTCCACAGGGATCGTCCCCGGCTGGCACGCCACGATCTTCCCGCCCTACTTCGTCGCTGGCGCCATCTACTCAGGCTTTGCGATGGTGCTGACGCTGGCCATCCCCATCCGCGCGTACTACGGGATGGAAGACTTCATCACGATGCGGCACATCCAGAACTGTGCCAAGGTCATGCTCTGCACCGGCCTCATCGTGGTCTACGGGTACTCGGTCGAAGCGTTCATGGGCTGGTACAGCGGGAATCCGTACGAAACGTTCATGATCGCGAACCGGACGACCGGGAACTACTGGTACATGTACTGGTTCCTGATCTTCTGCAACGGCCTGATGCCGCAGACGCTGTGGTTCAAGAAGGTGCGGACGAACCTCCCGCTCCTGTTCGTGATCGCGCTCATCGTCAATGTCGGCATGTGGCTGGAGCGCTACGTGATCGTCGTCACCAGCCTGAGCCGCGACTTCCTGCCTTCGTCCTGGGGCATGTATGCGGGCACGAAGTGGGACTGGATGACTTACGTCGGCACCATCGGTCTCTTCACGTGGCTGCTGTTCCTGTTCCTCAGGCTGCTCCCGATGATTTCGATGTTCGAGATGCGCACGATCATCCCGTCCGCCAGGATCAAGGGGGAGGGCGCCCACTAGGGCGCGACTCACATGCACCAGATGGACGAGACCCCGAAACTCTACGGACTGCTGGCCGAGTTCGACTCGCCGACGGCCATCGTGACGGCCGCGCGCAAGGCGCGTGACGCCGGTTACGTGAAGCTGGACGCCTACACGCCGTACCCGATTCACGAGCTGGATGCGGCGCTCAAGCTGCCGCGGACGATCCTGCCGTGGCTCGTCTTCGGCGGGGGCGTCACGGGCCTGCTTGCCGGACTGGCGCTCGAGTACTGGACCTCGGTCGTCGATTACCCGCTCAACATCGGTGGCCGGCCGATGGCGAGCTGGCCGTCGTTTGTCGTTCCCGCGTACGAGACCACGATCCTGTTCGCGTCGATCACGGCGGTCGTGGGGATGATCGCGCTCAACGGGCTGCCGATGCCATATCACCCGGTGTTCAACGCGCCCAACTTCACCAACGCCTCGGCGGACCGCTTCTTTCTGTGCATCGAGACGAAGGACGCGAAGTTCGACGCGGCGGGGACGCGACAGTTTCTCGAGGGACTGCACCCTCTTGGAGTCACCGACGTTGCTGAGTGAAGAACGAGCGCCGGGCTTGAGCGGTGCGTGGCGGCGGGGCTTCAGCCCCGCATTGCTGCTGCTCGCCCTGCTTGCTGCGGCCTGCCGTCAGGACATGCACAACACGCCACGCGTCGACCCGTACGAGGAAACCGACGCGTTCGCCGACGGCCGGGGGATGCGTCCGCTGGTCGAGGGCACCGTCGCGCGCGGGCACCTGAATGACGACGAGCTGATGTTCACCGGGAAGGTGAACGGCCAGTTCGTCGACCAGTTTCCGTTCCAGGTGACGCACCAGGTGCTCGAGCGCGGGCACGAGCGGTTCAACATCTACTGCTCGCCGTGCCACGGCCGCACCGCCATGGGCAACGGGATGATCGTGCAGCGCGGCCTGAGGCCGCCGCCCTCGTTCCACGACGACAAGATTCGCAACCAGCCGGCGGGCTACTACTTCGATGTGATCTCCAACGGGTTCGGCGCGATGCAGGACTACCGATCCCAGGTGGACGTCAGGGACCGCTGGGCGATCATTTCCTACATCCGTGCCCTGCAATACAGCCAGCGCGCGACGCTGGCCGACGTGCCAGAGGACAAGCGCGGCGAACTGGATGCTCCGGAAACCCAGGAGCGCCCGGCGGCGTCGCACGGCACGCCTGGAGAGCACTGAGCGATGACCGCATCCACCTACGCCGCGCCGTCGCGGGTTTCGAGCCTGCAGCGCCTCGCCCTGATCGTGGGCGTTGTCGGTCTCGGACTGTGCGCGGTCGGGTTCTCGGCCGGCCGCGAGCAGTTTTTCCGCGCCTGGCTCATCGCGTTTCTGTTCTGGTGGGGCGTCTCGCTCGGCTCGCTCGCGTGGATGATGGTGCACCACCTGTCGGGCGGCCAGTGGGGCGTGGTGACCCGCCGGGTGTTCGAGGCGTCGAGTCGCGTGCTGCCCTTCATGGCGCTGGCGTTCCTGCCGGTGGCCTTTGGCGTCCGCGAGCTCTACCCGTGGGCGCGTCCGGAGCTGGTCGCCAACGACGAGATCCTGCAGCACCGGGCGCCGTACCTGAACCTCTCGTTCTTCTACCTGCGCGCCGCCATCTACTTCGTCCTGTGGTCCGCCCTTGCGTACTTGATCTCCGGGTGGTCGCGGAAGCAGGACAGCGCGCCCGGCGATGAAGGGCTGGCGATCCGGATGCAGCGGCTGAGCGGCGGCGGTCTGCTGCTCTACGGCATCACCCTGTTCTTCGCGTCGGTCGACTGGCTGATGTCGCTCGACCCGCACTGGTACTCGACGATCTACGGCATCCTGATGCTCGGCGGCCAGGGCCTGGCGTCGATGGCGTTCACGCTGACCGTGATGGTGCTGCTGTCGCGCACGGCGCCGCTCGCGGGCGTGTTCCGCGCGAACCACCTGCACGATCTGGGCAAGCTGATGCTGGCCTTCGTCATGCTGTGGGCGTACTTCCAGTTCTCGCAGTTCCTGATCATCTGGTCCGGGAACCTGCCGGAGGAGATCGGGTTCTACCTGACTCGGATCGAGGGCGCGTGGGTCTACTTGAGCGCCGTCCTCATCCTCGGCCACTTCGCGCTGCCGTTCGTGCTCCTGTTGAATCGCGACCTGAAGCAGAGCCACATGGTGGCGCTCGTCGCGGTCTTCGTCATCGGGATGCGGTTCGTGGATCTGTTCTGGCTCATGGGACCGCGGGATGGGCACACCGCGCCCGCGCTCAGCTGGATCAACTTCGTGACCCCCGTGGCGCTTGGCGGTATCTGGATCGCGGTGTTCCTGTGGCAGCTCGGTTCGCGGCCTCTGCTGCCGCTCGGAGAACCGGAGCTGGCCGAAGTGCTCGAAGGTGGCGCGCACTAGACGATCGACGATTGGGAGTTGGGAATTGGGAGTTGGGAATTGACCGGGAACGAAGCATGACCGACCCGCACGACGTCACTGTTCTGGGCCACGAAGCGGCGGACGCCGACATCGGCCCGCTCATCAAGTTCGCCATTTTCTTGGCGCTGACGACGATCGTGTGTGCGGCGATTTGCGTCGGGCTCTACAGGTACCTCGACCAGCGCGAAGCCCGCGAAAAGGCGGGCAGGTATCCGCTGGCCGCAGGCCTCGCGCGGCCGCTCCCGCCCCCGCCGCGCCTTCAGAACTATCCGTTCTACGACCTCAAGGCCCTCCGCGGCGACGAGAATCGCGTGCTCGAGCACTACGGGTGGGTGGACAAGAACGCTGGCGTCGTGCGAATCCCGGTCGAACGGGCGATTGACGTGCTGGCGGAGAAGGGCCTGCCGCATCGTGCGGCTGCCCCAGCCGAGCCGTTGGTGCCCATCGGGGAGACGCCGCGCGCCGCGGAGCCTGAACGCAAGGGCGCCCACTGACACCATGACGCGTGTTTCGACGTTCATCCTGATCGCGACGCTGGCGCTTGGCGTCGGCGCGGCTCGGGCCCAGGATCTGGGGCCGGCGCCCGGCGAGCGCGTGAGTACGGCTGTGCAGCCCGCGGGCCAGATGCCCGAGCTGCTGCAGGAAGTGGGGCTCGATCAGAAGCTGAACACGCAGGTGCCGCTCAATCTGAGGTTCAGGGACGAGGACGGGCGCGTGGTGACGCTGGGCGACTACTTCGGGAAGCGCCCGGTGATCCTGACGCTGAACTACTTCGAATGCCCGATGCTCTGCACCGAAGTGCTGAACGGCCTGGTCAGTGCGCTCGGCGTGATGAACTTCTCGGTCGGCAAGGAGTTCGACGTCGTCACCGTAAGCTTCGATCCGCGGGACACGCCGGAGCGCGCGCGGCAGAAGAAAGCGGCGTACCTCGGACGGTACAAGCGCCCCGGCTCGGAATCGGGATGGCACTTCCTGACCGGGTCCGACCACGAGATCGCCGCCCTGACGCGCGCGGTCGGGTTCCGCTACGCCTACAACGCGAAGGCGGGGCAGTTCGCGCACGCGAGCGGTGTGATGGTGGCAACGCCGGAAGGCCGGCTGTCGCACTACTTCTACGGCATCGAGTACGGTCCTCGCGATCTGCGCCTCGCGCTGGTCGAGGCGTCGAATCACAAGATCGGCACTGCCGTGGATCAGGTGCTGCTGGCGTGTTTTCACTACGACCCGTCGAGCGGCCGCTACAGCATGGCGGTGATGACTGCGGTGCGCGCGGCGGGACTCGCGATGGTGGGGTTGATTGCGGGAGCCATCGTTCTGATGCGGCGGCGGGAGCGGAGGGGGCCCCTCTCGCGCAACGCGCACGCCTGAAGCGCGCGCGACTGGATCGATCGGACCTTACGAGAGCACATGCATCCTTCCATCCCCTTGTTCCCCGAGCAGGCGTCCACGATGGCGGCACGCGTGGACAACCTGTACTTCTTCATGGTGGCCACCAGCGCCTTCTTCGCCGTGCTGGTGACGCTGCTGGTGATCGTCTTCGCCATTCGGTTCCGCCGCCGCTCGCCCGATGGAGTCGGCGAGCCGATTCACGGGTCGCTGGCGCTCGAGCTGATCTGGACGGGAATTCCGTTTGTCATCGCGATGGTGATGTTCGTCTGGGGCGCGAGCGTGTACTTCGCCCTGGCTCGCATGCCCGATGAAGCGCTCGACATCTACGCCGTCGGCAAGCAGTGGATGTGGAAGTTCCAGCACCGCGAGGGGCAGCGCGAGATCAACGAGCTGCACGTGCCCGTCAACACCCCGGTGCGCGTCATCATGACGTCCGAGGACGTGCTGCACGATCTGTACTTCCCGTCGTTCCGCACGAAGACGGACGCCATTCCCGGCCGGTACACGCAGCTGTGGTTCACGGCCACCGATGTGGGCACGTATCACATCTTCTGCGCGGAGTATTGCGGCACCCGCCACTCGGGCATGATCGGGCGCGTGGTCGTCATGCCGCAGAACGAGTACGAGGCCTGGCTCGGCGGCGCTGCGACGGAAGGGACGCTCGCCCAGCGCGGCGAGAAACTGTTCACGCAGTTTGCGTGCATCACCTGCCACCGCGCCGACTCGGCGGGCAGGGGCCCGCTGCTGAACGGCGTGTTCGGCCACACCGTGTCGCTGGTCAACGGCAACACGGTCACGGCCGATGCCGCGTACGTGCGTGAGTCGATTCTCAACCCCACGGCCAAGGTCGTCGCGGGCTACGCGCCCATCATGCCAACCTTCCAGGGGCAGGTGACCGAGGAGCAGCTCCTCGCCCTCACTGAATACATCAAGTCGCTGCCGACGTTGCAGCAGGGGCCGGGCGCGCCAGCCACGCCGCCGCCAATTGCGCCGGCACCGCCGAAGTGAGTACGGACATGACGACATCCGATGCGGCAACGGCGGTCATGCCCGCCCGCCATTATCTGAACGAGCAGCGGGGCATCAAGAGCTGGCTGCTCACGACCGATCACAAGCGGATCGGGTTGCTCTACTTGTTCTCGATCACCGCCTTCTTCTTTCTCGGCGGGTTCTTCGCGCTGCTGATCCGGCTGCAGCTCCTGAGCCCCGAAGGCGCGCTGATGACCTCAGACGTCTACAACCGCATGTTCACGATGCACGGCGTGATCATGGTGTTCTTCTTCCTGATCCCGTCGATTCCGGCGACGCTCGGCAACTTCCTGATCCCGATCATGATCGGCGCGAAGGACCTCGCGTTCCCGCGGATCAACCTCCTGAGCTGGTACATCTACGTCCTTGCCGGCCTGTTCGCGCTCGCCTCGCTCGTGCTCGGCGGCGTCGACACCGGCTGGACCTTCTACACGCCTTTCAGTACGAGCTTCAGCAACACGCCCGTGGTGACCGCGGGGCTGGGCGTCTTTATCGCCGGCTTCTCGTCGATTCTCACGGGTCTGAACTTCATCGTCACCATCCACCGCATGCGCGCGCCTGGCATGACGTGGTTCAGGCTGCCGCTGTTCGTGTGGGCGCACTACGCGACCAGCTTGATCATGGTGCTCGGCACGCCCGTCATCGCGATCACCGTGCTGCTGCTGGCGTTCGAGCGCGTGCTGCGCGTAGGGATCTTCGACCCCTCGATCGGCGGCGACCCCGTGCTGTTCCAGCACCTGTTCTGGTTCTACTCGCACCCGGCGGTCTACATCATGGTGCTGCCGGGCATGGGCGTGATGTCGGAGCTCGTGGCGTCGGGCGCGCGCAAGAACGTGTTCGGGTACAGCTTCGTCGCCTTCTCGAGCCTGGCGATCGCGATCATCGGCTTCCTGGTGTGGGGCCACCACATGTTCGTCGCGGGCCAGACGGTGTATGCCGGGCTGGTCTTCTCGATCATCACGTATCTGGTCGGCGTGCCCTCCGCGGTCAAGACGTTCAACTGGACCGCGACCCTCTACAAGGGCTCGATCTCCTACGACACGCCTACGCTCTACGCGTTCGGGTTCCTCGGGCTGTTCCTGGTGGGCGGCCTGACGGGCCTGTTCCTGGCGGCCATCGGACTGGATATTCACCTGACCGACACCTACTTCGTCGTCGCGCACTTCCACTACATCATGGTGGGCGGCACGCTGATGGCGTACCTGGGCGGGCTGCACTTCTGGTGGCCGAAGATCACCGGCAGGCTGTATCCGGAGGGCTGGGCGAAGCTGAGCGCGCTCGTCGTGTTCATCGGCTTCAACCTGACCTTCTTCCCGCAGTTCATCGTCGGGTATCTCGGGATGCCGCGCCGCTACGCGATGTATCCGCCCGAGTTCCAGCTGTTCAACGTGATGTCAACGGCTGGCGCGAGCATCCTCGGGTTCGGCTACCTGCTGCCGATGATCTATCTGACGTGGGCGTGGTTCTACGGCAAGCCGGCGGGGAACAACCCGTGGGGCTCGAAGGGCCTGGAGTGGGAGACGACGTCGCCGCCGCCCACGTTCAACTTCGACCGCACGCCGGTCGTCACCGAGGCCACGCACTCGTACGGCCACCCGGAGGAGGTCAAGGTTGCCTGAAGCGGCTCTGACGCACGCCGACCTGCACGCGCACGCCTCGCCGCGGCAGCAGCATCACTTCGACACGATGGCGCAGCAGAAAGAGGCTGCGACCCTCGGGATGTGGGTGTTCCTCGTCACGGAGATCATGTTCTTTGGCGGGATGTTTGCCGCCTACATGATCTACCGGATGTGGTACTTCCAAGGCTTCGCCGCCGCCAGCGAGGAGCTGGACATCACGCTCGGCGGCATCAACACGGTCGTGCTGATCGGCTCGTCACTGACTGTGGCGCTGGCGGTCCATGCGGCACAGGAAGGCAGGAAGAACCAGACGGTGGCCCTGCTGATCGCCACGGGCCTGCTGGGGTTGACGTTCCTCGTCATCAAATACTTCGAATACAAGGTGAAGATCGTTGGCCACCACTTGCCGGACGGCACGACGATCACGCTGTTCCCGGCCGCCGGCTTCTTCGATGTGTCTCAGAGTGAGCACCTGGCGCCCATCGCCTCGCAGGTCCGGATCTTCATGGTCCTGTACTTCGCGCTGACGGGCATGCACGCGCTGCACATGATCATCGGCATCGGCATCCTCGGAGTGATTCTCTGGATGGCCATCAAGGGGGCGTTCACGAAGGAGTGGCACGTCCCCGTCGAGCTCTTCGGGCTCTACTGGCACTTCGTCGACATCGTCTGGATCTTCCTGTTCCCGCTCTTGTACCTCGTCCACCGCCATGGCTAAACCCGAGATCGCCGAGCTCGCCGCCGAACACGACCACATCCTGCCGCGAAGCCTGTACTTCGGGATCTTCGGGCTGCTGATGGTGTTCACCGTCATCACCGTTGCCGCCGCCTACGTCGACCTCGGCAACCTGAACATTGGCGTCGCCATCGCGATCGCCCTGGTGAAGGCGACATTGGTGATCCTGTTCTTCATGCACGTGAAGTACAGCTCGAAGCTCACCTGGGTCGTTGTCGGCGCTGGTGTGTTCTGGCTGCTGATATTGCTGTCGATGCTCATGCTCGACTACGCAAG
>UEXX01000278.1_pt1 | contig 16941 bp, 18 predicted proteins | sample 4301161 | NCBI WGS metagenome assembly UEXX01 (sample SAMEA4773179, study PRJEB27434) | metagenome | biome: 2259; feature: agricultural soil; material: soil | place: USA | collected 2014-09 | depth 0.25 m
GTCCTAGACCCCTAGCCCCCTAGATCCCCAGCCGCCTATTTAGATCCCCAGCCGCCTATTCGGCGTGTTCGCCCACCTTGAACCGCGCGAAGCGGCTCACGGTGATGTTCTCGCCGGTCTTGGCCGAGGCCTGCGCGATGAGCTGCGAGACGGTCACGTTCGGATCCCGAACGCTCGGCTGGTCGATCAGGACGATCTGCGAGTAAAAGGAGCCGAGCTTGCCCTCGACGATCTTCTCGACGACGGCCGGCGGCTTCCCCGAGTCGACGAACTGCGCGCGGTAGATCTCCTTCTCCTTCTCCAGCACGTCGGCCGGGACATCCTCGCGGCGGACGTAGCGCGGATCGGCGGCCGCGATGTGCAGCGCCAGCTCCCTCACCAGCCCCTGGAAGTCCTCTGTGCGGGCCACGAAGTCGGTCTCGCAGTTCACCTCCACGAGCACGCCCACCTTGCCGCCGGTGTGGATGTAGCTGCCCACGACGCCCTGGCTGGTGGTGCGGCCCGCGCGCTTGGCGGCGGAGGCGAGCCCCTTCTTGCGAAGGACGTCGACCGCCTTCTCCTGGTCGCCGCCCGTCTCGGTGAGCGCCGCCTTGCACTCCATCATGCCGGCGCCTGTCTTCTCGCGCAGCTGCTTGACCTGTTCCGCCGTGATTGTTGCCATGACTCTGTCGTTCCCCTGTACATGAACGCGCGCCGGCGCGGGGTACGCCCGGCCGGCGCGCTGAAGTCTCGGCCGAACCTGCCGTTCGGCCCGAAGTGGTTACGCCGGAGCGGTCGAGGGGGCCGGTTCAGGGCGCGGCCGGCGCGCGGGCCGCTGGCGATCCGCCGAGTCGGCGCCTTCGGTCTGCTCGACCGCCGCCGCCTCGCGCATGCCGCGACCGCCGAGGATCGCGTCCGCGATGCGGGCCGCGAACAGCCGGATCGCGCGCAGCGCGTCGTCGTTGCCGGGGATCACGAAGTCCACTTCGTCCGGATCGCAGTTGGTGTCCACGACGCCGATGACGGGGATCTTCAGTTTGCGCGCCTCGTCGACCGCGATCTTCTCCTTGCGCGTGTCGACGACGAAGATCGCGTCCGGCAGCCGGCTCATGTTGCGGATGCCGTCGAGGTTCTTCTGAAGCTTGCGCTTCTCCTTCTCGTTGCGCGCGATTTCCTTCTTCGACAGCGTCTCGTACCGGCCATCGGTGGCCATCGCCTCGAGGTCGCGAAGGCGGCCGAGGCTGCGCTGGATCGTCGTGAAGTTGGTCAGCAGGCCACCCAGCCACCGCTGGTTGACGTAAAACATGCCGCACCGCAGCGCTTCCTCAGAGACCACATCCTGCGCCTGGCGCTTGGTGCCGACGAACAGCACGGTCTTGCCCTCGTTTGCGAGCGTCGTCAGGAACTCCTCCGCCTGGCGGAACAGCTTGACCGTCTTGCCGAGGTCGATGATGTAGATGCCGTTGCGCTCGCCGAAAATGAACTCCTTCATCTTCGGGTTCCAGCGCTTGGTCTGGTGGCCGAAGTGCACGCCGGCCTCCAGCAGTTCCTGCATCGAAATTCCGCTCAAGCTGCCTCCACAATGCGCGTGACGCGCCGCGTCACGACTAACGCTTGCTGAACTGGAAGCGCTTGCGCGCCCCCGCCATGCCGTACTTCTTGCGTTCCTTGGCGCGGGCATCGCGCGTCAGGAAGCCGCTGGCCTTCAGGGCCTTGCGGAGCTCCCCATCAACGACGCACAGCGCGCGGGCGATGCCCAGGCGCAGGGCGCCTGCCTGTCCGGCCACGCCGCCGCCGCTGACCGTGGCCAGCACGTCGTAGCGGCCCGTCATCTCGGTCACCGCAAAGGCCTGCTGGATTTGCGTCCGCAGCGCCTCGGTCGGGAAGAACTGGTTGAACTCGCGACGGTTGACGGTGATGGTGCCGGTGCCGGGTCGGAGGTAGACGCGCGCGGTTGCGGTCTTGCGACGGCCTGTGCCGTAGAATTGAGTCAATGCCACGATTTACCTGACCTCGATCGACGAAGGTTTCTGAGCGGCGTGCGGGTGCTTGTCGCCCGCGTACACCTTGAGTTTCCGGTACATCGCCTCGCCCAGCTTCGTCTTGGGCAGCATGCCCCGAACCGCTTCTTCCACCAGCCGCACGGGCGCCTTCTTGCGCACGATGCGGGCGCGCTCTTCACGCAGGCCACCCTCGTAGCCGCTGTGCGCGCGGTAGATCTTCTGATCCTCTTTTCGGCCCGTCAGCTTCACCGTCGCGGCGTTCACGATGACCACGTGGTCGCCCGTGTCCACGAAGGTGGTGTAGGTCGCCTTGTGCTTGCCCTGGAGCAGGCGGGCCGCCAGGGTCGCCACGCGCCCCAGGACCTGATCGCCCGCGTCAATCACATGCCACCGCGCATCCACCGCGCCGGCGGTAGCCACAAACGTCCGCATGAATCCCTGATCCTTCCGCTATCAGCCGTCAAACGGCAAACCCAAATGATACGTGTCACTTGGCGTCTTGTCAAGCGCGCCCGCCCTGTACGAACGCCTGTAACTCCTACCGGGCATGGCCTTTCACGCTCTCTGGACCGCCGGCTCATGCATACCTCAACAGCGGCCGATAACACCCGCGGCGTGACGTTCAGGCGTCAACCGGGGATGACAAAAGCGTAATCGGCCGACACTTCTGTCGGTCAGCCGGCATGCCTCGGGATGGTCCGATAGCGGGCGATCCCAAATTTGTGGGCCAATCCCGGGTTTGGGGCTGGCCACGACCGAGTGGTACCGCGTTTGCCCCTGTGGGGCTGGGATCGAAACGCCCTTGAACATCGACTTCTCATTTCTGCGGAAACCGCGATCGCTGGTCGGTCTCGACATCGGGTCGAGTGCCGTCAAGGCAATCGAACTGAAACCCCAGGGGAAGAACGGCTACCGCGTCTCGGCGTTTGCCGTCGAGCCGATTCCTCCCGACACCATCGTCGATGGCGCGATCATCGACGCCGTCGCCGTGGCGGACGCGATCCGCCGCATCTTCGAGACCAAGCGGTTCAAGAGCGTCGAGGTCGTCGCCTCACTCTCGGGCAACGCCGTCATCGTCAAGAAGATCGCCCTGCCCGTGATGACGCCGGCCGAACTGGCCGAGTCGATTCAGTGGGAGGCCGAGCAGTACATCCCCTTCGACGTCCAGGACGTCAACATCGACTATCAGGTGCTCGACGGCGGCGGCGCCGAATCGGGCAAGCAGACGATGGACGTGCTGCTGGTGGCGGCGAAGAAGGACAAGATCGCCGACTACACGGGCGTCATCGCCCAGGCCGGCCGCACGCCCGTCATCGTCGACGTCGACGCCTTCGCCGTCCAGAACTGCTTCGAGACCAATTACGGCAGCGACGCCGGCGTCACGGTGCTCCTGAACGCGGGCGCCTCGGCCATCAACGTCAACATCGTGAGCGGCGATCAGTCGCTCTTCACGCGCGACATCTCCGTCGGCGGGAACGCCTACACCGAGGCCATCCAGAAGGAGTTCGGTCTCGCCTTCGATGCGGCGGAAGAGGCCAAGAAGGGGAAGTCGATCGACGGCGTGTCGAACGAAGACCTGCAGCACGTCCTGCACACGATGAGTGAAGCCGTCCTGCTCGAGGTGCAGAAGACATTCGACTTCTTCAAGGCGACCACCGATGCGGGCCGCATCGACCGCGTGCTGGTGTGCGGCGGCGCCTCGCAGGTCGAGGGCTTCACGGAGCTCATTGCCGAGCGATTCGACACCCCGGTCGAGCGCCTGAACCCCTTCAAGACGATCGGCTTCGACGCCGCCAGCCCGAAGGTGGCCGCGTCGGCGGATGCCGTGTCGACAGCCTCGGTTGCCGTCGGCCTCGCCCTGCGGCGGATGGGGGACCGATGATTCGCATCAACCTCATCGCGGGCGAACGCGAAAAGCCGAAGCGCCGCTCGGCCGGCATCGAGATCGGCCAGAAGGTCACGCTTGTCTGCAGCCTGATTCTCGTCGCCACGGTGCTCGGGATCGGCTGGTGGTGGTGGGCGCTCGATCGCGAGCAGGCGCGGCTGACGACCGAGACGGCCGCGGCCGAGCGCGAGACCGCGCGGCTCAAGACGATCCTCGCGCAGGTGGTCACCTTCGACAAGCAGAAGAAGCAGCTCGGGGATCGCGTGAAGCTGATCGAGGAGCTGCGCAAGGGGCAGTCGGGCGCCGTCCACATGGTGGACGAAATGAGCAAGGCCGTGCCCGACATGCTGTGGCTCACGGACGTGAAGCAGGATGGCGGCGAGCTGACGGTCAACGGCCGCTGCACGACGCTGACGTCGCTCTCGGATTTCGTGGCGAATCTCGAACACAGCACGTACTTCCGGCGTCCGGTCGAGATCCTCGACAGCCAGGTGGAGTCCGGGCCTGGCACGGCGACGGAGTTGATCAAGTTCGCGCTCAAAGCGACGTACGCGCTGCCAGGGTCTGAACCTGTGCCACCGACGGGCAGGTCCGGCGCACGTCGCTGAGCTCGGCCGATAAAGAGACCGGGGTCTGACCCCGATAGGAACGAAGAACCGATGGAACTCGGGCTGAACAAACTGCCGTGGAAAGTACAGGTCGGGATTTTCCTGGCCGTCGCAGTGGCCGCCGTGGGCGGCTTCTACTGGTACTACGTGCAGGGCGCGCAGGCCGCGGTGGCCACGCAGCGGCAGAAACTGGACGCCATGAAGGTGGAGATCAACAAGGGCAAGGCGACCGCGCGGCAGCTGCCGGCATTCCGCCAGCAGGTGACCGAGCTCAGCGCCCGTCTCGACAGCCTCCGCGCCGTGCTGCCAGAGGAGAAGGACGTCAGCGATCTGCTGCGCCGCCTGCAGACGCTGGCCACGCAGTCGAACCTCACGATCCGCGGCTTCAAGCCGGCGCCGATCGTGCAGAAGGAGACGCACGCCGAGTGGCCGATCGAGCTCCAGCTCGATGGCACGTACCACAACCTCGGGCTGTTCTTCGATCGCGTGAGCAAGTTCCCGCGAATCATCAACGTCAACAACGTGCGCATCAAGGCAAAGGACAAGCCGGAGCCCGGTTCCACCGTCGTGGCGCAGTGCGTCGCCACGACCTACGTGCTGGTCGAGGGGCCGAAGATCGAGAAGGTCAAGCCCGGCGCGAAGGGCGCCAAGCCGGCCGCGCCGGCGAAGAAAGCGAGCTAGCCGATGCGATCCCTGATGCTCGCGCTTGCCTTCGTGTTGTCGCTCGGCGCGCCGCTGCTCGGACAGGCGCCCAAGCCGGTCCCTGCTGCCCCGGCGCCCGCGGCGCCCGCAGGTGACACGGCCCAGCCCGCGCCGCAGCCGATGCCGCCCGTCGATTCCTTCACTTACAACCCCGAGGGCCGTCGCGACCCGTTCGTGTCGCTGCTGGCGGCGAAGACGGGTGAACGTCGTGGCGGGCACACCGGCCCCGAGGGAGAAGGCCTGGCAAACCTCGGCACCGAGGAGATCTCGGTGCGTGGTGTGCTGCAAAGCGCCGGCGGCTACGTCGCCATGGTGCAGGGCCCCGACAAGCACACGTACCTGGTGCGGCAGAACGACAAGCTCTCCGATGGCGTGATCAAGGCAATCACCGCGCAGGGGCTGGTGATCCTTCAGGACGTGAACGATCCGCTGTCGCTGGTCAAGCAGAAGGAAGTGCGCAAGATGCTGCACGGCAACGAGGAAGGGAAGTAGGACCCATGCATCGTTACGGCATTGTCCTCGTCACCGCGGCATTGGCCGCCATCGGCGCCGGCGACAGCCGGCTGGCCGCGGCGACCGGGCCTCGACTGACGGCGATCACCTCAACCGCCGGGGTGCGCCCCGCCGTGCTCATCGAGTCGAGCGAGCCGGTCGCGTACGCCGCCGAACGGCCCGACCCGTTCACGGTCGTCGTCGATCTGCGGAACGTCTCGCCGGCCGGGTATGCGAACGGCTTCGTCGCCGACCCGGCGAGCCCGGTGCGCGGCGTCGCCGTCGAGCCGGCGCGCGCTGACGACGGCACGCCTGTCGCACGCGTCAAGGTATCGCTCGCCGAGCCTGTCAGCCACAAGGTTCGCAGCCAGCGCAACGTGATCGTCATCGAACTGGATCGCGACGCGGCGCTCTCTGCCGCCGCCACCAGCGTCATCGCACCGAGCGCACACACCGAGAATGCTGCTGGTCCGGCCGCGAGCCTCCTGCAGGCCATCCGCGCGGAGCAGACCAACGGCAGCTCGAGCATCGTGCTGAGTGGCAACGGGCGCCTGTCCGCCAAGCGGATCGAGCAGGCCGGCGGCCGTCGTGTCTATCTGGATTTCCCCGGCGTGTCGCCGCAGGTGGCCGCCGTGACCAACATCGGCACGGACCCGATTGACAAGGTGCGCGTGGCGCTGAACAGCCGCGAGCCGATCGTGACGCGCGTGGTGATCGACCTCGCGCGCGACGCTCAGTACCACGTGGAGTCGGCGGGCGCCGATGGCCGCGACCTGCGTATTGGGTTCACGGCGGCGTCCACCTCCGCGCTTCGCGCTACGGCGGACAAGGCCACGCCGGCCAAGGCTGCGGCGGTCGCGTCGAATACGCCGGCCGCACCCGCTCCCGCGGCTACGGCGGACAAGCCCGTCGCACCAGTCGCACCTGACGCACCCGTCGCACCTAGTTCCACCCCGGCTCCCCAGGCCTCTGCGGCTGTCACACCCACCGCAACCGCCGCACCTGTCGCACCGCCCCGCGCCGCACAGACCTCCGGGTCCGGCGGAAAGCAATACAGCGGGCATCCGGTCAGCCTCGACTTCCAGGGCGCCGACCTGCGCGCGGTGCTTCGCACCTTCGCTGAGATCAGCGGGCTCAACATCGTGATCGACCCCGCGGTGCAGGGATCGGTCGATGTCTCCCTGCGCGACGTGCCGTGGGATCAGGCGCTCGACATCATCCTGCGCGCGAACAAGCTGGGCTACTCGGTGGACGGCACCATCGTCCGAGTGGCGCCGCTGAACGTGCTGGCCGACGAAGAGAAGCAGCGCCGCCAGCTCGCCGAGCAGCAGGCGCTCGCCGGCGAGCTGAAGGTTGCCACGATCACGCTGAGCTACGCGACGGCCGACCAGGTGAAGGGCCTGCTCCTCAAGAGCGCCCTGTCGCAGCGGGGCACGATCGAAGTCGACACGCGCTCGAACACGCTCATCATCTCCGACCTCCAGGCGTCGATCGACAAGGCCGTCTCCCTGGTCAACACGCTGGACCAGCCGCAGAAGCAGGTCGAGATCGAAGCGCGCATCGTCATCACCAACAAGTCGTTCAAGCGCGAGATCGGCGCCAGGCTGGGCCTCGGCGGCGAGATGTCACCGCGTCTGGGCAACACGACGCCCCTGGCGTTCCCCAACAGCGTGATCGTGGGCGGCCGCACTGGCGCGCCGGGGGCCGTGACTGGCGCCGGGCCCGAGGCGCCCAACGCCGTGAACCTGGGCGTGCAGGGCGCCACCTCGGCGCTCGGCCTGGCGCTCGGCTCGGTCAACGGCGCGCTGAACCTCGACCTCGCCCTGTCCGCGCTCGAACAGCAGGGCAAGCTGACGGTCATCTCCACGCCGCGCGTCTCGACACAGAACAACATCGAGGCCGAGATCACGCAGGGCACGCAGATCCCGATTCAGGTGGTCGCGAACAACACCATCACGGTGCAGTTCAAGGACGCGGCGCTGAAGCTGCTGGTGACGCCGCAGATCACCGCGTCGAACACCGTCATCATGCGGATCAACCTCGAGAACGCGCAGGCCGACTTCGGCCGCAGCGTCAACGGCATCCCGCCGATCGACACGCAGCGCGCGCAGACCACGGTGCTCATCGGCGACGGGCAGACCACCGTCATCGGCGGCATCTACTTCAGCTCGCAGGAGAACCGTTCAACGCGGACGCCGGTCCTGCACAACATTCCGCTGCTTGGCTGGCTGTTCAAGGACAACCTGACGAACAACCAGAACAACGAACTGCTCATCTTCATCACGCCTCGCATTCTCAAGGGCTAGCAATGCGGTACATGACCATGACGACCGCCATCCTTCGCCGGACCATCGTCTTCACCGCCGCGGGGCTTGCCCTCGCCGGCGCCGGCTGCAGCGACACCGTGCGCCAGGGCCGCTCGCCGTCGTACCTCATCATCGACAAGATTGAGGCGACGCAGGGCACCGACACCACGCTGACCGGCCAGCTCTCCTCGGATGTCCTCACCAAGGGAACCGTCTACGAGGATCGCGGGTTCGCCACGTTGAGCCTCGGCCTCAAGAACGTCGGCCCCGAGGGGACGACGCCGACGCCGACGCAGAACAACATCATCACGGTGACCCGCTACCGCGTGGACTACCGCCGCGCGGACGGCCGCAACACGCCGGGCGTCGACGTGCCCTACGGCTTCGACGGTGCCACGACCGGCACCATCTCCGAATCGCAGGTCACGCTGGCCTTCGTGCTGGTGCGCGTGCAGGCGAAACTCGAGTCGCCGCTCGCGAACCTGGCCGGCCTCGGTGGCGCGCAGGCGATCTCAACGCTGGCCGACGTCACCTTCTACGGCAGGGACCAGGCTGGCAACGACGTGCAGGTGACCGGTTCGATCAACGTGACTTTTGCGGACTGGAGCGACCCGCAGTAGCGGGCGCCTACGAGCAGCAGGCGAGAGACCCATGGCTTTGACATTCCGTTCAACCCTGATCGTGGCCGCCGCGCTCCTCGTGGGCGCGTGCACGACGAAGAAGACCGAGCCGCCCGACCTGTCGGGCCCCTCCGAGTTGGGCACGTCCCTGGCAATCTCCGCCAACCCGGACACCCTGACCCAGGACGGCGAGAGCCGGTCCACCATCGTCGTGACGGCGAGGAACGCCAACGGGCAGCCGCTGCCGAATCTGTCGTTGCGGGCCGACATCTCCGTCAACGGCGTGGTGACCGACTTCGGCCGCTTGTCCGCCAAGAACCTCGCGACCGACGCGAACGGCATCGCGACCTTTGTTTACCAGGCCCCCGAGGCCGTCGACAGCGCCGACCACAACACGATGGTCACCATCAAGGTCACGCCCCAGTCGGGCGATGCGCGCGGCGACAACCCGCGGACGATTCAGATCCGCCTCGTGCCGAAAGGCACGGTGTCCGGCGGCCTGGCGCAGGTGCCGGACTTCATCGTGAGCCCCTCGGCGCCCAAGCAGCTCGAGTCGGTGGTCTTCGACGCATCCGATCCAAAGCTCGATGCGACGCTGGTCGGCTACTTGTGGGACTTCGGCGATGGCAGCAGCGGCAGCGGCCGGTCGACCTCGCACCAGTACCGGGACGCGGGCACGTTTTCCGCCACGCTGACCGTGACCGACACCGGCGGCTCGATGGGCTCGCGGTCGAAGACGGTCGTCGTCGGCACGTCCGGCAACCCGGTGGCCGGCTTCGTCTTCTCTCCCAGCGACCCCGGAATCGGTGAGGAGATCGTCTTCAACGGTTCGCCTTCGACGGCTGTGGCGCCGAGGACAATCGTCAGCTACGAGTGGCAGTTCGGCACCGATCGCCGCGGCTCAGGCATGATCGTGAGCAAGAAATACGACACGCCTGGCACCTACAACGTGACGCTCACGGTCACCGACGATGCCGGCAACACGGGCACGGCCTCGCAGGGCGTCACCGTTGGTACCTCAAGTGCGGGCGGTCTGAGTGCAGCCTTCACCTTCTCCCCCTCCGGTCCGACGGCGGGTTCGTCGGTGAACTTCAACGCATCGACGTCCACCAGTGCTGACCCGATTGCGAGCTACAAGTGGGACTTCGGGGACGGCACGATCATCACCACGACGTCACCGAACACGGCGCACACCTTTGGAACGGCAGGCGCCTACACGGTGACGCTGACGGTCACAGACACGAAGTCGCGGAAGTCGACCACGTCGCAGACCGTGACGGTGAGCTAGCGCTCTTGCCGTAGACTGTCAGCGTGGCGGACAGCCCGCGCATCCAGGAACTCCGACGCCGGGTCCAGCAGGACCCGGCGTCGCTCGCTTTCGCCCCCCTCGCCGAAGAATTGCGCCGCGCCGGCCGCGCGCGGGAAGCCGTCACCGTCTGCCAGAACGGCCTGGCACACCACCCTGAGTACGTGTCCGCGCGAGCCACCCTTGGCCGCGCGCTGCTCGACCTGGGCGAGATCGACGACGCGCTGTTCGAGCTGCAGGCGGTCCTGAGCGCTGCGCCGGAGAACCTGATGGCGCTTCGCGGCATCGCGGAAGTGCATCACCGCCGCGGCGAACTGACCGAGGCGCTCGACGCGTACCGCCGTGCCCGCGCGCTCGCCCCGCAGGACGCCGAGCTCGAGCAGGCCATCGAGACGCTGGAACGATCGATGCCGGTGGCCCCTGCGCCGCAGAAGTCGACGTCCGCCTCGCCTATGACGGCCGCTGCGGCGATCAATCCGCGCGAGGACCAGCAGCGCGGCCAGCTTCGCAGCCTGCAGAGGTTCCTCGATCAGATCCTTGCCGACCGCGCACGCCGGCCGGCGGCGCGCGCCTAGCCGTGCTGCCGCCCGCGGAGTTGCTCGCGAAGAGGCATTCCGCCGTACGACGGACACTGGAGACGCTCGGCCTCGAGCGGCTGCTCGTCACCCGACTGCCGAACGTCCGCTGGCTGACCGGCTTCGACGGCTCGTCGGGGGAGGCGCTGGTGGAGCCCGACCGCGTCGTCCTGATCGTGGACGGCCGCTATGTCGAGTCGGCTGAAGGGCTGGCGTCCAACGCCGGCGACCTGATCCGCATCGAGCGAGTGGAGCAGACCCACGACGAAACTCTCGCGTCACTCGTCGCCGGTTCCTCGGCTCCGGCCGGGTTCGAGGCCGCGGATCTCTCCGTCGCGAGGCACCGCTGGTTCCAGGCCTGGCTGACGGGCCGTGGCTGGGATGCTGACGGCCTGCGCCCGACGGCCGATGTCGTCGAATCAGGCCGGATTGTGAAGGACTCGTGGGAGCTGGAGCTGTTGCGGGAGGGTGGGGCGCGGCTGTCGGCCGTCACGCTGGGCGTACTGGCCGACTTGCGGCCCGGCATGACGGAAACCTCGGTTGCACAAGCAGTTGAGGCGGGCCTGCGAAGAGCGGGGTTCGACGGTCCCGCTTTTGATACCATTGTCGCCTCTGGACCACGGGCGGCCCTGCCACACGGGCGGGCGTCGGGGAGGTCCATCGGGCGCGGCGAGCTCGTCGTGCTGGACTTGGGCGGTGTCTACGGCGGATACTGCGTCGATTTGACGCGGACTGTCGCGTTGGGCGACCCCGGACCGGACGCCCGCGCATGGCACGCCGCTGTTCTCGAGGCGCAATCGGCCGCCGTCGCGGCGGTGGCGCCGGGTCGGACGCCGCACGACGTCGATCGGGCGGCGCGGCAAGTGCTGGACACCCACGGGCTGGGCCCACGCTTCACGCATGGGACGGGTCACGGCCTGGGGCTCGAAGTGCACGAGGCGCCGCGAGTAGGTCCCCCCAGGGCCGACGCCGCTGGCGCGCCGATGACCGGCACGGCTCGACTGCCGGACCATCTCGTGCCTGGCATGGTGTTCACGATCGAACCGGGGGCCTACGTGCCCGGGCGGGGCGGCGTGCGCATCGAGGATGACGTGCTCGTCACGGTGTCCGGCGTCGAGGTGCTGACGAACGTTCCGCGAACGCTCGTTCTGGACTGACGGCCGGCCCGCTGCGGGCCACCCGAGACGAATGGATTTCGAGGAAATCAAATTGATTCTCGCCATGGTGCGGGAGCACGATCTCGCCGAGTTCGAGCTCGAGCACCAGGGCTTCAAGATCCGCATCAAGAAGGACAGCGGTCAGCCCATCGTCGTCGCGAGCCCCGTTGCGGCCGCCGCCGTTGTGCCGGCGATCGCCGCGCCACCGCCCGCCCCGTCCGCTCCCGCCGATTCCGCGGCGCCGGCAGTCGAGGATGACGGAGAGATGGAGCTGGCAATCGTGAAGTCGCCGATCGTCGGCACGTTCTATCGCGCGTCGGAGCCGGGCGCTCGCCCGTTCGTCGAAGTCGGTGATGCCGTCAGGAAGGGCCAGGTGCTCTGCATCATCGAGGCGATGAAGCTGATGAACGAGATCGACTCCGAGTACGAGGGCGAAGTGGTGAAGGCCTACGTCGAGAACGGGCAGGCCGTGCAGTTCGGCGAGCGCCTGTTCGCCATCCGCGCCAAGTAGCCACATGTTCAAGAAGATCCTCATCGCCAATCGCGGCGAGATCGCGCTCCGGATTCTCGTGGCGTGCCGCGAGCTGGGCATCAAGACAGTGGCTGTGTACTCCGAGGCCGACGAGCACGCGCTGCACGTGCGGTTCGCCGACGAGGACATCTGCATCGGCCCGGCGCGCAGCGCCGACAGCTACCTGAGCGTGCCGGCGATCATCAGCGCCGCCGAGATCACCGGCGCCGATGCCATCCATCCTGGCTACGGGTTCCTGTCCGAGAGCGCGTACCTCGCCGAGGTCTGCGAGGCGTGCCACATCCGGTTCATCGGCCCCGACCCCAGCGTCATCCGCCTGATGGGCGACAAGGCGCGCGCGCGCCGCGCGATGAAGAAGGCGGGCGTCCCGATCCTGCCCGGCAGCGACGGGCCGGTCGAGGGCGAAGAACAGGCGTTGAAGGTCGCCAAGGACATCGGTTACCCGGTGATCATCAAGGCGACGGCCGGCGGCGGCGGCCGCGGCATGCGCGTCGTCGAGGCGCCGGCCGACCTGCCGCAGGCGCTGAAGATGGCGCAGCGCGAAGCCGAAGCGGCTTTCGGCATCGGCGACGTTTACGTCGAGAAGTACGTGATCGCGCCTCGTCACATCGAGTTCCAGGTGCTCGGAGACCACTACGGCAGCGTCGTGTCGCTCGGCGAGCGCGAGTGCTCGATCCAGCGGCGGCACCAGAAGCTGCTCGAAGAGTCGCCGTCGGTGGCCCTCACCGAAAAGGTCCGCCGCAAGATGGGCGGCATCGTCGTGGACGCCGCGCGCGCCGTGCAGTACGCCAACGCCGGCACCTTCGAGTTCCTGATGGACAAGGACGGGCGCTTCTACTTCATGGAGGTCAACACGCGCCTCCAGGTCGAGCATCCGGTCACCGAGATGGTGACGGGCATCGACATCGTGAAGGAGCAGATCCGGATCGCGGCAGGGGAACGGCTCTCGTTCAAGCAGAGCGAGATCACCTTCACTGGCCACGCCATCGAGTGCCGGGTCAACGCCGAGGATCCGGAGACGTTCACGCCGTCGCCGGGCACCATCCACGCCTTCAGCATGCCCGGCGGGCCGGGCGTGCGCATCGACACCGCGGCGCACACCGAGTGCATCATCCCGCCCTACTACGACTCGATGATCGCCAAGGTCATCACCTACGGGCGCGACCGCCAGGAAGCCATCGCGCGCATGCGGCGCACGCTCGAGATGACCGTCATCGAGGGCATCAAGACCACGATTCCATTGCACCTCAAAATCCTCGCGGAACCGGACTTCCAGGCCGGACGCCTCAGCACCTCCTTCATGGAGCGGTTCCAGGCGCCGGGCGGCGGAAAAGGCGGTCGACTCCGGGAAGCCGTGTGAGCCTGCCGCGGCTCTACGCCGTGCTCGACACCGGCGTGGCAGCCGGCCGCGGCTGGACGGTGGCCGACCTCGGCCAGGCCTTCCTCGACGGCGGTGCGCAACTAATCCAGCTGAGAGCCAAGCACCTCGACGCCCGCGCGCTGCTCGAGGCGGCCGATCGGCTCGTGCGTCTGGCCGAACCATCCGGAGCGCGGATCGTCGTCAACGATCGCGCGGACGTTGCGGCGATGTGCGGCGCGGCCGGGGTGCACCTGGGGCAGCAGGATCTTCGACCGCGCGATGCGCGGGCGTTGCTCGGCGACCGGGCGCTGATCGGGCTCTCGACGCACACGCCCGGGCAGGTGGACGCCGCGCTCGACGAGCCGATCGACTACATCGCCGTCGGCCCGATCTACGGCACTTCAACGAAGGACACGGGCTACGCGGCCGTCGGGCTCGACCTGGTTCGCTATGCCGAGAAGGCCGCCGACACGCGGTCCGTGGTCGCCATCGGCGGCATCACGCTGGCGACCGCACCGGAGGTACTTGCCGCCGGCGCGGCGTCAGTCGCGGTGATCAGCGATCTGTTGGAGACGGGAGATCCGACGCGCCGCGTCGCTGAATTTCTTGCACAGCTATCGGGGTCGGGATAGATTTCAGGCGGGGTCAGACGCTGTTAAGACGTTGAAGGCTCCTTAACAGCGTCTGACCCCGATCGAGAGGGACATAGTGGCCGGATCACTGTTTCGACTGAAGTCGATCGACAGCCTGCTGTCCGTTGCGAATCAGAAGGGCGAGACGGCGCTCAAGCGAACCCTCACCGCGCCCGCCCTGGTGGCGCTGGGCATCGGCGGCATCATCGGCGCCGGCCTGTTCGTCCGGACGGCGGCGGCGATCGCCGAGCGCTCTGGTCCATCGGTCGTGATCGCGTTTCTCGTGGCCGGCGTCGGCTGCGCGTTCGCCGGCCTCTGCTACGCCGAGTTTGCTTCGATGATCCCGATCGCCGGGAGCGCCTACACGTATTCCTACGCGACGATGGGGGAGCTGATAGCGTGGATCATCGGCTGGGACCTCGTCCTCGAGTACGCGCTCGGCGCGGCGACCGTCGCCATCGCGTGGAGCGAATACTTCAACAAGATTCTCTCGTTCATAGGCATACAAATTCCGTATCAGTGGTATCACTCCCCGCTCGAAGTGTCTCCTGATGGCGTGCACGGGATCATGAACATCCCGGCCGTCTTCATCCTGGCGGCGCTCTCCCTGTTGCTGATCCGCGGCATCCGCGAGTCGGCCACCGTCAACAACATCATCGTGATCACCAAGGTGAGCATCGTCATCCTGGTGATCGTGATCGGGTGGGGGTTCATCAACCCGGTGAACCACACGCCGTTCATTCCCGCCGCGACGACCTACACCACGGCGCAGGGGGTGACGCACAACTACGGCGGCGTCCTCGGCATCCTGGGGGCAGCCGGGGTGGTCTTCTTCGCGTTCATCGGCTTCGACGCCGTGTCGACCGCGGCGCAGGAAGCCAGGAACCCGAAGCGGGACATGCCGATCGGCATCCTCGGCTCGCTGGTCGTCTGCACGCTGCTCTACGTAGCGTTCTCGTACGTGCTGAGCGGCGTGGCGTCGGTCCAGGACTTCCGGACGGTCGGGCGCGAGGCGTCGGTCGCCTACGCCATCAGCACGTATATGCACGGCTACGAATGGCTGTCGAAGTTCGTCACCGTGGCGATCCTGTTCGGGTTCTCCTCGGTCATCCTCGTCATGCTGCTCGGCCAGTCCCGCGTGTTCTACTCGATGGCGAACGACGGGCTGGTGCCGAAGGTTTTCGCGGACATCCATCCGACCTATCAGACGCCGTGGAAGTCGAACATCATCTTCTTCTTCTTCACGGCGCTCTTCGGCGCGTTCGTCCCGGAGAGTGTCGTCGGCGAGATGACCAGCATCGGCACGCTGTTCGCGTTCATCCTGGTGTGCGCCGGCGTGTGGGTGATGCGCGTCCGGCGTCCCGACGTGCCGCGCGGCTTCATCGTGCCTGCGCTTCCGGTGGTGGCGGTGCTCGGCATCGTCGTGTGCGGCGCGATGATTTATGGTCTCGGCTGGACCAACTGGGTCCGGCTGGCGGTGTGGCTGGTCATCGGGCTGGTGTTTTACTTCAGCTACGGGCGCTCGCACAGCCGCCTGGCGCAGCCAGAGGCCGCGGCCAGCCGCTGAAGACGCGACGGTGGCCGGCGCCGGACGTGCGCTGAGCCAGGAGGATGGCGCAACCCATGCGACGGAAGATCCGCGGCCCCGTCCAGCATCTGTCGGGGCCGGCCGTCGCGCTGCTCCTGCTGGTGCTCGTGACGGCCGGCGGGACCGTCGGCTACGTGCTCGTGGAAGGCTGGTCGTGGTGGGACGCCTTCTACATGACGGTCATCACCGTGACGACCGTCGGCTACCGCGAGGTCCATACGCTCTCGCGAGCCGGCGAGATCCTGACGGTGCTGGTGCTCGTCGCGGGCGTGGGCACCGCCTTCTATGCCTTCACGCTGATCGCGACGATCGTCGTCGAGGGCGGCCTGGCGCGGCGGATCCGGCGCCGGCGGATGGACCGCATGATTGACGAGCTCGACGGACACTTCATCCTCTGCGGGTTCGGCCGAATCGGCAGCGTCATCGCGGACGAGTTCCGGCAGCAGGACATCCCGTTCGTCATTGTCGAGCGCGACGCCGAGCGCGTGCAGGAGGCGCTCGATCGCGGCATGCTCGTCGTCGAGGCCGACGCCAGCCGCGAGGAGGCGCTCCGGCGGCTGAACATCGACCGCGCGCGCGGCCTGGTGGCGGCCGTCGGAACGGATGCCGAGAACGTCTACACGATCCTCACGGCGCGCGTCCTGGCGCCCGGGCTCTTCATCGTCGGCCGCGCCGAGACGGAGGATGCCGAGCGGAAACTGCGGCGCGCGGGCGCGGACCGCGTCGTCTCGCCGTACGCCATCGGCGCGCAGCAGATGGCGCAGACGGCGCTCCGGCCTGCCGTCGTGGACTTCGTCAAGCTGGCGACTCAGGCCGGCAACCTGGATCTGGCAATGGAGCAGGTTCGGGTCAACGGTGGATCGAGCCTCGCCGAGCGGTCCATCATCGACGCCAATCTCCGGCAGCGCTTCGGCGTCATCGTCGTCGGCATCCAGCGGGCCGGCGGGCGCATGGAGTTCAATCCACCCCCAGACGCCGTCATGAAGGATGGCGATCAGCTGGTCGTGCTGGGACGCCCGGCGAATCTCCGCGAGCTGGATCAGGCCGCAGGACACGAACATCGTGAGCGCACGCAATCTTGATGGGGCCGCCGTCGCCGCGGCCATTCGCGAAGAACTCAAGCCGAGAGTCGCCGCCTTCACCGCACGCGCAGGGCGGCCGCCCGGCCTGGGGATCGTACTCGTGGGCACCCACGC
>UEXX01000171.1_pt1 | contig 16696 bp, 14 predicted proteins | sample 4301161 | NCBI WGS metagenome assembly UEXX01 (sample SAMEA4773179, study PRJEB27434) | metagenome | biome: 2259; feature: agricultural soil; material: soil | place: USA | collected 2014-09 | depth 0.25 m
TGAGATCGCCGTCGTGTCTGGCGTGGAGCTTGAGAAAGGGCCGCGGACGTCCGTCTTCGTAGAAGGTGCTCGGCGAGATCTGCCGCCCGGTCATGTCCACCATTCGGCACGCGCCGTACGCCCAGTCCAGCGTGGAATGCGCGTCGAGGGCGGCCACTGTGCGCTGCAGATGGTGAGGCAGCCAAAGGTCGTCGCTGTCGAAGAAGGCGACGTAGTCCCCGGTCACGTGGTCGAGGCCGGTGTTGCGGGCGGCGTACGCACCCTGATTGGCCTGCCGCACGATGCGGACAGGACCCGTCATTCCAGCTCGCAGGCCATCGAGGACCCGGCTCGTCTCGTCCGTGCTCCCATCGTCGACGACGATGACTTCCCACCGCGAGTACGTCTGTGCTGCGATGGAGGCAAACGCCTCGCCGAGCATTCCGGCGCGGTTATAGGTCGGAAGGACGATGCTGACGAGACCGGACTGGTGGGACTCGCGCGTCGGCGCCACGCCGCGGCTTGCCTCCTCTCTGGCGACTGATACTATATCGAGGTCCGTCCGGAGCTCGTCCTGCGCATTCTCTACCTCACCGACAATCCGAATCTGGGCGCCAGCGTGAGGGTCGTGCTCGACTGGGTGCACCTGCAGGATCAGGCGGACCTGCGCTTCCACTTCGCGCTCGCGACCGAGGGCCCGCTTGCCGGCTGGGTCGCGGCCAACGGCATCCCGCATACGGTCGCGAAGATGCCGTGGTTTGGATGGTCCGGTGTCCTCAAGTCGGCCACGGCCGTGGCCGGGCTCGCTGCTCGGGCGCGTCGCTGGAACATCGAAGTCGTACACTCCGAGCACAACGTCTACCCTTTCGCGGTGGCGGTCGCCGCGCTGATCCACCGCCCGATTGTCTGCGCCGCACACTTCCTCCTGGATCGCGGATTCGCCGAGTGGGCATTCACCGGATGGCGGCGCCCGGACCAGCTGATCTGGACGAGCCATGCCCAGCAGGCGGCCTGCCGCGAGGCGCTGGCGGGCATTCTGCCCGAGCAGCGTCAGACCGTTATCCCCCTCGGAGTGAATCTCGAGCGTTTCGGCAACGACACTCGAAGCCGGGACTCGCTTCGTCGTGCGTGGGGGGCGACTTCGGACACGATCGTCGTCGGCCAGGCCAACGCGATCCGGCCAGGGAAACGGGTCGAGGATTTTCTGCAACTGGTGCGCGAGCTACGCATGCGCGATTCCCGCGTGCTCGGCGTCATCGCGGGCACCCCGTCGAAGGGAGACGAAGAGTACGCGGCTGAGATGCGCACGCTGACCACCACGCTGGGTCTCGATCAGCACTGCCTGTGGCTGGGCAATCTTGAACCCGTCGAGCCGTTCCTGCATGCGATCGACGTCTTCGTGTCGACCAGCGAGTACGAGACGTTCGGCATGAGCATCTGCGAGGCGATGGCGTGCAGCCGGCCGGTGGCAGTGTATCGGGCCGGAGCGCCGGGCGAAGTGGTCGGCGATGCCGGACTGGTCGTGGAAACTCAGGATCTCGCGGCGCTGGTCGGCGCCGTGCGAGGCTTGGTAGACAACGCCGATCTCCGTTCCACGCTCGGCCAGAAGGCCCGGGAGCGCGTGGAGGCGGTCTTCAATCCGCGATCGAGCCTGGAAACGCTGGCGCGGCTTTATCGCAGCCTCGATGCTGCGCGGACCGGATCGTCGTCATGATGGACGGCGGCACGAAGCCGGATTCGCTCACCGTCACCATCATCACGCCGTGCTACAACGGCGCGCGGTTCATCGAGCGCACCCTCCAATCAGCGCTGGCCCAGTCGCGTCCTCCGCTCGAGATCATCGTGGTTGACGATGGCTCGACGGACGAATCCGCCGCGCTCGCGGAGGCGTTCGGTCCGCCGGTGCGGGTCGTGCGGCAAGCCAATCAGGGAGAGTCCGTGGCGAGGAACCGCGCGCTGGCCGAGGCTCGCGGATCGCACGTGCTGTTCCTCGATGCGGATGATTTGCTCCAGCCGGAGGCGCTCGCCCACTTGACGAGGGCGCTCGAAGGCCAGCCAGGCGCGGTCGCACTGATGGGCTGCTCGTGGTTCAGCGACGATCCGACCGCTCCGTACGACACCAGAGTGCCCAGGACGCCGAGCTTCTTCCCGGCCATCATCGAGTCGAATCTTGCGCCGCCGCACTGCTGGCTGTCGCCGGTGGAGGTGATCCGCCAGGCGGGCGGCTTCTTCGCCGAGCTGCGCTGGTATGAGGACTGGGATCTGTGGTGGCGTGTGGCGCTGCTGGGGCCGCCGCTCGTTCCGGTCCCCTACGTCGGCGCGTTGTACCGGCGCCATCAGGGGTCACAGCTCGCGACGATCAGGCTGGTCGATCAGATGCGCGGCCACGCCGTGCTCATGGGCCGGATGACTCAGGCCATCGTCGCGCGGCCGGATCTGCTGGCCGAGCACGGCCAGATCCTGCTGTGGGCCGCCTTTACGGCGCTGGCGCGGGCCCGGAGCAAGGGCATTGCCTGGAGCGACCTGGAGCCTCTGGTCGCGTCTCTGCGCGACGTGGTGGACAAGGGACCCGAGACCACGCGGCGAACCCGGCTCGCGAGGTCGATGCGGCTGCTGGGTGTCCGGGCCGCCACCACTCTGCACGGCCTGATCTCGCCGCCGCGGGCCTGAGCGGTTCGCGCGCCAGCCCGGTCGGCAGACCGCTTTCAGTTCCGCTCAGCAGCGACCCGAGGCTCGGCCCCAGGCACGACACGCAGATCGCAGGCGGCCGACAGGAACACGACCCCCTGCTCGCTCTCGCGCTCGTTGATCGTCAGCAGCGCGGGCGCCGACACGGCCACCCAGCGATGCTCGTCGTTGAGCAGCACCGTGGTGATCGCGTAGTGGCCCCGGCCGAGGTTCGCCCTGATGTTCCAGGTGGCCTCGAACCGATCGCCGGGCTGCAGCGCCACTGGGGGACCGCCGGCCGCCGGGCTCATGCAACGGTAGATCACGTTGCCCGTCTCGAGGTGTCTCACCTGCAGCTCCGAATGGAGGCGTACGCTCGAGGGCGTCGGCGCGGAGACGGATCGGACCTTGAGCAGCTGGCCCGCGTCGAGCTCCGCCACCGGACGGGCCTCCTGATCGGTGAGCTGGGTTGTGACGGCGTGCTGCCCGGTGGCCTCCGCCTGAGCGGTGTGCACCATCTTCGCGTAGACCGTGATCGCGTTGTGGGTCGGGGCGAGCGCTTCGACGCGCCCGTGATTCAGGACGAGCACGCGGCTGCAGAGAGTGGAAATGGCCGACAGATTGTGTGACACGAAGACGACGGCGATACCCGACTGGACGAAACGCTGCATGCGCTCGTAGCACTTCTCCTGGAAGGTCAGATCGCCGACCGACAACACCTCGTCGATGAGCAGCACTTCCGGATCCAGGTGGGCCGCGACGGCAAACCCCAGCCTGGCGTTCATGCCGCTCGAGAACCGCTTCACCGGCGTGTCGATGAACTCCGCCACGCCCGCGAAGTCCACGATCTCGTCGAACTTCTTGTCGATTTCGGCGCGGCGCATGCCCATGATCGCGCCCTGCATGTAGACGTTCTCGCGGCCCGTCAGATCGGGATGGAAGCCGGCGGCAATTTCCACCAGCGCGCCCACGCGGCCGCGCACGAGCGATCGGCCGCGGTCGGGGCGGAGGATCTTCGTGAGCACCTTCAGGGCAGTGGACTTGCCGGCGCCGTTCGGGCCGATGATGCCGAGCGCTTCGCCAGGATGCACCTCGAAGGAGACGTCTCTCAGGGCCCAGAATTCCTGACGCCCCAGATCCTCGGAGCGCGTCCGGTTCGCCAGGCCCGACAGCATGGCCGGCACGAGGTCGCGCAGGCTCGTGTACAGCTGGGCGCGGTTGAACTTCTTCCAGACGTTGTCGAAGACGACGGCCGGCTGGCTCACTCAGGCGTTCTCCGCAAACCGGTACTCCGCCCGATGGAACACCAGCCAGCCGATGGCGAGCGTGACGACAGCCAGCGCGGCGGCGATCGAGGTCGCCGGCAGATCCGGCGGCTGTCCTCGCAGAATCGCCGCCCGATACCCGTCGATGATCGGGGTCATCGGATTCAGCTTGAGCACCATGCCGAGGCGTCCCCCGACGCCCTCGATCGGGTAGACGACCGAGGTGGCGAACATCCAGACCGTGAGCACGATCTCGAACAGGTATTTCACGTCGCGCAGAAACAGGTTGGCCATCGCGATGAGCAATCCGATGCCCGCGGTGAACATCACCTGGATGAGCAGCAGCAGCGGAACGTAGAGGATCGTCGCGGAGGGCGCCATGCGGTAGTAGACCATCATGGCGATCAGCACCGTCGATCCGACGGCAAGATCGACGAGGCACACGAGAATCGCCGAGAACGGAAAGATCTCGCGTGGAAAATAGATCTTCGTCACCAGGACCGCATTGCTGCTCAGGGAAATCACGGCGAATCGCAGCGAGGAGGCGAAGAAGTTCCAGAAGAGCAGCCCGGTGTACGCAAATACCGGATACGGAACGTCGGTCGAGAGCGGCGCGACGCGCGTGAAGATCACCGAGAACAGCGCGGTGTTCACGAGCGGCATGAACACGGCCCAGCCAAAGCCCATCACCGACTGTTTGTATCGAACGAGCAGGTCGCGCGCTGTCATTCGATACAGCAGCTCACGGTATTCCACCTGCTCGGCGAGCATCTCGCGAACGTCGGACCACACGGACGAAAGCATTGATTTTGCCGTTCCAGCCTCCGGATGAGTCTATCATCGGGGCGCGGCGTGATGGCCGATCCGCCCCGACTCCCCAGCGGCACGCGATATGTTCGGTGGCTTCGTGAACACCCGGACGTAATTGCTCTTGTCTTCCTCGTGGCGGGCACGCTCGTGCGCGTACGCCAGTGGCTGTTCCCACGAAGTCTCTGGCATGACGAGGGGATGCTCGCCCTGAACGTCATGCGACGCAATCTCGCCGAGCTGCTCGGGCCGCTCGACTATCACCAGTTGGCGCCCCCCGGCTATTTGTGGATCGTCAAGGGCGTCGTGGCTTCCGCCGGTCCCGGCGAGCTCCCGCTGCGCTTCGTCTCGCTGCTCGCCGGCGTCGCGATGATGGTGGCGGCATGGCGGATCGGCCGGCGGATCTACGGAGCGTGGGCTGGCGCGATGTGCGCGGCGACCCTCGCGCTGGCACCCGGAGCGATTTACTACTCGAACGAGGTCAAGCCTTACGCGTGCGATGGGTTGGTGGCGGCCCTCCTGATCATCATGGGTCTTCGCTACCTCGACGAGCCGTTGTCGCTGCGGCGCATCCTGGTGCTCGCCTGCGCCGGGAGCCTCGCGCTCTGGACGTCGTACACGGCGCCCTTTGTCCTCGCCGGGCTCGGCTTGTCGCTGGCGATCGCTTCGTGGCGACGCCGGGACGGGTTCGCGTCGCTTGCCATGCTGGGTCTACCCGCCATCGCATGGGTGGCAACCTGGGGTGTCGTGTATCACCTGGCGAGGCAGGGGCCGACTCTGGCGTACATGCAGGAGTACTGGCGCGACCAGTTCGTGCCTGCGCCCGCGACGCCGAGTCACGCCGCAACGTCGATGCTGATGACCCTCAACCTGATCGTCGGCCCCTTCGAGAGTCCACTCGATCCGTTCGCGAGCGCCCAGCGGCTCACCGCTCTCGTGCTGACCCTTTCGCTGATCGGAGCGTGGGTGCTCCTGCGCCGGCGTTCGCCGGCCGTGTGGTGCCTGTTGGTCGTCCCTCCGGTGACGCTGTGGCTTGCGTCAGTCGCCCGACTCTATCCCGTCGATGGCCGTCTGTTGCTCTTTCTCCTCCCCGCCGTCGTGACGCTTCTGGGAGGTGGCGTGGAACTGCTCGCGGCGCAGGGCACCGCGGCGCCTGCGTTGCTGGCTGCCGCCGTGATGCTGTCGTGGCCAGCGATCAGCGCGGTCCAGACGCTGCGGCACCCTGATGAGCGGGAGGACTCGCTCACACTGCTGCGAGTGCTTGCCACCGAGGCACGGCCCGCGGACGTCGTGTACGTCTGGAGAGGACTGGATGCGACGCTCGAATACTACCGGGCGACGCGGCCTGACCTGTGGTCATCTGACGTACGCATCGTCCTCGGTGCGAACCAGTCGTCGGCCGAGAGGTCTCTTGCCGAGATCAATGCGCTGTGTCGCCATCCTCGGGTGTGGCTGCTCGCGACACATCCACTGCCGACGGACATGTATCGCAAGGTGGCGTCAGATCTCGAACCGCAGCGGAATGGAGCCGTCGTGCGGGCTGCACAAAGTGAGCTGACGTTGTTGAAGCTGCACTGTGAGGCACGCCCATGACATTCCGATTGACTCGCCTGCTGACCTAGGCGCGAACGGCTGACCTTGCAGCCGTCGCCGCGGCCCATGCACACTCAGATTGATCGGATCGATCAGATTCGATCAGGCAGGTGCGCATGCTCACCAGCACTATCACCGCGCCGGATTGGATCCGGCACCTGGCTGGATCGCCACCCTCTGACGAGGTCGCTCGACTGCTGCAGGGCGCGGATGACTGGGCCATCAGCGCCTCCGCCGCAAGTACGCTCGAAGGCCTCGTGTTGCATCGGCGGCCGACGTCGGTGCTGGAATTCGGCGCCGGCCGCTCGTCGCTCGTGCTGGCCATGGCCCTTCAACAGATCGGCGGAGGCCGCCTCACGTCGATCGAGCATCAGCCCTGGCACGCCGAGGCCGCGTGGCGAGGCATCGCACGGTATCGCGACGTGGACGCGCAACTCGTCGTAGCGCCCGTGAAGCTGCGCATCACGAAGCACGGGCCTCTCTATGTGTATGACGGCATCAGGCGCGCCCTGGCGGCTCGCGGGCCGTTCGAACTGGTCGTCATCGATGGGCCGCCGGGCAGGTTCGGCCGCGACTGGCCGCTGTTCGCCGCCGCGCCGTTTCTCAGCTCGAGCGGCGCGTTGATCATGCTCGACGACGTCGAACGACCAGCCGAGCAGTCGGCATTGCGGCGGTGGGAACGAGCGCTCCACGTGGAGCGACTCTACGAATCAGAAGGCAGCGGCCGCCGGTTCGCCGTAGTCCAGGTCGCTGAGCCTGGTCGTCCAGCCTTTGTCTGGCGCACGTTTCTCGGGACGTGTCACGATCGGATCAGATCCTGGTCCGCTTCCCCGTAGGCGATCAGGCGCCAGTGCCGGCTGCCACGCGGCGATGCACGGCGCTCAACACCGCCGCGCCCCGTTGCTCGGTGAAATCTCGCAGGACTCTTTCCCGCCCGCGTGCGCCCATGCGTCGGCGCGTCTCAGCCGATCCCGCCAGGCGCTCGAGGACCTGCCGCAGTTCGTCGGCATCATTGCCTGTCACCAGGTAGCCAGTCTGGCCATCCTCGATGGCCTCCGGCGCGCCGCCGCTGTTCCCCGCGATACATGGCAGTCCCGAGGCCGCAGCTTCCAGGAAGACGATGCCGAAGCCCTCGAAGTCCACGCCGTCGGATCGGTTGGGCATGACGAAGACATCGGCCGCGGCGTACAGGCCAGGCAGCGCGGCGTCGGCAATGGCGCCGACGAAGGTGACCCGATTGCCGAGCGCGGCGTCGCGGACCTGCTGTTCCAGGACATGGCGGTAGTCGCCGTCCCCGGCGATCAGATAGTGGACCATCGGATCCGTATCTCGCCATCGTGCGAGCGCCGCCAGAACGAGGTCGTGTCCTTTGCGCCGCTGCAGCCGGCCCACCGACACCAGCAGCACCTCACCATTCGGCGCGAAGCGCAGCCGCCAGTCGCCAGCGTCAGCCTCGGGACGAAAGCGCTGCGGATCGACGCCGGGATGGATCACCGTGATGCGGTCGGGCGATACCCCCCAGTTCTGCAGCAGGCGGGCTGAGTTGTGCGAGTTGGCCAGCACCGCGAGCGCACGCGCGTACACGCGTGGAAGCAGCCACGTCAGCTCGCGCGATGTCGATGCGTAGCCGAGCTCTTCACCGTGCGTCCAGCAGACGAAGCGCCGGCGCGACAGCATCGCGCTCAGCCCCTCGGGCAGGCCGCGTCCGCAATGCAGGATGGTATCGCCCGAGCTCAGGCGTCGGACTTCCCGTGCGACGCGAAGATGTCGAGTGAGGCTCGCCGGGCGGAGCAGGCCCCAGTCGGGCGCGGCCATCGACATCGCACTCACCGTGAGGCCGCGCTGGACGCGCGAGCCGCCGGCGCCGGTCAGCACATGCACCGGGATGTCGGTCAGGTGGCTGTAGAGCGATTCGAGCAGCACGCCGCTGCCGCCGATCGTGGGGGGATAGAGCTCCGACAGCAGCAGGATCCCTGGCGTCGCCCCCGACATTGCCGCGATCTTACTACCGGGCCTCCGGGACGCGCGGGGCCGCGAAGTCTGGTCTGCGGCAGACAGAAGCCCGGCCAGAAAACGAGGTTTCGTGCGATCATTTGAGACGGGCGGCCCGACCCTGCCAGATGTCCGGATCGCGGGCAGTTCCATCGCCGCCGCGTGCCCGGCGCTGGCGGGAGTCTTGCTCCGTTTCTTCCCCTGATCTGAATGACGGAGTCTCCAGCATCACCGGCATCGCGGCCGGCACTCGCCATACGTCTCGGGTGGGTGCTCGCGGGCGCGCTTCTCCTTCGACTGCTGCTGCTCACCGACACGGTCACGCTGGGCCCCAGGATCTCGGACGAACGGGACTACGTGCAGCTGGCCACCAGCCTGGTCGAGGGCCGCGGCTTCTCCTTTGCGTCAGGACCGACGTCGCTGCGGCCGCCGCTCTACCCGGGCTTCGTCGCCGGCCTGTGGCTCGCCAGCGGCAGCGAGAGCCTGCAATTTGTCCGACTCGCGCAGACCTTCCTGGGGCTGCTGACGGCGTGGCTGGTGTTCGAGCTGGCGAGCGCTGTCTACGATCGCAACGCGGGGCTCGTCGCCGGCGCGCTCGCGGCACTGTACCCGTCGCTGGTGTTCGCCAATTTCCTGATGCTCTCGGAAACGCTTTTCACGCTGCTGCTCGTCGCGGCGATGCTCGCGCTGATTCGATTGATCCGGACGCCGAGCCTGATGCGAGCGTTGTGCACGGGCCTGCTCATCGGCCTGGCGGCGCTCACCAGAAGCGTGCTCTGGCCGTTTCCGCTCGTCATCGCGCCGCTGGTGGCCTGGTGGACGCCGGGCAGGGTGGCCGATCGGCTGTCGATCGCCGCGGCGCTCATCGCTGGCAGCGCCATCGCGATCGGACCATGGGCCGTCCGCAATTCGCGCCTGCAGGGCGTTCCCGTCGTCGTCGACACGATGGGCGGACTGAATCTGCGGATGGGGAACTACGAATACACACCGCACGAGCGCATCTGGGATGCGGTGTCGATGAGCGGAGACAAGAGCTGGATCGTCGGGATCCCACAGGAGCCACCAGGCGGTGGCACGTGGACCGAGGGAACGAAGGAGCGCTGGGCCCGCGGCGAGGCCCTGCGCTACATCACGGCGCACCCCGTGCAGACGCTCTGGCGCAGCTGGATCAAGTTCGGCGACTTCTGGGCGCTCGACCGCGACTTCCTGGCGGGCGTGATGCAGGGGCTGTTCCATCCGCCCGCCTGGTTCACGGTGATTGCCGGAGCGGCATTGCTTGCTGCCTACCCGATAGTCCTCGCGGCGGCGCTTGCCGGGATCTGGCTGGCGCCGCCTGTCGATCGCCGCGTGCACTGGGCGTTAGTGCTCGTCGTGGCCTTCGTCTGCGCGCTCCACAGCCTCGTGTTCGCGCATCCGAGGTACCGGCTCCCGCTGATGCCCGTGCTGATGGTGTATGCCGCGGCTGCGCTCACGCGGCTCAATCGCGAGAGCCTGACGAACCTGCGGCGGGCGTGGCCGGTCTTCGCGTGTCTCGCGCTCGCGGCAGGCATCTGGACGGCACAGTTTTTCGTGCGGGACGCCGCGTTCATCTGGCGGCTGATGGGACTGGGCGCATCGTGATCGAGGCCGTGCTCTTCGACGTCGACGGGACGCTGTATCTGCAGTCTCGCCTGCGCGCGCTGATGGCCGGCGAGCTGGCGACCGCACCATGGCTGCAGCGCGCGCCCTGGCGGGTGGGACAGCTGTGGCACGCGCTGAAGAGCTTTCGGCACGTGCGCGAGGAGCTGCGGACACTCGGGCGCCCCGCGGCGCCGCTCGAGCGGCTTCAGTACTCAGAGGCTGCCGCGCGCGCCGGCGTGTCGGTACCGGAAATGGAGGAGGTGGTGGCCGAATGGATCATTCAGCGGCCGCTCAAGTATCTTCCCAGCGTGGTGCGGCCCGGCACGCGCGAGACGTTCGAGGCGCTGGCCGCCAGCGGGCTGAAAGTTGGCGTGTTTTCGGACTACCCGGCGGAGGACAAACTGAAGGCGATGCAGCTCGATCATCTGGTGTCGCTGACGATCGACGCGACCGAATCGGATGTCAACGCGTTCAAGCCTCATCCGCGCGGCTTCCTGGCCGCGGCGGAGCGCTGGGGGCTCGCGCCGGACTCAATTCTCTACGTCGGCGATCGTCCGGAGGTGGATGCCGTCGGCGCCGCGGCGGCGGGCATGCGCTGCGTGGTCATCGGCGCGCCGGCGGCGCCACCCGCAGACCAGCCGCCGTATCTGGCGGTATCGCGAATGGCTGATCTCCCCGCGCTCGTCGAGCAGGAACGGAGTCGGCAGTAGTGGGGCTCGTGTCGAAGATCCGCCCGTACGTCCAGATCGCGCGCATCGATCACTGGTTCAAGAACGCCTTCATGCTGCTCGGCGTGGTGCTGGCGATTTTCTACGCGCCGCGACTCGCGTCGTGGAGCAGCCTGTGGCCGCTGGCGGTGGCCTTCGCCGCGACCTGTCTTACCGCGTCCAGCAACTACGTGCTGAACGAGCTGCTCGACGGGCCAACCGACAAGCTGCACCCGAAGAAGCGGTTCCGCCCGGTGCCGTCGGGACAGGTCGTCCCCGCGGTTGCGTACGCCGAATGGCTCGCTCTTGGCGCCGCCGGCATCGGCCTGTCGTTCACGATCAACAAGTACTTCGGGATGTCGGCCCTGGCACTCTGGCTGCTCGGCGTCTCTTACAACGTGCCGCCGATCCGCACCAAGGAGTGGCCGTACCTCGACGTGATCAGCGAGTCGGCCAACAACGCCGTCCGCCTGCTCCTCGGCTGGTTCGCGCTGCTGACGACGGCCTTTCCGCCGGTGTCGCTGCTGCTGTCGTACTGGATGGTCGGCGCCTTCTTCATGGCGACCAAACGCTACGCCGAGTACCGACACATTGCGAATCCCGCGGTAGCGGCCGGCTACCGGAAGTCGTTCCGCCACTACACCGAAGAGTATCTGCTGCTGAGCATCGTCTTCTACGCGACGACCTCCGCGCTGTTTGCGGGCATCTTCATCGTCCGTTATCACTTGGAGCTGATTCTGTTCGTGCCGCTCGCCGCGGGCATGTTCACTTACTACCTGCGGATCGGGATGCGTCCGAACAGCCCCGTGCAGAACCCCGAGAAGCTGTACACCGAGCGCGGGTTCTTTGCGTACATGGTGGTGTGCTTCACGATCTTCGTGCTGTTGATGTTCACGAGGATCCCGATGCTGTACAACTGGTTCAACGTCGAGCAATCGCAGACCAGCCCGCTCTGGATTCTCGGTGGGGGAGAAGGCCCGAGATGAAGGGCCTGATTATCAGCTATCTCCTGTCTTACGGGGGCGCCGTCGTTGCGCTCTTCTTCCCCGTCGTAGGCGTGTGCATCTACGCCGCGTTTTCGGTCGCCCGCCCACAGGTGCTGTATGGCTGGGCGGGCGACATGACGGGCCTCAGCCGGATCATCGGCGTGGCCCTGCTGCTCGGGTGGGCCTTCAAGACGTTCGGCCGCTGGCAGTTCAAGCAAGTGCGGACACCGGTCCTCGCGCTGTGCTGCTACTTCGTCTGCCTGCTGTTCTCCGCCTTTTCGGCGAGCCACCAGACCGTGGCCTGGGACTCCGTGATCGAGCAGTCGAAGTACTTCCTGATCTTCCTGGCGGGCGTGACCCTGATCAGCACGCGCCGTGAGGTGACGGCGCTCGCCTGGACCATCGTGCTGGCACAGGGCCTGGTCGGGTTCGAGATGAACCTGAGCTACGTTCGCGGGTTCAACCAGGCGCGCCAGCTCGGTCTGCTCGGCGACAACAACACGTTCGCCGTCAGTCTGGTCGCGGTCATCGGGCCTGCCCTTTTCCTGAGCCTGTTTGCCGACCAGCTCTGGAAGAAGGCGCTTGCCTTTGCCTGCTCCGCCTTGATCCTGCACACCGTGCTGCTGACGTTCTCGCGAGGGGGGATCCTGTCGCTCATCGTGGCCGGGGTTGCGATCTTCTTCGTGATGCCCAAGCGGCCGCTGTACCTGGTCGCGATGGTGCTGGTCGCCGCGCTTGCCATCCGCCTCACCGGACCGCAGGTCCTGGCGCGGTTCCAGACCACCTTCGCCAAGGCGGAAGTACGCGACTTCTCGGCGCAGTCACGTCTGGATCTCTGGAAGGACTGCTACCACGTCATGATGGCGAACCCGTTCACGGGGATCGGCCCTCGGCATTGGCCGCTGGTCGCCGAGAGCTACGGGTGGCCGAAAGGCAAGGCGGCGCACACCTTCTGGCTCGAGGTGGGCGCCGAGACAGGGCTCCCGGCGATGCTGGCGCTCATCGTGTTCTTCGTCTCCTCTCTGGCGTGCGCCTGGCGACTCGCGAGGCGGCGGGACGACCCCTGGCTTGCCTGCATGGGCGGCTTCGCGTTCACAGGCCTCGCGGGCTTCATGTTCGGCGCGCAGTTCGTGTCCTCGGAAGGCAACGAGGTCCCCTTCTTCGTCGCGCTGGTGGGCCTGACCGCGATGGAGCTGGCGAACTCGACGGCCCAGGCTCCCGAGGCGGAACTGTCCGCGCGACGGTTCCCTCTGATGGCCAAGCAGGCGATGCAGGCACAGGGATCGCGGCGTGCCGTCCGCTGAGCCTTTGGTGACGGTCATCGTGCCCGTGCGCGATGGCGCCCGCTATCTGGCCTCCTGTCTCGCGGCAATCGAGGCGGACCCGTACCCGGCTGCGCAGCGGGAAATCCTCGTGGCCGACAACGGCTCCACGGACGGCTCGATGGAAATCGCGCGATCACTCGGCGCCCGGGTCGTCTTGAAGCCAGGTGTCCGCGTGTCCGCGCTTCGTAACGCGGCGGCCCGCGAGGCAAAGGGTGACCTGCTCGCGTTCATCGACGTGGACCACAGGATTGCGGCAGGGTGGCTTCCGGCCGCGCTGGCGGCCCTTTCGGACAGTCGCGTCGTTGCTGCAGGCGCCCCGTACAGTTCACCGGCCAATCCCACGTGGGTGCAGGTCATGTACGACGCGATGCGCGACCATGCCAGCACGACTGCACCGACACGGTGGCTCGGCTCCGGCAATCTCGTGGTGCGCAAAGCGGCGTTTGACGCCATCAACGGTTTCGATCCCGTGCTCGAGGCCTGCGAAGACGTCGATCTGTGCCGCAGGCTGCGTCTGCAGGGCGGCACGCTCATCAGCACGCCCGGAATGGTCAGTGTGCATCTGGGCGATCCGCGGACGCTTAGGGAACTGTTCCGTGGCGAGCTCTGGCGAGGTCGCGACAACCTGCGCGTGAGCCTCCGGGCGCCGTTCTCCTGGAGAGACCTGCCAAGCGTCGTGGTGCCGACGATCTGGTTGGTCGTCCTCGCCCTCGGCATTGGCGCCTTTCTTGTCACATCGCGAGGCGTCGCCTCGCTTGCGGGCGCTGGCGCCGTGTTGGTCATCGCGGCATCAGTGCTGCGCGCGGCAGGCATGATCCGCCGAGCCGCGCTTCGCGGCCCGGCCAGGTGGGTCCAGGCGCTGGTCGTCGCGCTGGTCTACGACGCGGCGCGCGGCCTGTCGCTGCTCGGGCTGGCGACGCATCGAACGCGGCACCAGGCGGGCACTGCGTGAACACCCGACCGGTGCACGTCCTGGAGTTCCGCACGGTGCGGGGCACCGGCGGCGGCCCCGAGAAGACGATCCTGCTCGGAGCGCGGCTCGCCGACCCCGCGCGCACGCGAGTGACCGTCTGCTACCTCCGCGATGCGCGAGACGACGTCTTCACGGTGCACGAGCGTGCCCGGGCGCAGGGCGTGCCGTATGTTGAGCTCGTCGAGCGGAACTCGTGGGACTGGCGAACCGTCGGTGGGCTGTCGCGCATGATTGCCGAGCACCGCATCGACCTCGTGCACGCGCACGACTACAAGACGGACCTGCTCACCTGGCTTGTGGCCAGGCGCACCGGCGTCCGTGCGCTCGCGACCGCGCACGGGTGGACGGGCCACAGCGCCAGGGAACGTTACCTCTACTACCCCGCCGACAAACGGCTGCTTGCGCGCTTTCCGAAGGTGCTCGCGGTATCGGGAGAGATCCGGCGTGAGCTGATCGCGCACGGCGCCGAGCCCGATCGGGTCCGCACGCTGCTCAATGGCATCGACCCCGAGGCGTTCCGCCGCCGACGCGACGGGGAGCCCGCGGCACGGGCGCAATACGGCCTTCCGCCGGGAGCATTCACACTCGGAGCCGTCGGGCGGCTGGAACCGCAGAAGCGGTTCGATCTCCTCATCACCGCCTTCGACGGCCTGAGCCGGCGACACCCGCAGCTGCAGCTCCTCATCGCCGGTGAGGGGAGCGTGCGCGCATCGCTCGAGCAGCAGATTGCCTCGCTTGCCCTGGGCGACCGATGCCGTCTCGTGGGACAGCAGATCGACATCGTCGCCTTTCACCACGCCCTCGACCTGTTCGTCCAGTCGTCCGACTACGAGGGCACGCCGAACGTGGTGCTCGAGGCCATGGCGCTCGAGACACCGGTCGTGGCCACCGACGTCGGCGGCACGCGCGAGTTGTGCGAGGATGGCGTCCACGGCAGGATCGTGCCGTCCGGCGATGCGGACGTGCTGGCGGCAGCCATCGAGCCGCTCATCGACGATGGTGCGCGGCGCTCGGCGCTGGCCCGGGCGGCGCGAGATCACGTGGAGCAGGATCTCTCGTTCGCACGCCGCGTGAGAGCGCTCGACGATGTGTATGAGTCGATGATGGGAGCGCGGGCGTGAGCGTCCTCAAGCGGATCGCATTGATTGCGGCCACGATCCTGGTTGCTCCTTCGCTGCTGTCCTACGCGATCAGACGCGCGCTGTTCGGCCGCGATCGCGCGCTGCACGGGTCGAGCCAGGCGTTGTCGCTCGTGCCGGGTATTGCCGGCCAGTATCTCCGACGCGCCTTTTTCTGCCGGGTCCTCGACGAATGCCACCCCTCGGTGACAATCGAGTTCGGCACCCTGTTTTCCCAGGCCGGCGCGCGGCTGGGTGAGCAGGTGTACGTCGGCCCGCATTGTCATCTGGGCCTGGTGCACCTCGAGCGCGATGTCCTGATCGCCGCCGGCGTCCACGTGCCCAGCGGAGCGGAAACGCACGGCATCAGCTCGCTGGATCGGCCGATCCGTGAGCAGCCGGGCAGCCTGCGAATGGTACGCATCGGCGCCGGCAGCTGGATTGGGAGCGGCGCGGTCGTGATGGCCGACGTCGGATGCGACAGCGTCGTGGCGGCCGGTGCCGTCGTGACGGAAGCACTGCCCGACCGGATCATCGCGGCTGGCGTGCCTGCGCGGGTCGTACGCCAGCGCGGCACCGGTGATCGGGCCGACGCGTGAAGCTGCTGTTTCTCAGCCACCGGTTGCCATACGCCCCGAACCGTGGGGATCGCATCCGCGCCTACCATTTACTGAAGGCGCTCGGCCGGTTTGCGGACGTCACGCTCGTCTCACTCGTTCACGACGCCGAGGAAGCGGGCCACGTCGCGGACCTCGCGGGCATCGTGCACGAAGTCCACGCTGTGCCCGTGACGCCGTTGCGCAACAAGCTTCGCGCGCTGTCTGCGCTGGCGACCGACCGGCCGTTGACCCACGTGCTGCTGGACGGGCCGACGCTGACCGCGACGGTCGATGCCGCGGCGCGCGAGCGGCCGTCCCTGGTCTTCGCGTTCTGCTCGGGAATGGCGCGGCTGGCGAGCCGGCCCTCTCTTCGGGAGATCCCGCTTCTGCACGACATGGTGGATGTGGACTCGGCCAAGTGGGCGACGCTGGCGCAGTACGCGCGCTGGCCGCTGTCGGCCATCTACGCGCGGGAGTCACGAACTCTGCGTCAGTTCGAAGCCGTGGTGTCCATGCGCGCCCGGCAGACGTTCGTCGTGAACCATCGCGAGCGCGACCTCCTGCTCCGGATTGCCCCGGAGGCGCCGGTGGGCGTGCTCTCACAGGGGGTCGATACCGCGTCATACGCGCCGCCGGGGCCGCCTGCCGATCGGCCCGCGGTCGTCTTCACGGGCGTGTTCGATTACGGCCCCAATGAGAAAGCGGCGCTGTGGCTGATGTCCGAGGTCTGGCCGTCGGTGGTCGCGGCGCGGCCCGATGCCACGCTGACGCTCGTCGGCGCGCGGCCATCCGGCGCGGTTCGCCGGCAGGCGGCGGCGTCAGGCGTCACGGTTACCGGGGAGGTACCGGACGTCCGGCCCTACCTGTGGGACGCGGCCGTCGCAGTGGCTCCCATCTTCATCTCGCAGGGCGTGCAGAACAAGGTGCTGGAGGCCGCGGCGGCACTCGTGCCTGCCGTGATCACCACTCCGGTGCTGAAGGGTCTGCCCGCGGAAGTGATTCCGGCCTGCCGCGTCGGCGACACCGCCGATGCGTTCGCGCGTGAGGTGCTGCACCTGCTGAATC
>UEXX01000580.1_pt1 | contig 16623 bp, 14 predicted proteins | sample 4301161 | NCBI WGS metagenome assembly UEXX01 (sample SAMEA4773179, study PRJEB27434) | metagenome | biome: 2259; feature: agricultural soil; material: soil | place: USA | collected 2014-09 | depth 0.25 m
CCCGGCGCCACGGGAGGCACCTTCGGCGCGCAGGCCGCCATGGCCGCGATCACGATGGTGAGCGCCAGCAGATACCGCATCAGTCCGCCTCGCCGGCCCTGGCCATCGTCAGCCGCTCGAGCAGACGCCGAGGTACGTGCGCCTCAATCGTAATGTGCTCTCCGGTCTCGATGTGCTGAAGGACGCGAGCGTCCCTATACAACCGGCTCACGAGCTGCCGATCGTGGTCGGACGTCGCGTTGAACGTCAGCATCACCCGCTGCACGTCCAGCGCGAGCCTCGCCGCGATGACTTCCAGCAGGTCGTCGCGCCCCTGCCCCGTTCGAGCGGACATGACGACCGACAAGGGGTACGCGGCCTGCAGCCGTCGCCGTTCCTCCGGCCCGACCAAATCCGCCTTGTTGTACACGTCCAGCCGCTGGACGTGCTCGGCGCCCACCTCCGTGAGCACGCGATGAACGGCGGTGATGTGCCGGTCGCGCTCGGGGCTCGCTGAATCGATGACGTGCACGACGAGATCGGCCTCGGCCACTTCTTCGAGCGTGGCGCGGAATGCGGCAACCAGCGCGTGCGGCAGCCGGTCGATGAAGCCGACGGTGTCCGAAATCAGCAGGTGGCGGCGATCCGGCATCGCGACACGGCGAATCAGCGGGTCCAGCGTCACGAACAGCGCGTTCTCGGCCGCGGCGCCCTCCCGCGTCAGCAGGTTGAATAGGGTCGTCTTGCCGGCGTTGGTGTAGCCGACCAGCGCGACGGTCGGCACCGATTGCTTGTGCCGCCGCTCGCGCAGCTGGGCGCGCCGTCGGCGAATCTCGTCGATCTCCTTCTTGATCTGGTGGATTCGGACACGGATCTTCCGTCGATCGGTTTCGAGCTTCGTTTCGCCGGGGCCTCTCGTGCCGATGCCGCCGCCCAGCCTGGAGAGCGCAACGCCCGCGCCGACGAGCCGCGGGAGCAGGTACTCGAGCTGTGCCAGCTCGACCTGCCACTTTCCTTCCTTCGTTCGCGCGCGCCTGGCGAAGATGTCGAGAATGAGCTGCGTCCGGTCGAGCACCTTCCGCTTGACGCGCGCCTCGATATTGCGGAGCTGGGCCGGCGCGAGCTCGTTGTCGAAGATCACGACGTCGACGCGTGCTTCGTCGCAGGCGAGCGCGATCAGATCGAGCTTGCCCTTCCCGACGAAAGTCGCCGGGTCGGGCCGCGGGCGCTCCTGAGACACACGCAGGGCGATGTCGGCGCCGGCGGCGTCGGCGAGGCCGGCCAGTTCCTCGAGCGACTGTTCGGCAACATGACGGCGCTCGGACCCGGTGACAAGGCCCACGAGCGCGGCGCGCTCACGCCCGGGACGGGCCACGTCAATCATCGGAAGGAAGTGCAGAATTCTAGCACGCGTTCCCACGGTATCGCGCCCGCGCGCACGAGGCGCGGCACGTCGCCGCTGAGATCGACGAGCGTGGACGGTGGGCCGCCGGGCGCTCTGCCGGCATCGACGAGGAGATCGAGATCGGGCAGCGCGGCCGCCACCTCATCCGGGTCCGCCGTGGCCGGCTGCCCGCTTCGATTTGCGCTGGTCGCCGTGAGCGCGTGACCGCAGGCGCGTGCCAGCGCGAGGGCGACGTCGTGATCCGGAACGCGGACGCCGACGAGCCCGTCCGGCCCAACCGTCGATGGGGAGAGTCCGGGTTTCGCGCGAACCAGGACGGTCAGCGGCCCGGGCCAGAACTCGGCCGCCACCTGCCGCGCCATCATCGTGAGGACTGAAATCCGCTCGACCTGCGCAAGATCGGCGGCCACGAGCGCGATGGTCTGCGCCGAAGGCCGTCCCTTCAACGCCACCACAAGGTCAACGGCCTCGGCGGACCGTGGATCCGCGGCAAGCCCGTAGAGCGTATCGGTGGGGAACGCAACGACACCGCCGCGCTGGATCGCCGCCACCGCCTCGGCGAGTTGTGGCTCGAGCGGCTCAACCGGTCGCACGACGATGCGGGTCATGCAGTCATGATCGCAGATCGTGCATCTTCGGGTAGTCTGTGCCAAGGGGTCAGACGCTGTTAAGGTGCCGTCATCGTCTTAACAGCGTCTGACCCCACTGCAAGGTGCCGTCATCGTCTTAACAGCGTCTGACCCCACTGCAGCATGCCTCCCCGCCGAGCCACCCCGAAGCCACGACGTCCGCGCGTGCCGCTGCCCCGCCAGACCGGCGGCCGTCATGAGGACAAGACGCGCCGGCAGTGGCGGGACCGCAAGCACAAGAAGCGGACCGACGAGCCATAGCGCGGCCCGTCGGCGCCTAGAACATCAACCGTCCCACGAACTGTATCTGCCGGGCAGACGTCGCGGACATGACGACGCTGCCGAACTGCGGCGTGTTGACGAAGCGCTCGGGGGTCCCGAGGTTCGTGTGGTTGAACATGTTGAAGGCCTCGGCGCGGAACTGCAGCTTCGTCTGGCCGAAGAGGCCGAAATCGCGCTGGAGCGCAATATCCGTCTTCTGCAGACCAGGTCCGTAGATCGAGTTGCGGCCCACGTCCCCAAACGTGTAAGCCGGCGGAGTGACGAAGGCGGCGGTATTGAACCACCGGTCAGCCGAGCGATCGTCCTCGGGCAGGGACGACGATTGGCCTGACACGACGTTGGCACGCACAGGATTGACGTTCAGCAGGGCGCCAGCGTTCGCGGTGTCCCCGAACACGCTGACGGTGAACGGGAAGCCGGTTTGCATCTGGTGTATGGCCGCAATCTGCCAGTCACCCGCGATCAACCTTCCAATCCGTGCCAGGCGGCTCGTGCTCTGTGGCGCCTGCGATGCAAGCGGGAGTTGATAGATCAGGCTGGCGACGAACCGGTGACGGATGTCGCAGCTCCCCGGGCCCCACTCATTTGCGAGGTTGTACTGGTCCTGCGCAACCTCGGGCTCCATGCCAGGCGATCGGAACGATGGTGAGTCGGACAGGCTCTTGGCGTACGTGTAGTTGGCCAGGAAACTCAACCCCCGCACGAGCCGCCGCTTGGCCTGGACATAGCCGGCGTTGTAGTTGGAGCGCGCGGTGAACTCGAGCAGGTTGATGGGCCCCACCGGGAACGTCATGCTCTGAATGGGCCACGTATCCGGAAGCTCCGTGCCTGGCACGAAGGAGATCGTCTGGTACGGCCGACGTGGCCCGAGCGGCAGCGGGCTCGGCGCCGCGTTGTTCACGAGATGTGACCGATCGAGGTTGCGGCCCCACGCGCCGGTGTAACCGACCTCGATGACCATCGTCGAGCCGACTTGCCGCTCGATGCTGGCGCTGGCCTGTTGGATGAACGGGATCTGCCAGTGAGGATCAATGGCGGTGAATCCGACGACCGTCTTACCGAGCACCGGATCGGCGAAGTCGAACCCGTTGAGGGTCGGAATGAAGTTGTTGCTCGTGCGAATCTCTGGAAACACCAGGGGCACGTTGTGTACCTGGTTGCACCAGAGGTTCATCTCCGGATACGCGTAGAACCCGCCGTAGCCGCCACGGAAGACATAGCGGCCGCCATCGGGGTTGTAGCTGGCGCCAATCCGTGGCGCGAAGTTGTTTCGGTCGGGGTACGTAAGGCCCAACGGATAGCCGGCCTGCCCACCCGCGTACGCCCACGGCTTGCCGTCAATCCAGACAAGGTTTGTCAGGATCTTGTTCGCGTCGTGCAGCGGTGACATGTATTCGTACCGGAGGCCGAGATTGAGCGTCAGATGCGTGCCAATTCGCCAGTCGTCCTGGACGAACGTCTCGTATCCGGGCTGCCGCAAGTTCATCGACGGGAGCCCGGCCTGCCGCTGCATTACCGTCGGCTGCCCCAACAGGAAACTGGCCAGGGCCTGACCTGTGCCGTCGTTCGACGCGGTCTTAGTGGTGAACCCGTTGGTGAACTGGTAGTAGCCGCGATTCTGGAAGAAGCCCAGCATGTCCCACTTAAAGTAGCGGAAGTCGCCGCCGAACTTCAGGGAGTGCTGCCCCTTGACCCAGGTCAGTCTGTCGCCGATCTGGAGCAGCTTGTTGTCGTAGCGGCACGGCGTGCAGAGCAGCGAGTCTCCGAACGGCTGGTAGCCCTGGACGTTGAAGTACGGAAGCCCGTACGCACTGGGCCCCCCGAATCCGACCCCCCTGATACCCAGCTGGCCGATGAGATCGGCCACGCCCGCGGCCTCGCCGTCTCTTTCGAGCTGCATGCGCGCGAAGCCGAGACGCAGTTCATGCACGACTCGGCCGCCGATCGGTTGCACGAAACTCGCGGTCACGTTCTGCAGACGGTTGTCGTGGTTCGTGCCGAAGCCAGGCAGGTTCTCGGGAGTGAAGCCCCGCTCGCTGCTCAGCGTGTATCGGCCGAACAACAGGCTGCCGTTCTGCCAGCCGTGGTCGATCCGAACCGTTCCCTGATCGTTCTGCAGCTTCTGGGCGCGCGTGTCGAGATAGTTGTTGAAGGTGCCTCCCATGGACATGCCCATTCCCATGTCCATCCCTTCTCCAAGGTTGGGCAGCGGCACATATTGCTGAAGCACGCTCAGCGCGACGGGGTTGATGCGCTCCATCGGAATGACGTTGCCGGGAAACTGCGACCGAATCAGCTGGGGATTCGTCGGGCTCGCAGGCTTGCTGGGATCGAAGTTTGGATTGGCTATCGTCGTCTTCGGATCGTAGATGGGCGGGCCGCCGCTGAAGTCGCCCATCCGCCACATCTCCGGGGGCACGCTCATCACCATGGACTGGCCCTGCGAGCTTCGCAGGCCTTCGAAGCTGCCGTAGAAGAACGTTCCCTTGCTGACGAGAGGCCCGCCGAGCGTGCCGCCGTACTGGTTCTGGTCGAAGTGCGGCAGTTCGTGCGGGCTGGTGAACAGCCGCGCGTCAAATGCGCTGTTGCGAAGGTACTCGTACAGGCTGCCGTGGAATGCCTGCGTCCCCGACTTCGTGACAACGTTCACCTGACCCGTACCCGCCGCGCCGAGCTCCGCCGAATAGCTCGCGGTTTCGATCTGGAACTCGCGGATGGCGTCGGGCGGGAGGTTCACGATGTAGGTGTTGAACGACGGATCGGTGTTGGTCGTCCCGTCGATACGGAAGGCATTGGCGCTTGGGCGGCCACCGGTCACGCTGATCGCGGAGTTCTGGCCGGGACGCCAATACAGCGGCGTCGTAGTCCCCGTTGAGGCCCCGTGCGAGGTATGCGCCCCGGGCACCAGCATGGCGAGTTCCAGGAACTGCCGGCCGTTGAGCGGCAGTTGCGAGATTTGCTCCTCGCCAATCACCTGTCCCACCGACGAACTCACGGTATCGAGGAGTGGCGCAGTCTGATGCACGACCACCTCCTCGGCCACTCCGCCAGGTTGGAGCACGACATCGAGGCGGAGACGCTGGTTCACCTCGAGCCGCAGGTCGATCTGGGTGGGTGTGAAGCCCTGGAGACTGGCGTTGAGCCGGTACTCGCCCGGCTGAAGACCGGCGATTTCGAACACTCCGTCCTGACCGGTCGTGGTGGCGCGAGTGAAGCCCCGATCGCTGTCCGTAACGACCACCGCTACGCCTGGCGCCGCCAACTTCTGGTTGTCGAGCACCAGGCCAGTGACTGTAGCGGTCGTGTTCTGAGCAACAGCTCGAGTTGCCAGAAGCACTGTGCTCGTGAGCGTCACCGCCAGAATCACCAGAATCTCACAACGCACAGACCGATACCGCGGTTCCATGGGCGCCCTTTATTCGAATGGGGGAAGAGAGGCCGCGAGCGTTTGCCGACGCTAGCATCGAGACAGACGGCGCGGAAACCGGCGATCGAAGTAGGCGGACTCTTCAAACAAACTAGGCGTGTCGGCCTCAGGCGTCTTCCATCGCAGGGCTGGCCGTCACGCCGGTCGGCTCCTCCATGACCTGCCGGACGGCGACGCCGAAGATCAGCAGCATCGCGCCGTCCACGAGGAACACGGATCGGATGCCCGCGTGCGCGAGCAGACCGGCGACCATCGGGCTGATCGCCATGCCGACCAGTGACGCGCTGGTGAGGAAGCCGAACCCGAAAGCCCGTGCGGTCTCGGGAATGGCGCTCGCCGCGGTCGTGTAGGCCGCCGTCATCGCCACGCCGATCCCGATGCCGAAGATCGAAGCCGTGGCTCCGAAGAGCCAGACGTTCGCCGAGAGGGTCATCCCGGCGGCACCGGCAGCTGCCATGAGCGAGGCACGAGTCAGCGAGCGTCGCGCGCCCCATCTCGACAGGAACTTCGCGCAGAGGTGATGGCCGAGCGCCGCTGCACACGCCAGCGCGGAGAAGATCACGCCGGAGGCCAGCGCCACTTTCGAATCCGGCACGCCGATCGACGACAGGTGCAGCGGCAGCACCGGGCCCAGACTGCGGTCGACGAACTGGAACCCGAAGATGAGCGCCATCAGGAGCAGGAAGTTCTCGAACGCGAGCACGTTGCTGAACGTGACGCGTTCCGACGGCGCCGCCGCGTGCGACGTGCCGGCCGACGGCGCCTTCTCGACATAGACGACGGCCACCAGCACGAACGCCACGAGATAGAAACTGGCCGTTACCAGGAACGTGGTCCGCAGCCCGACCCACGCAGCGACGACGCCGCCGATGACCGGGCCGAGCGCCGGCCCGAGTCGCTGCGCCGTCTGCACGAGCCCGATGGACTGTGCCATGCGGCCCTCGGGAGCGCCTTCCGCCGCCATGGCCAGGCACAGGGCGCCGTAGCCCGCGAAGAAGCCCTGCACCAGGCGAAGTGCGAACAAGTGCCACGGCGCCTGGGCGAACCCCATGGCCGCCATCAGGATGACGAAGCTCGCGAGCGATCGGAGGACCATGACCTTGCGGCCGAAGCGATCGGCCAGGCGGCCCCAGAGCGGCGCGAACAGCGCCGTCATCGCTGGCGTCACGCCGAGTGACGCGCCCGTCCACATGGCGATGGCGCCCACGTCCGTCTCGCCCATCTGCTGGATGTAGATGGGCAGAAACGGCATCACCAGCGTGAACCCGGTGAACCCGATGAAGACCGCGGCGACGAGCGAGGCGAGGTTGCGCCGCCAGAGAGCGAGCGTACGCGCGTCGGCGTCCAGGCCGGACGTGGAAACCTGCCCCATGGGGTCAGAAGCGGATGGTGACGTTGTCGGCCTGACTGGCGTGGATGGAGTCGATGAAGCGGATCTGGCGAGGCGACGTCTGCATCACGAGCGATGCGGTGCGTGTCCCGTCGCGGAAGAAGCGCACGCCTTTCATCAGCGCGCCTTCAGTGACACCCGTCGCGGCGAAGATGAGATGACGGCCCGGCGCCAGATCGGCGGCCGTGTAGACGCGGCGGAGGTCCGTGATGCCCATCGCGTGCGACCGCGCCTCGTCTTCGGGCGTGCGGACGACGAGCCGCGCGTAGATCTCGCCGTTCAGGCACCGCATGGCAACGGCAGTCAGGACGCCTTCCGGCGCGCCGCCGGTGCCCATGACCGCGTGGACGCCGGTTCCCGCCACCGCGGCGACGATGGCGGCGGAAAGGTCGCCATCGCCGATCAGCTTGATGCGCGCGCCCGTCGCGCGGATGTCGGCGATGAGCTGCTCGTGGCGGGGGCGATCGAGCACCGTGATGACGAGGTCATCGACGTCGCGGCTCAGCGACTTGGCAATTGCATGGAGGTTGTCGCCGACCGGCGCGTCGAGGTCGACCTTGCCGCGGGCCGGCTCCGGCACGATCAGCTTCTCCATGTAGAGGTCCGGCGCGTGCAGCAGCCCGCCCTTCTCCGACGCCGCGAGCACGGCAATCGCACCCGGCGAACCGGTCGCACAGAGGTTCGTGCCTTCCAGCGGATCGACGGCGATGTCGATCTGCGGAGCGCCCAGCCCGCCTCGCCCGTTGACGACATTCGCCAGACCGATCTTCTCGCCGATGAACAGCATCGGCGCTTCGTCCCGCTCGCCTTCGCCGATGACGATCGTCCCGTCGATGGGGACGGCATCGAGCTCGCGGCGCATCGCCACCACTGCCGCCTCATCGGCCTTGTGGCGGTCTCCCTGCCCCATCGTGTGCGCGCACGCGATGGCCGCCTGCTCGACGACACGAAGGAAGTCCAGGGAAAGATCGGAGTCCATTGACCAATGACGATTGACGATTGACGGTTGACGATTGACGAATTACTCAGATCCACGCCACGCCGGCAGCTCGCAGCGCGTCGGCTTGTCCTGGCGGTAGCCGAGGACGTAGTCGGCCTGCATCAGCGTGTGCACTTCACGCGTGCCCTCGTAGATCACGGCGCCCTTGCAGTTGCGATAGAACCGTCCGACGGGATACTCGTCCGAGTACCCGTTGGCGCCATGCACCTGCACCGCGTCGCCGGCGGCGCGCTCTGACGCCACGGTTGAATACCACTTGGCCAAGCCCGTCTCGCGCGTGTTGCGCAGGCCGTTGTTCTTGAGGTACCCGGCGCGCAGCCACAGCAGGCGCGACACCTGGTAGTCGGACTCCATGTGCGCGATCATCTGCTTCACGAGCTGGTGCTCGGCGATCGCCTGTCCGAACGTCCGACGCTGCAGCGCGTACTTGGCGGAGGCGTCGCGGCAGGCGCGGATGAGGCCCGTGGCGCCCGCGGCGACGGTGTAGCGGCCCTGGTCGAGCGCGAACATCGCGACCTTGAAGCCCTCGCCGACGCGGCCCAGGACGTTTTCCTCGGGCACTTCCACTTCGTCCATCTTGAAGTAGCCGGTATTGCCCGCGAGGATGCCCCACTTCTCCTTCAGCGTGCCGCTCGAGAACCCCTGGAACCCGCGCTCGACGATGAACGCCGAGATGCCGGACGGATCGCGCTGCTTCTTCTTCTCTGCGTCGGACCAGGCGAAGACCAGGAAGTTGTCCGCGACGTCGGCGAGCGAGATCCACATCTTCTCCCCCGACAGCACCCAGCGATCGCCTTTCTTCACCGCCACGGTCTGAATGCCGCGGACGTCGCTGCCGGCGGCCGGCTCGGTCAACCCGTAAGTCGCGATCTTCTTTCCCTGGGCCTGCGGCACGAGATATCGCTGCTTCTGGTCCTCGTTCCCCCAGGTGAGCAGCGACAGACAGTTCAGACCCGCATGCACCGACAGGATCACGCGCAGCGACGTGTCCACGTACTCGAGCTCTTCGCTGGCCAGACCCAGGCAGACGTAGTCCATGCCCGCGCCGCCGTACTCGACGGGCACCGAGATGCCGAGCAGGCCGAGCGAGGCCATCTGCGGCAGGATCTTCGGGTCAAAGCTGTGCGCGCGATCGAGTTCCTTGATGCGCGGCGCCACTTCGCGGCCGGCCCACTCGCCAACGGTCTGCTCGAGCAGGCGCTGTTCCTCGGTCAACTCCAGGTCAATCATCTCGGGTCACTCGGGTGGAAGGAAGGGCGTGCGGACAACATGAAGGGCCCGGCCGACCGACCGGGGCGCGCCATCGTACTACAGGGACTCAACCCCGGTCGATCCGGACGCCGGCGCCGCGGCCGACGTGCAGCAGTTCGGCGGCCGACCCGCCGTTCACTGCCAGTTCCAGGTGCTCGGAGCTGCCGAAGAGGGCGCAGGCCTGACCGATGGGCGCTTCGGCGTACGTGGCGACGAGCCGATCGATGCTCTGGCCATTCACGGCAATGCGGATCGCGCCGTCATGCCTGAACTGGTCGAACAGCCGGCGATCGATGTTGCTTACCAGGTTGCCGAACCGATCGACGCGCACCACTTGTCCCTCGAGCACGGACTCGGCGAGCTTGGGTGCGGGCACGTCGAGCAGCTGCCACGTGGACGCCGGACGCCCCATCGCCGTCGGCTCGGTGCCGCGCGCGAGCCATCCAGCGGCGGGCGCGAAACGATCGCGACCCTCGAACGTGCGGCTCACCGTCGGTCGCGCGTAGCGCCGCTCCGTCAACTCGATGACGCGCTTCGGCCGCTGCTCCTGGAAGACGCCGGTGAGCACGCCATTGTCGGGGGCCACGAACCGGTAGTCACCCGCCTCGGCAACCAGGCCGCGGCGGGCCGAGCCCACGCCCGGGTCCACGACGACCAGGAAGATCGTGCCCGCGGGGAAGTACTTGTAGCAGGCGGCCAGCTCGATCGAGGCCGTCATCACGTCGTGCGGAGGGATGTCGTGGCTGATGTCGACCAGCGTGGCGTCGGGACACAGCCCGAGGACAACGCCCTTCATCGTGCCGGCGTAGTGGTCCGCCGTGCCGAAGTCGGTGAGCAGCGCGATGATCGGCCGAGACATCGACGGGCCTCCCCCCCGGGGCCGGACCTACGTCGATGACAGGTAGGCCGGCTTGCGGAACAGGATCTCGCGGATGTTGGTCTGCAGGAGAAACGAGTCGGACACCCGCAACCGCTCGAACAACCTGATGATGTCACGGTTCTGCAGCACCCGCGACCGCATGCGCTGGGGCCCGTACGGACGGTGCCGCAGATTCAGATCGTCTACCACGACGTACTTGACGAACGTCGCATCCCGCGCCGAGGCAGTACTGAAGAAGCCCAGCAGTGCGCCGTCCACGGCGAGCATCCGGCTCAGCGCGGTGGCGACCACCTGCGCGGACGCCGGGTCGAGGAAGTCGAGCAGATCCCAGCAGAGGATCCCGTCGATGCTCCCTTCAGCGTGGGTGAACCGCTTCGCGAGCAGCGCCGCCAGCTCGCCGGTCGTGCCGGCGCGCTCGTGCCGATCGATATCGGCAAAGACGTCCTCGACGAAGATCTTGCACCCGAGCTGCTCGCCGAAGAAGGACACGTTGGACCCGATCACGGGGCCAAGGTCGAGCAACACGGGATCGGGGCGGCTGGTGAGCGTCGCCAGGAATTTCTTGAGCGCCTTGGTGGCATAGGTAGACCCGGACGGCGCGGGCTGGGCGAGCGACAGCGGTTCCTCCGCTTCGCCGCGCCGCGCACCCGCGCGTCCGAACAACCCTGCCCAGGCCTTCCCGGTCGACTCGCTTGCCACCAGGCAGCCTGCCGGCTAGACGCCCACCTTCTGGGCGCCTGGATTCGCCAGGGGCGCCACGCCAGGCTGCGGCGGTTTCGGCGGCTCAGACTTCGGCGGCTCGGCCGCCTTGACCTCGGCCTTGGTCGCCCCCGCTGCCCCCGCGCGCTTCATGTCCACGCTGCCGCGGAAGTGCGCGCCCTCGGCAATGGCCACACGCGGCGCGATGATGTCGCCGTCCACGGAGCCGTTGTCGCGAAGGTCCACTTTCTCCGTGCACGTGATGTTGCCGACAACCTCGCCGACGACGATCGCCGACTTGGCGAAAATCGAGGCGCGAATCTTGCCGTTGGGTCCGATCGTCAGCACGTGATCGCGCAATTCGATCTTGCCCTCCACGTGTCCTTCGATCGTCAGGTCTTCGCTGCCGTTCAACTCGCCCTTGATGACGACCGATTTGCCGATGTGCACGACATCCCTCGCTCCCGCCGCACGGACTTCGGAGTGCGAGGCCACAGCCGGACTGGCCGGTGTGGTCGCCACCGCCGGAGCGGCCGGAGTCGGCGGGGTCGGCGGCTTGACCGCCTCGTCTCGCTTCCACATGTTTGAATGACCTCCAGGCGCCAGCGCCGCAACCACACGGTCACGGACGGGCGTCGTGGGACGCACGTGCCGGGGAATCTCCGGGGCAGTATAGGCAACCCTGCAAAGTGTTGTCTAGTCGTTTTATTGCTGAGGGTTAGCGGCGATGCTATGATCGAGCGACGGTGTCCACGTACTTCGATCACAATGCGACGACGCCGGTGGCCCCGGAAGTGGTTGCCGCAATGGCGGAGGCGTTGGCCTCCACGTTCGGCAACGCCTCGAGCGTCCACGCCTACGGCCAGCGTGCCAAAGCGGCCATTGACGAGGCCAGATCGAGCGTCGCCACGCTGATTGGCGCCGAGGCGGCCGAGGTTGTCTTCACCGCCGGCGGCACCGAAGCGGACAACTTCGCCCTCCGCGGCGCCGCCGAAGCCTTGGAGGCGCGCGGCCGCAAGCGCCTTGTCAGCAGCACAATCGAGCACGAAGCCGTGCTCAACACGTGCCGGCATCTCGCGCGCCGCGGTCATGACTGGGCCACCGTGCCGGTCACCAGCGACGGCGTGGTCACCGCCGCCGCGCTCGAAGGCGTCCTCACTCCTGAGACCGCCATCGTCTCAGTGATGCACGCCAACAACGAGATCGGCACCATCCAGCCGGTCGCCGACCTGGCCGCGATGGCCCGAGCCCACGGCGCGCTGTTCCACACCGACGCCGTGCAGACCGTCGGCAAGGTGCCGGTGGACGTGCGCGCGCTCGGCGTGGATCTGCTGTCGCTGTCGGCCCACAAGTTCAACGGCCCCAAGGGGGTCGGCGCGCTCTGGATCCGCCGCGGCGTGCGGCTCGCGCCCATCCTCACCGGCGGACGCCACGAGCGCAACCGGCGCGCCGGCACCGAGAACGTCGCCGCGATCATCGGCCTCGGCGTCGCCGCGCGGCTCGCGCTGCGACACTTGCGCGAGGAAGCGGCGCGGCTCGAGACGCTGCGCGACCGGCTGGAGCGCGGCATTCTGGGCACGGTCTCCGGCACAGTCGTCAACGGCGGCGGTGCCGCCCGCGTCCCCAACACCACGAACATCAGCTTCACGGGTGTCGAAGCCGAGTCGCTGCTCATCGCGCTCGATCTCGAGGGCGTGGCGGTCTCCACGGGATCGGCCTGCTCGTCGGGGTCGCTCGAGCCGTCGCACGTGCTCAAGGCGATGCACCTGCCGTCGGGGCGGGCACACAACGCGATCCGCTTCAGCCTGGGCGCGGGCAACACGGCCGACGAGGTCGACCACGTCGTCGGGCTGCTGCCCGCCGTAGTCGAGAAGCTCCGATCACTGACGCGGCTGCCGGCCGGCGCCGGCGCCTGAAATCCAACGTGGCCTCCCGCATTGTCGTCGCCATGTCCGGCGGCGTGGATTCCTCGGTGGCTGCAGCGCTGCTGCAGGAGCTCGGCCACGACGTGGTCGGCCTGTCGATGCAGCTCTACGACCAGCGCGAGGGCGCGACACACACGTTCGGCCGCTGCTGCTCGCTCGACGACCTGCACGACGCCCGGCGCGTAGCGGCGGTCATCGGAATCCCTCACTACGTGCTGAACCTGGAGCGTCAGTTTCAGAAGACCGTCATCGACAACTTCGTCTCGGAGTACGCCGGTGGCCGTACGCCGATTCCGTGCGCGCACTGCAATGGCGACCTGAAGTTCGCGACGCTGGTCGATCGGGCCGAGGGGTTCGGCGCGCCGACCGTGGCGACAGGCCACTACGCCCGCGTCGAGGAAGATCCAGCGACCGGGCGCCGGCGGCTCCTGCGGGGACGCGATGCCTCGAAGGACCAGTCGTACTTCCTCTTCTCCTTGACGCAGCCGCAACTCGCCCACGCGGCGTTCCCGATCGGCGAGATGACGAAGGCTGACGTGCGCGCTTACGCACGAGATCGCGGGCTGCCAGTCGCGGACAAGCCCGACAGCCAGGAGATCTGCTTCGTTCCCGACGGTGACTACGCGAGCTTCGTCGAGCGCGCGTTGCCCGATCCTCCCTCCGGCGGCGTCATCACGAGCACGGACGGTCAGGTGCTGGGCCGGCACGACGGAGTGCATCGCTTCACGATCGGACAGCGCAAGGGGTTGCGGCTCTCATCGACCGAACCGCTGTACGTTGTCGAGATCAGCGCGCCCGAGCGCCGCGTCGTCGTCGGGCGGCGCGAGGACCTCGAGCGCGAGGCCTGCACGGTTGGTGAGGTGAACTGGATTGCGGGCGAGCCGCCGGCGGACGGAGTGAGCGTCGGTGTGCAGATCCGGCATCGCCACCGGCCCGCACCCGCAATGGTGACGGCGCTCGATGGCGGTCGGGCGCGCGTCGGCTTCGATCGGCCCGAGTGCGCGGTGACTCCAGGCCAGGCGGCAGTGTTTTATGACGGCGATGAAGTTGTCGGCGGAGGCTGGATTGAGTCTGACCGTACGTAGGGCCGAGCTTTAGCTCGGCCAACGGCGGGCGAGCCCGAGCTGAAGCTCGGGCCTACGTACCCACGGCATTCTTCGCCGTGTGCTCCAGATGCGCCGCGTGTTCGAGGTACCGCTCGACGTCGATCGCGGCCATGCAGCCTGAGCCGGCGGCGGTTACGGCCTGGCGATACGTGAAGTCCTGCACGTCGCCGCACGCGAACACGCCTTCAACGCTCGTCTTCGTCCCATCGGTCACGATGTAACCATTCGGGTTCAGCTCGAGCTTGCCCTTGAAGAGCTCGGTGTTGGGCACGTGACCGATCGCCACGAACACGCCATCCACCGCCAGCTCCGTGCGCTCACCGGTTTGCACGTTGCGCAGCACGGCGCCAGTCACCTCGCCCTTGCCGCCGTCCAGGATGTCGACGACCTCGCTGTTCCAGACGAATTCGATCTTCGGGTTGGCGAACGCCTTGTCCTGCATCACTTTCGACGCGCGCAGCGTCTCGCGCCGATGGACGACGGTTACCTTCGAGGCGAAACGCGTGAGGAAGATCGCCTCTTCCATCGCGGTATCTCCGCCGCCGACGACGACGATGGGACGGCTCTTGAAGAAGGCGCCGTCGCAGGTCGCACAGCTGGAGACGCCGCGGCCAACGAGCTTGCGCTCCGAGGGCAGCCCGAGCCAGCGGGCCGATGCGCCGGTCGCGATGATCAGCGTTCGCGCGTGGTACTCGTGATCCTCGGTCTTGATGCGGAACGGATGGTGCGCGATGTCGACGGACGTGACGTGACCCGTGATGATGCGGGCTCCGAAGCGCTGGGCCTGGGCGCGCATCTCGTCCATCAAGTCCGGCCCCATGATGCCGTCGCGGTAGCCCGGCCAGTTGTCAACCATCGTCGTGATCATGAGCTGGCCGCCAGCCTCGAGGCCTTCAATCACGAGCGGATGCAGGTTCGCCCTGGCGGCGTACAACGCGGCGGTCAGGCCGGCCGGGCCCGACCCGATGATGACCACCGGCAGCGTATCGACGTTCACAGATGCTTCTCGATCAGAGAGGACAACTGGTCGCGCGTGACCTGCGCGCCGACGACCTGATCGACGACCTGGCCCCCCTTGAAGATGATCAGCATCGGAATGCCGCGCACGGCGTACTGTGCAGGCGTCCGCGGGTTGTCGTCGACGTCCAGCTTCCCGATGTCGGCGCGGCCATCGAAGTCCGCGGCGAGCTGGTCGACCGTCGGTGCGATGCGCTTGCAGGGGCCGCACCAGTCAGCCCAGAAATCCACCAGCACGGGCCGTGGAGACTTCAGCACCCGCTCCTCGAAGTTGCCGTCGGTGAACACCTGCACCTTTTCCGAAGCCATCCTATTCTCCTTGCATCCCCAGTCCCGCCCTCCGGCGAGAACCCATCACACCATCATCGCCCGACCGGCCGGCTCCGCGCCAGTCTTGACGCGACGGCCGTCACTCTATCAGATGCCGGACGGGGTCCCGCCGGCACCGTCGTAGCGTCGGGGTGGCCGTTCAGATACAGTGAGCCGAGAGATGCGACCGGACCAGCCCAGGCCCACGCGGCCAGCTCCTCCCGACATCGCCGAGCTGCGCGAGCTGCGCGCCGCGCACCCCGAATTGGCGCCGGCCATCGACCTGCAGATCGAGCTGGTGGAATCGCAGCGCCGTCTGCAGGCGCGCGTGCCGACGCCCGTCGTACCGCTCACCGCATCGGCCGCCGCCGAGCGTCTCTCGGGCGGTCATCGGCTGCTCGAGCTCTCGGAGGTCTCGCTCGATTGGTCCGACTTCCGCCTCGCGATCCGCCAGACCGCGGATATCCTGCGCCGTCACGAGAGCCTCGAGCCCGACGACCACACACGCATCGTCGAGCTGGCGCGCGAGGGGAAGACGATCGAGCAGCAACTCACCGCCTGGTACAGCGAGTCGTCGGTGCCGCCGGGACAACGAGCAGCCGGCAGCGCGCGCGAGCACCTTCCGGCAGCCCTGGACCAGGTCTTCACGATCGCCATCCGTCCGTTCCTCGTACGCGCCGTCGACGTCGCGAGCCAGGGCGTCAGGCTCGAGGCATGGCACCAGCCGTGGTGCCCGTTCTGCGGCGCCGAGGCTGAGTTCGCGATTCTCACCGCGGAGGGCGCGCGGCTCTTGACGTGCGGGCGCTGCGAAGGACGCTGGCCGTGGGACGAGGTGGGCTGCACGGGATGCGAGACGCGCGACCCTTCGCAGCTCGTGACGTTCACGAGCCCGGATCGGCGCTATCGGATCTACGCCTGCAACAAGTGCCGGCGCTATTTGAAGGCCTACGATTCCAGAGGTGCCCGACGACCGGCGCTGCCGATCGTCGACACGATCGCGACGCTGCCGCTCGACGCGGCCGCCATTCAGCAGGGATACGGGAACTAGAGGACGGACCGGGCGCCGAACTTTCGTTCGGCCGCTCGCGGTCTAATTTTCGGGCTGGGCCGCAACCGCCGGCGTAACCAACTCGCCCGCGCGTGTGCTGAGCCAGTTGAACAGGTGCCGCGTCTCCATGAAGCGGCCCGCGTTCGATCGCGCGCCGAGCACCACCACCGCCACCTCCTGACCCGACTGCGGCAGGCGCAGCAGCGTGGCCAGGCAGTACCCGGACTTCGAGATGAAGCCGGTCTTCCCCGCCAGCACGTCCACATCGCCCTTCAC
>UEXX01000258.1_pt1 | contig 16607 bp, 12 predicted proteins | sample 4301161 | NCBI WGS metagenome assembly UEXX01 (sample SAMEA4773179, study PRJEB27434) | metagenome | biome: 2259; feature: agricultural soil; material: soil | place: USA | collected 2014-09 | depth 0.25 m
TCGTCCTCGAACTGGCTGCCGAAGGCGCGAATCTGCGCCGAGAGCGCGAGCCGCCCCGGCGCGGCGCCGCGAATGCCGATCGTTCCCGTCCACCCCGGCACCTGCGGCGTCGTCAGGCCTTCGAGCGGCGCGTAGTCGGCGAAGCGCGAATGGGTGAACGCGCTCGATCCAGTCAGGCTCAGGGCCGGGGTCAGCCGCCACTCGCCTTCGACCTCCGCACCCAGCACGTGAATCGAGCCGACGTTCATGCGCTGTCGCGTGATGAGCTGCGGCGTGCTGGTCACCGTCACGTTGGTGACCGCGTCATCCAGGTCGTTCTGGTAGACGGTGATGCGCAGCGCCCCGCGCCGCGGCGTGAACAGCACGCCCCCTTCGACGGTGCGCAGCGACTCGGGCACCAGATTGGCGTTGGGCAGCGTGAGCACGTTGCCGGCGCGGAACCCGCGATAACGCTCGTTCAGCGTCGGCGCACGGAACGCCCAGCCCACGCTGCCGCGAACGACGACAAGGCTGCTCGCCGTCCAGGTGACCGACGCGCGCGGCGAAAACGCCGAGTCGCCGTCGAAGAACCCGTCATCGCGCGACGGCTGGCGAAGGTCGCCCCTGGCGCCGACAGTGGCCGTGACGTTCGACGCCGGCCGAACGGTGAACTGCAGGTAGGCGCCGCTGGTCCGCTGATAGGCCCCGGTGTGGGTCGCGGGCCGCGGCGTGCCGCTCGGCGCAAACGTCTGCTCGTTGTTGGTGGCCGAGACGTCGCGCGTGTCGGCACCCGCCAGCACGTCGACGCCCTCCCAGCCGCGCTGCCAGCGCGCGGCGAACCCATGCTGGACCGCGGGCACGTACTGGCGCGACGTCAGCGTCTCGCTGCTCCGGTCCGTCGCGATCGACGAGAACGCCTGGTCGTAGCTCTGATCGCCCGTCTGTCCGGTCACGTTCCAGTTTCCGCCGGCGACCGTTCCGCCCAGGTCGAGATGCAGCTGCCGGATGTCGGTGCTGTTGGTCTGGATCGGCGTGCCGTTGCCACGGTGCTCGGCGTAGACGTCGCCGGTCACGCGCGCGTAGAACCCGGGCGTCTCGTAGCCCACGCCCACGCGGCCGCTGTCGTAGCGCTGAGTAGCCGGCACGTCGACCGGCCCCCGCTGGTCCTCGGGCACGAGGATGTAGCCATCGGTCGTGAAGGCCTCACCGGACGCCGTGCCCCGCCACGGGCCGCGTGACCCGCCGGCAAACAGCGAGGCGCGTCCCGTGCCGTGCGATGCGCCCTCGAGATCGACCTTCAGGGACCCGTCGCCCGGCTTGCGCGTGAGCACCTGGATCACGCCGGCCATCGCGTCGGCGCCGTACAAGTCGCTGCCGCTCCCACGCATCACCTCGACGCGATCGACAGCCGCCGCCGGCACGCGGCTCCAGTAGACCCAGCCGCCGAAGGGATCGTTCAGCGGCACGCCGTCGGCGAGAACGAGCGCGCGGCTCGCGCCCGAGGCCGACAGGCCGCGCATGCCTGCTCCCTGCGTCGTCGGATTGGCGGCGCGCGATGTCGTGCGGCGGAACAGGCTGAAGCCGGGCACGCTCTTCAGCGCATCGTCGAGCGGTGCGGGAGGCAGCAGCGCGAGATCCGAGGACGTGAGGACCGACACGGGCGCGGCGCCGCTGGTGGTAACGCCCTCGGCGCGCGATGCGGTCACGACGACCGCTTCGGTGTAAGCGGCCGGCATCAGCACCACGTGCAGGCTGTCGCGCGCGGTCAGCTCGACGGGCGTGAAGCCGAGGGCTTCGATGCGGACGACATCAGGCGGCGATACGCAGTCGAGCGTGAAGGTGCCATCGGCGGCCGACGTCGTTTCGCACGGCGCGCCAGCGGGACGCGTGGCGGCGAGGTGCGCGCCGGCGATGGCGGCGCCCGTCGCGTCGCGCACGGTGCCGTGCAGTGAAGCATCGGCCCGGCGCGCCGGCACGAGCAGCAGCGTCACGGCCGCGACAATGAGGCGTCGGGCAATCCCGCGCCTCGCTCGTCGGGCGCTGCTCCAGTTCGTCATGCGTTGGTGGCGGCAAGCTCCTGCGAGCTGGCCCGTATGACGAGTGTAGACCAGGACGAGTGCAGTTGTGGGAACGCGGTCAGCCGCGCGCGGCCGCCGGGCGCAGAGGCAGCGAGCTGCCGGGCCGCGCATCGGTCAGGGGGGCCTGAGCGGTGCCGGTGTTCCAGGCCTCCTTGCGGAACAGCGTCAGCGCGACGTCGACGTTGTCGCGCAGGGCCTGGCGGACCGACGGCCAGTCCTTCGCGCAGCGGAGCAGCGTCTTCCACGAATAGAGGTGTTTCGGTTTGTGAAAATCGCTGCTCGCGATGTAGGGAAAGTGTTTCAGGCTGGTCACCGAAAACAAATCGTCCCGGTTGGCCGCCTCCCAGACATCCACGAGGGAGGCCAGCGCCCGCCGGTTGTCCCACAGGTAGCACGTGCTGATCTCGAGCCGGCGGACCGTACGGTGATGCGGATGACAGGCGACGCTCAACGCTTGCTGCTGCCGGATCTCCCGGAGGATGGCGTCCGGCGACTGATCGGCGGAGATGTACTTCTTGATGTCGAGCGCGATGATGTGCGCGTTCTTCTTGCCGCGCAGGCGGTTCTGCGTGATCTCGGCGCCGGGGATCACCAGCATGTCGTAGACCGCCATCGCCCGTTCCGCCTCGCGGTGAACGGCCTCGAGATACGCGGGAAATGCGTGCTCGGCGATGCCGAACGTGCGCTGGCCGAGCGTGGCCACGCGGCCTGCCCTGGCGAGCCAGTCGCGCTTCATCAGGATGTGATCGGTGATGGCGATCACATCGAACTTCCCGGTCCGTCCGTACAGATCGATCGTGTCGCGCAGGCTCAGGCGGCCATCGCTCCACGTGGTGTGCACGTGGAAGTCGCAGAGCAGGAATGGTTCGTAGCCCGGCACGTCAGATCCTCACGTCGAGATGATCTCGATCCTTCGGCTCGTGATGCACGATCTCGGACACGAAGTTGCGCACGTAGAGCCGGAACACCGCGCCCTTGCCCAACGCCCGATACCGCCGCGCCGATGTCATCAGCCAGCAGTCGGCCGCCATCGCCACCGGACCGACGGCGATGAGCCGGCGCCCGAGGTTCGTGTCCTCGCCGTGGAACTCGATCCGCGTGTCGAAGCCGCCGATGGCCGCCATCGCCTCGCGCCTCACGGCGAAGTTGCCGCCGTAGAACAGCGTCCCGATTCCGGCGAGCCGATAGACCACCAGCTGCGTGAGCGGCGCAAGCGTGAAGTCGTACGCGCGAATCAGCGTCCGGCCCCACCAGTCCCAGTCGTAGAACCGGTACGGCCCGGAGAGCGCGACGAGCGAGGGGCGCTCGTCGAATCGCCGTTCCACCCGCCGCAGCCAGTCCTCCGGCGCGCGACAATCGGCATCCAGATACACGAGAAGATTGCCGGTGGCCGCAAGGCGTCCGGCCTCGCGGGCCCGTACCAGCCCCTTCTGCGGCTCGTCGATCACGCGGACGCCAGTGACGTCCGCCGCAATCGCGGCCGTCTCATCGGTGCTGGCGTTGTTGACGACGACGATCTCGTCCGGCGGACGGGTTTGACGACGAAGGGACTGGAGGCAGGGGCCGATGTAATCGGCTTCGTTGTAGGCGCAGACGATCGTGCTGATCGTCAGCGCCATCGGTCCACCGCGGGGTCCGTCCCTCGCATCTGGACTCCAGCCTAGGGGGCGCATGTAACGGCGGGATCACCACGCCGCGACGGATCGGCAAATTCTCGCGCTCCAGCCGGCTATTGCAGGCTCACGGGGTCCCCGCATATCCTGCCGGGCGATGCGCGACGTGCTGGCAATCATCCTGGGAGGCGGACGAGGTACCCGTCTGTTCCCGCTCACCCATTCCCGGTCGAAGCCGGCCGTTCCGATTGGCGGGAAGTACCGCCTGATCGACATCCCGATCAGCAGCTGCCTCCACTCGGAGATCCGCCGCATCTTCGTGCTCACGCAGTTCAACTCCGCCTCGCTCAACCGGCACATCGGGAAGACCTATCGGCTCGACGGGTTCTCGGACGGCTTCGTCGAGATCCTCGCCGCCGAGCAGACGCCCGACAACGCGAGCTGGTTCCAGGGCACGGCGGACGCCGTCCGGCAGGCGCACCGCCACTTCGACACGCTCGACGCCGACTACTACCTGATCCTCGCCGGCGATCACCTGTACCGGATGGACTACGCGGAGCTGGTCGAGTCGCACACCGAGCGCGGCGCCGACATCACGCTTGCCGCGCAGCCGGTGACGCCGCACGATGCGACGGAGATGGGCATCTTCCGTTTCGATCACTCCGGCCAGATCGCGGCCTTCGAGGAGAAGCCGAACGCCGCGCGGCTGGCCGAGATTGGCGGGTCGCTGCCTCCCGGCTCCCCGTTTCTACAGACGCCGCCCGAGAAGCCCTTCGTCGCGTCGATGGGCATCTACGTCTTCTCGCGCCAGGTGCTGCTCGACGTGCTCGAGCAGAGCGGCATCGACTTCGGCAGGGAGATCATTCCCGCCGCGCTGGGGCGCTACAACGTGAACGCGTTCCTGCACCGCGGCTACTGGGCCGACGTTGGCACCATCGGCGCGTACTACGATGCGAACCTGATGCTGACACGGCCGAATGCGCCGTTCCGCTTCAACGACCAGAAGCGGCCCATCTTCACGCACCCGCGGCAGCTGCCACCCGCCCGCTTCGACGAGTGCGTGATCAAGCAGGGGGTGATTGCGGAGGGGTGCTCGCTCGAGAAGACCTCGGTCACCGAATCAGTCGTCGGCGTGCGGATGGTCGTGCGCGCCGGGTCGACGATCTCGCGCTCGGTGCTCGTCGGGGCCGACTACTTCGAGGGCGACGACGAAGCGGCCGGTCTCAGGGGGACGCCGCGTCTTGGCATCGGCCGCGACGTGGTCATCGACCGGGCCATCGTCGACAAGAACGCCCGCATCGGCGACGGCTGCCGGCTGGTGAACGAATCCGGGGTCCAGGAAGCGGACGGCGACGGCTGGTACATTCGATCGGGGATCGTCGTGGTTCCGAAAGGCGGCATCGTCAAACCCGGTACTGTCGTCTAGTCCAGGAATACGTGTAACGCAGAATTAACACGCGCGTCACCACGCGGAAACCTGCACCCGATAGCGTCGATGCCACGGTGCAGAAAACGCGGGTGCTCATCGTCGAAGACGAACAGGATATCGCCGGGCTGATCAAGCACACTCTGGAGCGAGGCGGCGAAATCGAGGCGCGAATGGTCGCCTCGGGTGACACGGCGCTCAAGACGGTCATCGAAGAACCGCCGGATCTGATCATCCTCGACCTCAATCTGCCGGTGCTGAGCGGGCTGGATGTCTGCCGCGCGCTCAGGGCCCGGCCGGCGACCTCCCGCATTCCGATCATCATGCTCACGGCGCGGACGAGTGAGTCCGACCGCGTCAGCGGGTTGGACATCGGCGCGGACGACTACGTCACCAAGCCGTTCAGCCTGAGGGAGCTGGCCGCGCGAGTCCGGGCGGTGCTCCGCCGCGGCAAGGCTGACGCCTCGCCCGCCGGCGCGGTCTATCGTGGCAAGCACCTCGTCGCCGACTTCGACGCGGTGGCCGTGAGTGTCGAGGGAGAACCGGTACGCCTCACGCGGCGGGAGTTCGAGCTGTTGAAGTACCTGGTCGAGAACCGCAATCGCGTGCTGTCACGCGACCGGCTGCTCGAGCGTGTGTGGGGATACGACCACCTGGTCGAGACACGCTCGGTAGACGTGCACGTTGGTCGATTGCGCGGAAAGCTGGGCCCGGTGGGCCGTCAGATTGAAACGGTCGTGGGGCTCGGCTACCGTTTCGTCGAATAACTCACGCCTCGACCGTCCAGCCGTCCTGCTGGAGCCGTCCAACCGCACGCTGGAACCAGGCCCTGGCCCGCTCCACGCGGTGCCAGTCCTCGTAGACCCGCGAGGACACCACATGGCTGTCGGCCTCTTCACACACCTCCCAGCCGTTGGGATCGAGAATGGTGATGCGGAATCGGCGAGTGTGCTCACCCTGGGTCAGACGTCGTTCATACATCGCGCGCGCTCGCTTTGTCTTGTTGGGTTGGGGAAGGCATTCTTGATCGGCCGAGCTCGATCCGCTGTTAATTCTTTGTAACGTCAGACGAACGGACAGCGAAACGATCCGTCCTTACACCCGGATGCGAAGCGCTTTCGGTCTGATGCGAACGTCGACCACTTCACCACATGCAATCGACTCACCATCGACGTGGCCCCTAAGTGGCTGCTCGCACGTGACTCGCGCGTGTTCCACGCGTCGAATCTGCACACCGGGTGCACGATCGACAGTGCCTGAGAACAGCCGCGGCAGCGCGCGGAGCACCGTCGCCTTTGTCCGGGCGCTCACGACGACGACGTCGAGGTAGCCGTCGTCGATGGCGGCATCCGGCGCGATGATGGCGCCGTTGCCCCACTGGCGTCCGTTCGCAAACGAGATCAGGAACGCGCGATGGGTCGACGCCTGGTCGCCATCGCAGGAGATCTCGTAGCCCGCGCCCTGATACCGTTGAAGCTCCTGAAAGACGATGAGCGCATAGCGCAGGAAGCCGCGGCGCGAGCGGTGAAGCGACGCGAAGCGTGCGGCCACGTGCGCGTCGAAGCCGAGACCGGCGAGGTTCACGAACAGCCGGCCGTTGAGCTCCCCGACGTCGATCACGCGATCGGTGCCCGACAGGAGCCGGCGGATCGCGGCACGCGGATCGGCGGGGAGATCGAAGTGCCGCGCGAGCCCGTTGCCCGATCCGGCGGGAATCACGCCGAGCGGGACGGGGCCAAACGCCAGCGCCGTCGCCACTTCGTTCACGGTGCCGTCGCCGCCCCACGCGACAACGAGACGTGCGCCGCGCTCGACGGCGCCCGCGGCGAGCTCGCGCGCGTGGCCCGCATGTGCGGTGATCAGGATCTCGGGATCGGCGCCCGCCGCCAGCAGCAGGTCGGAGGCGTGCTCCGCGCGACGTCGCGCGCGTTCGAGACTGTTGCGCACGCCGGCGATGGGATTGAGGATGATCGCGACGCGCACGCCTGGGACGATCTCAGGGCGCCATCCGCCGCAGCATGCGCGGCGGGGCGAACCACATCAGAATGCCCGGCCCACCGGGTGGCATGCCGTCGACGTCGATACGGCACACGGCCCCCTTGCGGAACTCCAGCGGCCGCTTCAGGCCGAGCAGCCGCGCAGCGAGATGGCCGAGGTCGGGCTCGTGCCCGACCAGCGCGATGTGCGGGCGCTTGGCGACGCGCGCCACTTCCGCGATGACGGCGGCGTGGCCGGCGCCCGGCGCGAGCGAATCGATGGCGTGCGTGCGCGGGCGGCCGGGAAGGCCGGTGGCAAGCAGCTCCGCCGTCTGACGGCACCGCACGAGCGGGCTGGTCAGGATCAGATCGACCTCGACGCCGAAGGCCGCCATGCCGGCCACGGCCTTGCGGAACTTCTCCGCACCGTCAGGCGTCAGCGGCCTCATCCCATCGTCCGGCCAGTCCGGGCCGCGTTGAGCAGCGGGGGCGTGGCGCACGAGGTACAGCTCGAGATCCCGGGCAACGGTCATGCGTGGCGGAGGGAGATTCTGGCCTGGCTGACTCTCGACCCGAGCTCGCTGGTGAGCGTCACCAGCGGCGCTCTCCGCTCGACGAAGGTCGCGTGCAGCGTGCGGCACTGGTCCTCGAGGTACACGAGCAAATCCGACAGCGCGCCGAGATCCTCGTCGTCCACCGGCAGGCGTGCCTGAAGCCGCGCGACGTGCGCGGCGAGGATCTGGAGATCGTGCAGGCGGCCGAGCAGGTCCTGGTACTTGCGGAGCCGCGTGACGGCCGCGGCGGCGCCGGTGACGCGGGCGGTTCGCGCGAGCTCGAGCGCATAGCGAAGCTTCTTGGCGGCGATGCGCACGTCGTGCAGCGCTTCGGGCGCGTAGAGCGCCCCGGCCGATTCGGCCGCCGCGCTGACGGCCTCCGCGCGAGCCGCCACGCGAGAGATGAGCCGAGTGCGATCGAGGCCGGCCGCGGACGCAACGCCTTGGGCGCGCGCGTGGCGGAGATGGCGGTCGATGCGACTGGCGAGCGCCTTGGTGTCGAGGTCTTCGACACGCTTGGCAAAACGCTCGCGGCGCGACGCGCCAACCTCGGTCAGCCGGAGCCTCACGCGATCGCAGGCGAGCAGCAGGTCGTGGCGCTCGGTGGCGATCTGCGCGACCAGCGCCAGACACACGTCGACCTCGCGAACCGGACCGAGCCGGCGGGCGATGCGCTTCAGCGCACGGCGGAGCTTCCGTCCCTCGCGCGGATGGTTGTCGAGCAACCGCAGGGCTTCGCGCAGACGACGGGTCGCCACGCGGACGGCATGCACCGCGTCCGCGTCGCCGTTCAGCGCCCGGTTCCATCGCTGCGCGAGGACACGGAGGGCAACTTCCGGAGTGGCGATGGTCTGGGGCATGGAATCTTCGTGGTAGGATGCCAATCCTAGCACACCCCTTTCCGCCAACCCCACGCCATGCGTCTGGCTGCAATAGACATCGGCACCAACTCGGTCCACATGATCGTGGCCCGCGTCCGACCGGATTTCTCCTTCGAGATCGTCGATCAGGAGAAGGAAATGGTCCGACTGGGGGCCGGAGGGCTCGACGGGCGCAACCTCACCGAGACGGCGATGGATGCGGCGCTGCAGGCGCTGAAGAAATTTCGCCGGCTCGCCGAGTCGCACCAGGTCGACGAGATCATGGCGGCAGCGACCAGCGCGACGCGGGAAGCCGAAAACGGCCCGGCGTTCCTGGCGGCTATTCAGGAGCAGACCGGCATCCGGCCGCGCGTCATCTCCGGTACGGAAGAAGCCCGGCTCATCCACATGGCCGCCGTCTACGGCGTGGACATCAAGCGCGGGAAGGCGGTGGTCATCGACATCGGCGGCGGCAGCGTCGAGGTCACCGTCGGCAACGAGCGGCCGCAGCTGGCGCGCAGCTTCAAGACCGGCGTCATCCGCATGACCGAGCGCTTCGTGAAGACGGATCCGCTGGCCGAGCGCGACGAGCGCAAGCTCGTGCGGTTCCTGCAGAGCGAGATCTCGAGCTTCGCCAAGCAGGTGGTGCAGGCCGGATTCGAGCGCGTGATCGGGACGTCGGGCACTATCCTCAGCCTGGGCACGATGGCCGCGTACGAGATGGATGGTAGCGAGCCGGACGAACTGCGCAATCGCCGCATCCCTGCCAAGCAGATTCGAAAGCTGCGTGAGAAGCTGACCTCGCTGTCGCTCGCCGAGCGGCTGCGCATTCCCGGCATGGAACCGCGGCGCGGCGACCTGGCAGTCGCGGGCAGCGTCATTCTGGACACCATCCTGCGCGAGCTGGGCGCCGAGGACATCACGCTCTGCGACCTGGCGTTGCGCGAAGGGCTGGTGCTCGACTACATCCATAGGCACCGCACCGAGATCGCGCGCGCCGATCGCTACCCCGACGTCCGCCGCCGCAGCGTCGTCGAGCTCGGCGAACGCTGCAACTACTTCGCGCAGCACGCAGCGCAGGTTTCGCGCCTCGCGGTGTCGATGTTCGAGCAGACGCGCGGCGTGCACGGGCTGAAGGACAAGGAGCGCGAGTGGCTGGAGTACGCGGCGCTGCTGCATGACGTCGGCGTCCACATCAGCTACGACAAGCACCATCGCCACTCGTACTACCTGATCAAGCACGGCGACCTGCGCGGGTTCGATCCGCAGGAGATCGAGGTCATTGGCCTCATTGCCCGGTACCATCGGCGCGCGGCGCCGAAAAAAGGCCATCCCGGCTACGGCGAGCTGCCGTCGGATCTCCGGAAGGCCGTGAAGGTCCTGTCGTCGATCGTGCGGCTGGCCGAAGGTCTCGACCGCAGCCACGTGCAGGTGCTCGATTCGATCAGCCTCGCCAATCGCGGCGACGACTACTTGATGCAGCTGCGGACGAACGGCGACGCCGAGCTCGAGCTCTGGGCCGCAGGCCGGCACGTCGAGCCGTTCGAGGACATGCTCGGCAAGCCCGTGCGCTTCGAGGTCGCGCCCGCGCCGACGCGCGCAAAGCGCGCCCCCGCGCGCGCCGAGCGAACACCCGCCGCGCCGACCGCGTCGTCCGCTTTAGCTCCCCCCAGCGGCGAAGCCACACCCCGTGTGAGCGAAGCGAGCACTCCCCGGCGCATAGCGCGCCTCGCGCGAGCGAAGCGAGCGCCCCTCCGCGCGTAGCGCGCCCCTCCGCGGCGAAGCCGCGCCCCGTGCGAGCGAAGCGAGCACTCCTCCGCGCGCAGCGCGCCCCGCGCGAGCGAAGCGGGCGCCCCTCCGCGCGTAGCGCGCCCCCGCGGCGAAGCCGTGCCCCGTGCGAGCGAAGCGAGGCACCCCTCCGCGCGAGCGAAGCGAGCGCGCCCTAATCCAGTCTGGGCTGAAAGTTTTCGAGAATCGATCCGCCGACGAACTCGCGAAGGATCGAGTTGTCGGGCACGGCATCGGTCGGGACGGGGCGGAACCACTGCAGGAACGACAGCAGGCGGTTCGCCTCGCTGTAGACGGCGCTGTCGGGCCGCACTTGAAGCAGCAGCGGCTCGGCGAGCGGCCGCAACACGGACAGCTCGTGCGCGAGCGTCGAGTTGAAGATCGCGTCGCTGTTCTCGGTGAACGGGAAGATGTGCAGTCGCTCCCCGCGCTGCACCGAGTCCCATCGCCGCAGCGTCTCGGCTGCGGAGTACCCGCGAGTGGCGGCGTCTCGCACGATCCGCCGCAACAGCCGCGTGTCTGAGATCGAGACGCGGTTGTGGCGATCGAGGTTGAGCTGTGTGATCGCCGACACGTAGATTCGGTACACGGAGCTGGCCGGCACCTCAGGGACGAGCTTCGGGTTCAGCCCGTGGATGCCTTCGAGCAGGATGATGTCGCGCGGTTCCAGCGTCACGCCAGCGCCCTCGGTGCGAGTGCCCGTGAGGAACGAGTACCTCGGGAGCTTCGTGGCCTGGCCCGCCATCAGCGCGAGCAACTGCTGGTTGATCAGGCCGACGTCCAACGCCTCGAGCGCTTCGAAGTCGAGCTCCCCGCGCTCGTCCCGCGGCGTCTGGTCGCGATCGAGGAAGTAGTCGTCGAGCGCGATCGCAAACGGCCGTCGCCCGCTCGCCAGCAGCTGCACCGCCAGCCGCTTCGAGAACGTCGTCTTGCCGGACGACGAGGGCCCGGCGATCAGGACGACGCGAACGGGCTCCTGGCGCGCGAGGATGTCGCCAGCGATGCGGGCGATGCGGGCTTCGTGCAGCGCCTCGGCGACCAGCGACACCTCTTGCAGCCGCCCCTCGAGGACGGCGTCGTTCAGCGCGCCGGCGCCGCGGATGTGCAGCCGGTCGAGCCACTCCCCCGCTTCCGCGAATGCGGCGAACAGCCGAGGGTAGGGCTCGAAGGGCGTGAGCCGCGTGGGGCTGCTCTGATGCGGGTACTGCAGCACAAAGCCAGGCGAGTGCCCGTGAAGCGCAAACAAGGTGAGCCGGCCCGCCGAGGGCAGCATGTAGCCCTGGAAGTAGTCGCGTCGACCGGCCAATTCGTAGAGGACGAGCGAGTCCTGCGTGCGATGCGCGAGCAGGCGGACTTTGTCGATCTCACCTCGCGCCTGGAAGATGGCGCTCGCCTCCTCGCGGGTCACTCTTGTCTTGGTGATCGGCGCGTCAGCCTGCACCAGCTCGCGCATGCGCCCGTCGATGCGCGCCAGCTCGTCACGCGAGAAGTTGGCGCGGCCGCGCACGCGGCAGAAGTACGCGCCCAGTGTGGGCGCGGAGTGCTCGATGAAGACGCTGGCCTCCGGAAACAGGTCCGCGGCGGCGGTCACCAGCAGCAGTGCCAGCGAGCGGCGGTAGATGCGCGTGCCGTCGCCGTCAGCGAGCGTGATCGGCGTGAGGTCCGCGTCCTTCTCGAGCGGCGTCTGCAGCTCGCGCAGGCGGCCGGCGACGACGGCCGCGACGGCGTCGTGGTGGCCGGCGGCGGCCAGGATGTCGCCGACCGGCGAGCCCGGCAGTGCGTCGAAGAGCCGTCCGTCGGGCAGGCGAGCCTGCACCGTGTGGCGGGGCACGCCGGGCTGGATGCCCGACGACGTGGGATTAGGGAGCGGCGCGGACACTCGCGGATCTTAGCAAACCCGTCCGTGCTTGGTGCTGCGTGCTACGTGCCAAGTGCGGTGCCTCGTGCCAGGTGCTGAGTGCGGTGCTTCGTGCCAGGTGCTGAGTGCGGTGCTTCGTGCCAGGCGCTTGGTGCGGTGCCGAGTACGGTGCCTCGTGCGAGGTGCTGATGCGGTGCCAGGTGCCACCTACCCTGGATGTGCATCGCACGTAGCACCCAGCACAAAGCACAAGGCACCGCACCTGGCACGTAGCACGCAGCACCTGGCACGGGCAGCCTTCAGCTCCCGGGCGTCGCCAGCTTCGCGGCCTTCGCGTGAATGAACGAGAAGTTCAGCTCGGGTAACGGGTTGAAGTGCGCCGCAACGCCGCAATGCTCTGCGGCCTTCGCCATGTCGCCCTTGCCCTGATAGGCGAGGCACATGCGGTAGTGGTTGTAGGCGTTCTGCTGGCTCGCCTGCTCGAATTCGGAGAGAGCCGTGTCCCAGTTCTTTTCCTGGAGCGCGATCATCCCGGCCAGCTCATGCGCCTGCTTGACCTGAAAGCTGTTCCCTGAAGCGAGCGCGGTCTTCGAGTACTCAGCCGCCTCCGTCTTCGCGGCGGTTACGTCCTTGCGCGCGAGCGCGGCGCGCGCGGCGCCGCTGTGATGGAACAGGGCGATGTTGGCTTTGATCGCGTCCGGCAGCGTGGAAGACTCGGCGAGCTTCAGGGCCTTGTCGAGCGCGGCCTGCGCCTCCGCCGCCTTCCCCATCTCGGTGAGGACCGCGGCCCTCGCCTGCAGGTCCCCGACCATTCCCAGCGTATCGCCGCTCTTCTCGCCGAGCGCGTATTGCTTGTTCAGACTCGCCAGCGCCTCGTCCATCCTGCCGGTGTAGACCGCCAGCGAGGTCGTCGCGAACATGCCGGTCCTCCGCTCCCCATCGTTGCGCGCTTTCTCCCCGATGTGCTTGATCTCGGCAGAGGCCTCCGCCGTTTTCCCTGAGTACATCAGGTCGGCCGAGATGCCCAGGTGCGACGCCAGGAAGTGCGGATCGATCGCGAGCGCCTTCCGGTACTGGACGATCGACTCGTCGAAGCGGCCCATCTTGAGCAGCAGTTCGCCGTAGGAATCGTACGGGTTGGGATCGTTCGGGATCAGCTGGATGTACTTCTGAAAGGCCTTCTCCGCGTTGTCGTAGTCGCCGATCTGCCGATACGCGTAGCCCATCTGGTTGTACGGCGCCGAGTAGTCCGGCGCCAACTGGTTGGCTTTCTTGAAGTGCTCGATCGCCGCCCGCGGATCCTGCTGACCGAACAGGAAGGCCCCGAGCACGAAATGCGCGCGCTCGTCCTGCGGATAGACCGACGCGAGCTGCTCGAGATACTCGCGCTGCTTCGCCGCATTACCGCTGGATCCCGCATCGGCGGCGAGAATCTGCAGCCGCTCGCCGTCCGACGCCTTGTCGGCGAGCGCGACAGCCTTCTTCAAATGATCCAGGAACTCGGTTCCCGTCGGCGAGGAGTTCGCGCGGCCGAGCTCGGCGAGCGCGAAGTTGGGGTCGGCGGCGATCGCCTTGTCGAAGTGCGCGATCGAGTCCTGGATCAGGAGCCGCTCGACGAGGCTCCGGCCTTCCAGGTATTCCTTGCGCGCGTCTTCCGACGCGGTCGTCACCGGGATCTTTGCGGGCGCGGCCGGAGCGGCTGCGGCCGGCGGCGCGGCCTGGGGCTGGCTGCATCCCGAAACCATCACCAGTGCGGCGAGAGCGGCCGCGACGACAGCGAAATCACCTCGACGCATCGACGTCCTCCTTTGCCCTATTCAAGCGGAGGGCGAGTCTACTCCAGCGAAACGGCGTGCAGCCGCCGTTCGTCCCGGGATCAGCGCGCGGCTGCTCAGACGCAACTTGGGGTCAGACCTGTTAAGGAATTCCCGTCTGCTTAACAGCGTCTGACCCGTTCTTGACATGCGAGCCCCGCCGGATCTATCATTAAATCCGGATTTACGGATTGAACACGCTCGCCATCCTGGACGACCTGTCCGCCCTCGCCGACATCACGAGGGACCGGCTGCTTCTGCTGGTCGAATCGCAGGAGCTGACTGTCTCAGAGCTCTGCGCGGTGCTCCAGCTTCCGCAATCGACGATCAGCCGTCACCTGAAGGCGCTCGCCGATGTGGGCTGGGTGACCTCGCGAGCCGAGGGCACGAGCCGGCTGTACTCGCTGGCCAAAGCCGACCTGGCGCCCGAAAGCCGGCGGCTGTGGCTGCTCGTCCGCGACCAGGTCGTCGACAGCCCGGCTGCGGCCGAGGACCATCGCCGCCTTCAGGCCGTGCTGGCAGCGCGCCGATCAAAGTCGCAGGAGTTCTTCTCTTCGGCAGCCGGCCAGTGGGATCATCTCCGGGCGGAGCTCTTTGGATCGACGTTCCATTTCCAAGCGCTCGCAGGGCTGCTCGACCCCGACTGGGTGGTCGGCGATCTCGGCTGCGGCACGGGGCCGGTGACCTCTGCGCTTGCGCCCTACGTCGCGCGCGTCGTGGCGATCGACAACTCACCCGCGATGCTCGCCGCCGCACGGCGCCGGATGCACGGCGCCGACAACGTCGAGTTCCGTCGCGGTGATCTCGAAGCGCTGCCGGTTTCGGATGGCGAGCTTTCGGCCGCGACGCTGACGCTTGTGCTGCCGTATTTGCCCGCGCCGGCGCGCGTGTTCCAGGAGGTGGCGCGCGTGCTCGCGCGCGGAGGCCGGGTGCTCGTGACGGATCTCGTCGCCCATGGGCGCGAGTCGTATCGCCAGCAGCTTGGCCACCAGTGGCTCGGCTTCTCCGAGCCGCAGATCGTCGAGTGGCTCGAGAGCGCCGGGTTCGGCCGCCTGCGCGTGCACACGCTGCCGGCATCGGCAGACACCAAGGGGCCCGGGCTGTTCGTCGCCACAGGGCAGAAGAACTGACGAATGACGATTGAAGATTGACGATTGATGAATGAAATGGGGACTGTCCCCCGTGCCTTCGCGGGGGACTGTCCCCAACGCAGTGATAGGAGACGAGCATGAGTCAACTGGCAGAACAGGTACAGCATCCCTTCGACGCGGCGCGCGCTGCCGGCCGCGACCCCTTCAGAGTGCGGGATCTCGGCGAGGCCGAGTTCGGACGCAAGGAAATCCGCCTCGCAGAGCAGGAGATGCCGGGGCTGATGGCGCTGCGCACTCAGCATGGCGCGAGCAAGCCGCTCTCCGGCGCACGCGTCATGGGCAGCCTGCACATGACCATCCAGACGGCGGTCCTCATCGAGACGCTGGCCGAGCTTGGCGCTGATGTGCGCTGGGTCTCGTGCAACATCTTCTCGACCCAGGATCACGCTGCCGCTGCCGTCGTCGTCGGCCGGCCCGAGACGAAGGGCACGCCGCAGAATCCCAGGGGCACACCGGTCTTCGCGTGGAAAGGCGAGACGCTCGAGGAGTACTGGTGGTGCACGAAGGAAGCGCTGCTCTGGCCGGATGGCACGGGCCCGCACCTGATCGTCGACGATGGCGGTGACGCGACGCTGTTCGTGCACAAGGCGCTGGAGTTCGAGCAGGCCGGCTCGGTGCCCGCGTTCAAGCCTGAGAGCGACCCCGAAGAGTGGGGCGTCATCCTCGACACGCTGCGCACGGAGCTGGCAGCGCGTCCGGGCGCCTGGACGAAGCTGGCCCGCGGCATCCGCGGCGTGAGCGAAGAGACGACGACCGGCGTGCACCGGCTTTACGAGATGGCGAAGAACGGCTCGCTGCTCTTCCCCGCCATCAACGTGAACGACTCGGTGACCAAGAGCAAGTTCGACAACATCTACGGCTGCCGCCACTCACTGCCGGACGGCCTGGCCCGCGCCACCGACGTCATGCTCGGCGGCAAGGTCGCCGTCATCATGGGCTACGGCGAAGTGGGCAAGGGCTGCGCGCAGGCGCTGCGCGGCCAGGGCTGCCGCGTGATCGTCACCGAAGTGGATCCGATCTGCGCGCTGCAGGCGGCGATGGAAGGCTACGAGGTCAACACGCTCGACAGCGTGATCGCGCGCGCCGACATCTTCATCACCGCAACGGGCAACAAGGACATCATCACCGTCGCGCACATGGCCCAGATGAAGGACAAGGCCATCGTCGGGAACATCGGCCACTTCGACAACGAGATCGACATGGCGGGCCTGAAGAAGGTGAAAGGCATCGAGCGAATCAACATCAAGCCGCAGTACGACGAGTGGCGCTTCCCCGATGGCCACTCGGTGCTGGTGCTCGCCGAAGGGCGCCTGCTGAACCTGGGCTGCGCAACCGGCCACCCGAGCTTCGTGATGTCCGCGTCATTCACGAACCAGGTCATCGCGCAGCTCGAGCTGCACCAGAACAACGGCCGCTACGCGAAGCAGGTCTACATGCTGCCGAAGCACCTCGACGAGCAGGTGGCGCGGCTGCACCTGGATCACCTGGGCGTGAAGCTGACGACGCTCTC
>UEXX01000647.1_pt1 | contig 16497 bp, 16 predicted proteins | sample 4301161 | NCBI WGS metagenome assembly UEXX01 (sample SAMEA4773179, study PRJEB27434) | metagenome | biome: 2259; feature: agricultural soil; material: soil | place: USA | collected 2014-09 | depth 0.25 m
TCGTTGACGTCGCGGAACACCATGTCCTCGGGGATCCGTGCCGTCTGCGAGATCACTGAGACCACGTCGCTCGCGCGCACTTCCGGACGGCGGTCGATCTCGGCGCGCACGGACGCCGTATCGAGCCAGCCGATGGCCTTGTCGGGCAGCCGCAAGTGCCGCTGGTAGCGCGGCGACATCTGCAGCGCCATGTCGATCGCCTCGTCGTCCACCTTGACGCCGTAGTTGCGCTCCAGGCGCGGCCGCACGTGCTGCAGGATCCGGCGGGTCTCTTCAATGGTCGGCTCGGCCACGAACACCGTGCGGAATCGACGCGCGAGCGCCTCGTCTTCCTGGATGAATTCCTTGTACTCGCTGAGCGTCGTCGCGCCGATGATGCGGACTTCGCCGCGGGCGAGCACGCCCTTCAGGACGTTGGCGGCGTCGGCCGGTGCGCCCAGCGCCGACCCCGCGCCGATGAGCGTATGCGCCTCGTCGATGAAGAGGATCAGGTTCGGCCGCTCCTTCAGCTCGCGAAGCACGTTCTGGATGCGGTCCTCGAACATGCCGCGCAGCATGGTGCCGGCCACCAGGCTGTTCAGCTGCAGGCTCACCACCTGGCAGTCGCGCAGGCGGGCCGGGAGCGACTCGGCCTCGAACTCGATGCGGCGCGCGAGGCCTTCAGCGATCGCCGTCTTGCCGACGCCGGGCTCGCCGATGAGCATCACCGAGTTGGCGCGCTCGCGGTGGCTCAGGATCTCGACGGCCTGCTGGATCTCGTGGACGCGGCCGAAGACGGGCGGCAGCCGGTCCTGGCGGGCCAGCAGGTTCAGGTTCGTGGCGAAGTGCTTGAGGAACGGCGGCAGCTCGAACTGTTTCTTCAGCCGTTCGTCGTCGCGCTCGATGTCGCGGACGCGGGCCGTGATGCGCGAGACCAGCGACTCGGGCTCGATGCCCGCCTTGCGCATGATCGCGGCTGGCACGCCCTGACTGTCCTCGAACAGCGCCGCGAACAGGTCAGTCGACTCGAGCGCCTGGCGCCCCGCGCGCGTCGCGTGATGATGCGCGAGCTTGAACACCAGCTTCGACGCCGGCGACACGCGCAGGTCGCGGGTGTCGATGCGCGGCTGGCGGGCCAGCTCCGTTTCGGCGGCGTGCAGGATGGCGTGGGGATTCAGGTCGAAGTCGCGCATTACCTGCGCGAACAGGTCCCATTCCGACTGGGCAAAGGCGACCAGCAGGTGCTCGTTGCCGACGACGGCCTGCTCGCGGCGGCGGGCCTCCTCGACGGCGCGTTCCGCCAGGCGCTGCCCTGATTCACCGATCTTGTTGGGTGCGATGTCGAAGTCTTCCACGGCCGAACCCTGCCTCCTGCCTCTAGTAAAGCAAGAACAGGTCCACGGAAACGTTGCTGCCGCACAACGTCTCAACTAATTTCGGAACCCGTTGATCCGACGCAGGTTACGAGCCGGAATTCAACCGGCCGTTCGATCAGCACGCCGGGCGGTGGTCCTGTGAAGTGGACTGACCGCCGCCAGGTGACGACCTGCGTCAGTGGCCTTCGTATCGGCGCGGGGGCGTGGCGAGTCTAGATCACGTGCATGAAAAGGCCGGCGAGCAGGGCGGCGCGGAGCGCCAGGCTGTCGATGACGATGTGCTCGTCCACGGCGTGAGCGCCTGCGCCAATGGCCCCTAGACCGTCGAGAACGGGAACGCCCAATGCTGCTGCGAAGTTACCGTCCGAAACGCCGCCGGTGGCGCCTTCAGCCAGTTCCACGCCCAACTCCGCGGCCAACACGCGCGCCTGTTCGTAGAGAGCCACGACTGCAGGCGTCCGCTCCATCGGCGGACGATTCACGCCACCCTCGACTCGAAGCGTCACGCGCGGGTTCTTCGGCGTCAGGCTGGTGATGGCGGCGCTGACCCGCTCGGCGTCCGCCAGCGTCGGGATCCTGACATCGACGCCCATCTCCGCAGACTCCGCGACGACGTTGCTGCGCGTGCCTCCCGAGATGCGCCCGATGTTGATCGTGAGGCCGCGAGGTGAATCCGCCAGCTCGGACAGTCGCACTGCCTGCCAGATCAGCTCATGAATGGCGCTCGCTCCCCGCTCGGGCTCGACACCCGCGTGCGCGGCGATGCCGCGCGCTTCGATGCGGTAATCGGCGATGCCCTTGCGCGCCGTTTTCACGCCGCCGGCGCCGAGCGCGGGCTCGAGCACGAAGACCGCGCGGCTCTGGCGCGCCTCCGCCTCGATGATCGGCCGCGACGTCGCGCTCCCGATCTCTTCGTCCGTCGTCAGCAACAGGACAATGCGATGCCGGCACTGACGAGCGGTCTCCGTCAGGACGCGGACCGCCAGCATGGCGATTGCGATGCCGGCTTTCATGTCGTAGGTTCCGGGCCCGTACAGCCGGCCGTCCTCGCGGCGTAGCGGCATCGACTCGATCTGGCCGATGGGCCAGACGGTGTCGAAGTGCCCGAGCACGAGAACCTGCGTGTCGCCGCGCCCGAACTCGGCGCGCAGATGGTCGCCGGCAGCGGTCTGTGGAAGCGGCGTGACGTGGCCGCCAAGACCCGAGAGCAGCCTGGCGAGCTCGCCGCCGCATCGATCCAGCGCAACCTTGTCCGTCGACGGCGATTCCAGGTGCACCAGGTTCTTGACGACGCTCACGGCCCACTCGCGATGAGCCTCGGCGGCGCTGAGCAGTTGGCGCATGGTGTTCGATCCGCGGCCGGAGGCCCGCGGGCGCGGCCTATAATACCGGCATGAGTCCGTGGGCTCCTGCCGCAATGGTGATTGCCGCAATCGTGGCGCAGAACCCGGCCCAGCCTGCGAAGCCCGCGCAGCCCGCGCCACGGCCGGCCGCTCCGGCACCCGCGCCGTCGCCGGCGGCGGCGGGCCCATCAGTCGTCGCGTCGTTGTTCCCTGACGAGGCAGCGCCGTCGGAATCCACCCTGGGCGTCGCGCTCTACCCGTCGGCCCAGTTCCTGACGTCCTACGACGGCGGCCGCGGACAACGCTACTACCTGTACGGTTCGTCGGCCAGCTTCACGGAACTGGTGGCCTACTACCGCACGCTGTTGAAGCAGAAGGGGTCGGCGATCTTCGAAACGCCCCCCACCTGGATTTTCGAGATTGGGAAATACGACGAAAATGCGATGTCGTTTCCCCCGAGCGTGACGGTGAAGGACTACACGGCGGATGGCAACGGCGGGTACCTCAACCCGAAGCCGGGCGCCTCGCCGCAGCGCTTCCCGACCATCATCCAGATTGTCCCGCCGGCGCCAGCGCCCCCGCGTCGCTGAGCTAATCTCTTCGTCCTTCGTCCTTCGTCCTTCGTCCTTCGTCCTTCGTCCCACGCCCGCCTACTGTCCCTGACTGACGTAGCTCTCGGGCAGTTCGTGTTTCAGCACGATGCTGGTCGTGAGGTAGCGGATCGCGTAGCGGCTGTCGGCCTGCCGCGCCACCTGGACTGGCTGCCGCGTCGCGACGTACCAGTCGATCACCGCGTCCCAGATATCGAACCCGACGTCGATCTGATCGGGGAACTTGCCCGCCTGCTTCAGAAAGGCGCGCTGCGACTGCCGGATCAACTCGATCGCATACGCACCCGGTACGGGTCTGGGGGTCGCAATCCTCTGAAGGGCGTTAGACATTTCCGCCAGAATCGCCGAGTTGTCATCCAGGCTCCTGACGGCGCCTGTTGAGGCATCGGCTGCGCGGGAGGCGGCGGCCGCGGCCAGCCCCCCAGTCACCAGTTCTCGTCGGCTGAACATGAGGGTTCCTCCGTGACGGTGGACGATTGCGGGGCGTGTAGTGTCCGTGGCGGCGGGGCTTACAGCCCCGCGTGCGCGCCCTATTCGACGGGACGAGCGACGTAAATCTCTTTCGCTTTCCTGAACTCCGCGGCCTTTTCCGCCATCCCTGATTCGATCGCGGCCTCGGTGGTCTGGCCATGCGCGGCGGCGTACTCGCGCACCTGGCTGGTCAGCTCCATCGAGCAGAACTTCGGCCCGCACATCGAGCAGAAGTGCGCCACCTTGGCGCCTTCCGCCGGGAGCGTCTCGTCGTGGTACGCGCGCGCCGTGACCGGGTCGAGCGCCAGGTTGAACTGATCGTTCCAGCGGAACTCGAACCGCGCCTTCGACAGCGCATCGTCCCACGCCTGTGCGCGGGGGTGGCCCTTGGCGAGGTCGGCAGCGTGCGCGGCGATCTTGTAGGCAATCACGCCCGCCTTCACGTCGTCACGATTCGGCAGGCCGAGGTGCTCCTTTGGGGTGACGTAGCAGAGCATCGCCGTGCCGTACCAGCCGATCATCGCGGCGCCGATGGCCGACGTGATGTGGTCGTAGCCGGGAGCGATGTCCGTTGTGAGCGGCCCGAGCGTGTAGAACGGCGCTTCATCGCACCACTCGAGCTGCTTTTCCATGTTCTCGCGAATCAAATGCATGGGCACGTGACCCGGACCCTCGTTCATCACCTGGACGTCGTACTCCCAGGCGATGCGCGTCAGCTCACCCTGCGTCTTCAGCTCGGCGAACTGCGCCTCGTCGTTGGCGTCGGCGATCGAACCGGGGCGGAGGCCGTCGCCCAGCGAGAAGCTGACGTCGTAGGCGCGCATGATCTCGCAGATCTCGCGGAAGTGCGTGTAGAGGAAGCTCTCCTTGTGATGCGCGAGGCACCACTTCGCGATGATCGATCCCCCGCGCGAGACGATGCCGGTGACACGGCGGGCGGTCATCGGCACGAAACGGAGCAGGACGCCGGCGTGCACGGTGAAGTAGTCCACACCCTGCTCGGCCTGCTCGATGAGCGTATCGCGGTAGACCTCCCAGCTCAGGTCCTCGGGCCTGCCGCCGACCTTCTCGAGCGCCTGGTAGATCGGTACCGTGCCGATTGGCACGTGCGCGTTGCGGAGGATCCACTCGCGCGTCTCGTGGATGTCCTTCCCCGTGGAGAGGTCCATCACCGTGTCGGCGCCCCAGAGGGTCGCCCAGCGGAGCTTCTCGACTTCTTCCTCGATCGACGAGCGCACGGCGGAATTGCCGATGTTCGCGTTGATCTTCACCAGGAAGTTGCGGCCGATGATCATCGGCTCGAGCTCGGGGTGATTGATGTTCGCCGGGATGATGGCGCGGCCGCGTGCCACTTCGCTCCGCACGAACTCGGCGTCGAGCCCCTCTCGCAGCGCGATGCACTCCATCTCCGGCGTAATCGTGCCCTGGCGCGCGTAGTGCAGCTGCGTCGGCGCAGCGCCGCTCTTCGCGCGGAGGGCCCGCTCGGTCCTGGCCGCGATCGCGGGCGGCATCTCGCGCGCCCAGGCGCGTTGCACCGTCCGCCGCGGGCCTTCCTCGACGTCGCCTCGGCCGATGATCCAGTCGCGCCGCACGAGCGGCAGGCCGTCGCGGACGTCCACGCCGACGGGGCCGCTGGTGTCGTACACGCGCAGGGGCGGTTCAGCGCCGCCGAGCGCGATCTCACGCATCGGCGCGGTGACGGTGATGCCACCGGCGTGGCCGTCCACGTAGACCTTTCGGGAGTTCGGGAATGCGGTGCCGTAGTCGGTAGTCATTTCTGCCTCGAGCTGTACTGGGGACAGTCCCCCGCATGAAAGGACAAGGGGACTGTCCCCAATGACGAATCAGGATAGCATCGGGCCGATGCGAGGGCTCCCGCGGCTCACCGGCGGGTTGTTCGTCGTCTCCAGCCTGTTCCCGATAGTGGCGGCCTGGCTTCCGCCCGGCCCCCCGCGCTGGCTCGGCGTCGCTGACGTCGTGGTGGCGGCCCTGCTGGCGGCCGCCGCGCTGACGCTCGTCACCCGGGACGGCGGCGCTGTGAGTAACGCCGATATTGCGTCAGGCTACCGCCTCGTCCGCGTGGTGGCATATGTCATCCCGTGTCTGCTCGTGCTGTTCTTCGCGGCCGGCGCGCGTGTGAACTGGCAGGTGCTGGTCATCGGATTGGCGTGGCGGGCCTTTTTGCTCGTGATGGTCGCCCCGCATCTTGCGAAGAGGCCTGCCGCATGATCCGGTCGAGGCGGATGTGGTCGGCGGGCGTGCTGTTCTGTCTCACGGCGGCGACCAGTGCCGCTCAGACCTCGCCGCCGCCCGACGCCCTCCTGCTCACCGGACATGACCTGACGGTTGCCGACGTCGCGCGCGTCGCTCGAGACCAGGTCACCGTCCGTGCGGATCCCGCGGCACTGGTGCGGGTGGAGCGTTCGTACCGCCTGCTGCTGCTCGCAGCAAAGCAGGGGCTGCCGATCTACGGCCTGAATCGCGGCGTGGGCATCGACCGGGACAAGACGGTCTTCCGCGCCGGCGAACTCGATCCTGAGGTGCGACAGGCGTCCGAGCGATTCAATCGCACGCTGCTCTACGCCCACAGCGCGGGCATCGGGCCCGAGGCGCCGGAGGCGCACGTGCGGGCCGCATTGCTGGCCCGGCTGAACACGATGCTGTACGGCGCGACGGGAGTGCAGCCGGCCGTGGTACAGACGTACATCGACTTCCTGAATCGCCGGATCGACCCGGTGCTGCCGGCGCGCGGCTCCATCGGCGAGGCCGACATCGACATCCTCGCGCACGTGGGGCTCGCCATGATCGGGGAAGGCGAGGTGATCTACCAGGGCCGGCGTATGCCGGCGCGCGACGCGCTGCAGCAGGCCGGCATCGCGCCGCTGGTGCCTGTCGCCAAAGATGGCCTGTCCATCCTCAGCTCGAACGCCTACGCCGCGGGTCTGGCGGCGCTGGTGGCCGTCGATGCCAGGCGGCTTCTCGACGCCGGCGAGACGGTCGTGGCACTGGGATTGGAAGGGCTGAATGGGAACGTGTCGCCGCTGCTCGATCCGGTGCAGGGCGTGAGGCCTTATCCCGCGCAGGCCGAGGCGGCCCGCCGGATTCGCACCGCGCTCGACGGAAGTTATCTCTGGCAGCCCGATGCGAAGCGCTTGTTGCAGGATCCGCTCAGCTTCCGCACGGCGAGCCAATCCTACGGGAACGCGCGCCGCGCGCTCGACGCGCTGACACGAGACCTGGAAATCCAGCTCAATTCCTCCGACGACAACCCGGCAGTGATCCTGGACGCGACGCCGCCCGACAACGCCTCGGCTGTCGTGCGGTCGTACTACGTCCGTGAAGGCGATCTGAGCGGCGCGGTGATGCCGACGGCCAACTTCGAGCCCATGGCGTGGGTGGTGGATCTGGAAGCGTTCGGGATCGCGCTGCGACACGTGTCGAGCGCGTCGGTGCAGCGCATGACGCGCCTCGGCACGGCGGCAATGACGGGCCTCAGCACGTTTCTCGCGCCGAACGACACGGCCATGGCGCTGGCGGAGGCGCAATATCCCTATCTGGCGCTCGATGCGGAGAACCGGGCGCTCAGCCAGCCGGTGTCCGCGGATGCGGCCACAGCAGCGGGCGGCATCGAGGACGTGGCGTCCAACGCCCCGCTTGTGGTGGATCACATCGGCCGCCTGGTGGACAATCTCTACTACATTGTCGGGATGGAGCTGATGCACGCCGCGCAGGCGGTGGACCTCCGGCGTCGCGCCGTGCCGTCGCTGGCCCTTGGTCGAGAGAGCTCCCGTCTGTTCGTGGCTTACCGCGCCGTGGTGCCGTTCCTTGAACAGGATCGGCCGCTCACGGACGACATCAGGAAGAGCCGCGAGTTTCTGCTGTTGTGGTCAGACGCTGCTAAGCCGCCTCGATCCCCTTTGGGGTCAGACGCTGTTAAGCCGCCTCGATCCCCTTAACAGCGCTGGTGGGGTCAGACGCTGTTAAGCCGCCTCAATCCCCTTAACAGCGTCTAACCCCATACGACAATGATCGTTGCCCTCGTCTGGATCGTCGCCCTTCTCGGCATGTTCGGCATGCTGGCGCTGCTGATCTCCGGAGGCCGGTCGCGTCACCGTCCCCGCGTAGGCTCGGCTGCAGCGGGCTCTGTCTACGGCATGCTGAACGAGGACAAGCGCAACGCCGTCGAGATTGTGGTCGAAGGCCGCGCCGGGGCGAGGGACCCCGAGGACAAGGACGGCAATCTGCCGGAGCTCGAGGACCCAACGCCCCCAACGTCCCCAACGCCCCCAACGGACCATGAGTAATCTTCTGACTGACCCCTGGCCGTGGTATGTCGCTGGCCCGCTGATTGGCGCCTTTGCGCCGGCGCTGCTCCTGCTCGGCAACCGCGTGTTCGGCGTCTCGGCCAACCTCCGCCACATCTGCGCCCTTGTGGCGCCGAACGAGAAGTACCTGCACTACGACTGGCGCGTGGGCAGCTGGAACCTGGCCTTCGCGGCAGGGATCCTCGTCGGCGGCGTGATCGCAGGATTCATTTTCGCGAATCCGCAGCCGATCGCGATCGCCGATGCGACGCGACAATCACTGACGGCGATCGGCGTCCGCGAATTCGCAGGCCTCGTGCCGGCCGACGTCTTCAACTGGCAGCATCTACTCACCGTGCGCGGGATTGCGCTCATCGTCGGCGGCGGCTTCCTCATCGGCTTCGGGACGGCGTATGCCGGCGGGTGCACGTCGGGGCACGGCATCTCGGGCATCGCCGATCTGCAACCCGCGTCGCTCGTGGCGCTGCTCGGATTCTTTGCCGGCGGCATAGCGGGCACGTTCCTGCTGCTGCCGCTGCTGGTGTAGGCGCCGTGGACCCGCAGACCCTGCATCGCGGCCCAGGCACCTGGGCGTACTTCCTGGCGGGGGTGCTGTTCGGCGTCGTCATCACGCGGGGCGAGGTGATCTCGTGGTTCCGGATCCAGGAGATGTTCCGGTTCCAGGGATTCCACATGTTCGGCGTCTTCGCGACCGCGCTCCCGACGGCAATCCTCTCTGTGCAGTTCCTCAAGCGCCGCGGCATCCACACGCTTGCGGGCGCGCCGATTCAGATCCGGCCGAAGCCTTTCGAGTCCGGCATTCGATACGCGGCCGGCGGCGCCATCTTCGGCCTCGGTTGGGCCCTGACCGGCGCGTGCCCGGGCCCGCTCTTCGCGCTGCTCGGAAGCGGCGTCACGGTGATGGGCGTGGCGATCGCGGCGGCGGTTGCCGGCACGTGGACGTACGGCGCCATCCGCGCGACGCTTCCGCACTGACCTGACCATGCCGGCTCATGTCGACGCGACCGAGACGACGCTCGAGGCGATCCGCGAATACCGCGAGGGCTATCGAAAGGAGATGGCGTGCCAGATCGTGCACGACTCGTGGCACGCCCGAGGCTTCGTGACGTCGTATCTCCTGCGCATCAACGGCGAGATCGCCGGCTACGGATCCGTCGGCGGCTCACCAGGCGACTCGCGCGACACGGTGAAGGAGATCTACCTGCTGCCTCAGCATCGCGCCGCGGCGCTGCCCTGCTTCGATGCGCTGGTCGCCGCGACGGATGCCAGGGCGATCGCCGCGCAGACCAACGACCGGCTGCTCACGGTGCTCCTGTTCGACCGGGCCGAAGACCTGACGAGCGACACGATCCTCTTCGACGATCGCCTGCGAACGCATCTGACGCTCGCGCCTGGCGCGCTCTTCCGCCAGATCCACGAATCGGATGACATTGTGTTCACACACACCGTGGAGCCCGTCGGCGAGTGGGGCATCGAGGTCGACGGCCGGATCGTCGCGACGGGAGGCCTGCTATATCACTACAACCCGCCGTACGGCGACATCTTCATGGAAGTCGCCGAGCCCTTCAGGCGTCGAGGGTTTGCCAGCTATCTGATCCAGGAGCTGAAACGGATCTGCTACGAGCGGGGGAACGTCCCTGGAGCTCGGACGGGGCAGGACAACATCGGCTCCCGGGCGTCGCTGCAGCGTGCCGGCATGATGGCCTGCGCGCGCATCGTCCGCGGCCGGATCAAACGTTGAGACGCTCTGGTATTCTCGTGTCGTCGGAGGGGCCGTGGCAGAAGGCACGCAGCGGATTGAAGCGTTCAGCGACGGTGTCTTCGCGATCGCGATCACGCTGCTCGTCCTCGAGATCAAGGTGCCGCACGCCGATGGACCCGAGGCTCTGTGGCGTGCGCTGGCCGGGCTCTGGCCGTCGTATGTCGCCTTCCTGCTCAGCTTCTTCGTGATCCTGATCATGTGGATCAACCACCACGAGCTGATGCGGATGGTGAAGGCCGTTTCGTATCCGTTCCTGTTCGCGAACGGATTCCTCCTGCTCACGGTGACGTTCGCGCCGTTCCCGACGGCGGTGCTCGCCGAGCACCTCGCCGAGGGCGACGCGCACACGGCGGCCACGTTCTACTGCGGCTCGTTCATCGTCAACAGCCTGGCCTGGGGCACGGTGTTCTGGGCCATCGTGCGCGACGATCTTTTCCGAGACGACGTGACGCCGGACGCGATCGCAAGGGTTCGGCGCGCCTATGTCGTGGGCCCGCTGGTCTATACCACCGCCACCGCGCTTGCGTACGTGCAGCCGTGGCTCGGCCTCGGGATCAACGCGTCGCTGTGGATTCTCTGGGCGCGACTCTGCTATCAGACGGTTGAAGCCGAGGACGCGCGCGAGCGGGCTCGCGCATGACACGCGCGATCACTTCGGTCTGCACACGGCGCCAGCCTTAAGCGGGAGGAACTCATGAGCGGAATGGATCCACTTTTGGCGCCCGTGCCTGGCGCGGATCGCCGAGACGTCGGTGGTGTCAAGCTCGAGGTCGTGCGCGCCGGGGCCGCCCGCGTGAAACGGATGATTTATCCGGTCGGCTTCCGCTGGTCCACGGACATGAAGCCGCTGGTCCACACCGACCAGTGCATGCACGCGCACGTCGGCTTCCTTGCGCGAGGCAGCATCCACATCGGCTTCCCGGACGGCTGCGTGCGCGAGTACGCGGCTCCGGCCGTCATCGCCGTCGAGCCCGGGCACGATGGCTGGGTTGTCGGCAACGAGCCGGCGGTCGTCATCGAGTTCGACTTCGAGGGGGATACCGCCAACCTTGTGGGAATGGCCGACGGCCACCGTCACGGGGGCTGAACGCCAGGCTTCAGTCTGGCTCCGGACTGCGGGGACAGGACTACCGCCGAGATTTCGGGATGACGAACTTCTCGGCCGTGTGCGTCTCCGAGAAGCGGACCACCTTCACGTCCACCAGGCCGGCGGCCTTGCCGGCGGCCATCGTGAGCGCTTCAGACGCGTCGGCAACGCCCTTGCGGCGGATCGCCCAGAGCGCGCCGGCGGGAGCAAGCGACTTCGCGAGGCTGGCGATGCGGCGGAGATCGGCGCTGGATTCCACCGCGACGAAGATCGCGTCGCTGTCCTTCCGGACCCGTTCCGACACGTCAGCACCCGCGGCTTTCAGCTCGTCGACGAACGCGCGGTCGGTCACGCCGAGCACCGAGACCCGCTGACCGGGCTTCACGCCGATCTTGTCGATCCGGCTCTTCGGCGACGTGATCGCCGCCGCCCACTTCTCCGCCTTCCCGCCGATCGCCAGCGTCAGCACGCCGTCCGTGCTCTTCAGTGTCAGCACGCCGTCACGGGCGGAGGCGGCCGTCACCGACGCAAACGGCAGCTTCACGCGGAAGTCGCCGCGGAACAGCACGTAGTCCGTCTCGAGCTCGGCGCGGCCGGTCGAGGTCTGGCGCTTGAACGTGGCGGTGCAGGAGACGATCTGTCCCATAAGCGCTTATGCAATGCCTGCCATGAGTCTGCCGTAGGACTTCAGTTCGTCCATGCGGCGCAACTAAAGTTGCGCCCTACGACTGTCACGCAAGCGGCGCAACTAAAGTTGCGCCCTACGACTGTCACGCATGCGGCGCAACCAAAGTTGCGCCCTACGACTGTCACGCTACGACTGTCACGACTTTCTCAGAATTAGGCACTTCAAATAGTACGTCTCCGGCACCGTGACGAGCACCGGGTGGTCCCGTGCCTGCATGCGCTTCTCGAGAATCGTCGCGTGCGCGTGCGCGTCGGCGGCGGCCTCCGCGAGGATCTGCAGGAACAGCGGTTCGTCGACGTTGTACGAGCAGCTGCACGTCACCAGCACTCCTCCAGGCGAGAGGATGCGCAGCGCGCGCAGGTTGATGTCCTTGTAGCCGGCGATGGCTTTCTCGACCGACGCCTTGTTCTTCGCGAAGGCCGGCGGATCGAGCACGATTGTGTCGAAGCGCTCGCCGGTCCGCTCGTAGTGCCGCAGCTCGTCGAAGACGTTGGCTTCGCCTGCCGTCACGTTGGTCAAGCCGTTGCGCGTGGCGTTGGCGATGATGCGGGCGACGGCGTCCGCCGATGCATCGATCGCGTGGACCGTGGCGCACCGCTTCGCCAGGCACAGCGCGAAGCCGCCGTTGTAGCTGAAGCAGTCGAGCGCACGGCCGTGCGCGTACTTCGCGGCCGCTTCGCGGTTCTCACGCTGATCGAGGAAGAGGCCGGTCTTCTGCCCATGACGCACGTCGACGTCGTAGGTCACCGCACCTTCGCGGACTTCGACGGTCTCGGGGACGTCGCCGTACCGCACTTCGATCGTCTGCTCGAGCCCCTCGAGCGTCCGGACCTTGGGATCGTTCCGCGCCAGGACGCCCTTCGGGTGCAGCAGGTCGACGAGAAGCCCGGTCAGCTCGTCGAGCCGCCTGTCCATCCCCTGCGACAGCGCCTGGACCACCAGCACGTCGGCGTAACGATCGACGATCAGCGCTGGCAGCCGATCGGCTTCGCCGTGGACGACGCGGTACGCCGTGGCGTCGATGTTGAGCGACGCGCGGAACGCAATCGCCGCCGCGAGGCGTTCGCGCCATCCGTTCTCGCCAACGGACTGCTCGCCGGCCGCCATCATGCGAAGTGCGATCTGCGACCGATCGCTCCACAATGCTTCGCCAAGCCTCCGCTCCCGCGGGCCGATGACGTTGACGAGATCGCCGGAGGCGGCGCTCGCCCGCGTGACGTCGCTGCGATAGATCCACGGGTGGCCGCGGCGCAGGCGATCTTCGCCGCGATGCGAGACGTGAACGGTCGGTAGTGACGCAGTCATGTGCCCAGAGTTCCGGCCGTCGCCGGTGACTGCCTATAGTACAATTCCGCCGCCATGTCCACGACCGCCTCGATTCCCGCCCGACTCATCGACGTCGACCCCGAGATCGCAGCGGCGATCGCCAACGAACGGACGCGCCAATCGTCGGGCCTCGAGCTGATCGCCTCGGAGAACTTCGTCGACCAGGCCATCCTGGAGGCCACCGGATCGGTCTTCACGAACAAGTACGCGGAAGGGTATCCAGGCAAGCGGTACTACGGCGGCTGCGAATACGTGGACGTGGTGGAGACGCTGGCAATCGAGCGCGCGAAGGCACTGTTCGGCGCCGAGCACGCCAACGTGCAGCCGCACTCGGGCGCGCAGGCGAACATGGCCGTGTTCATGGCCGTGCTCAAGCCCGGCGAGACCATCCTGGGCATGAACCTCGCGCACGGCGGCCACCTCACGCACGGCCACCCTCTCAACTTCTCGGGCAAGTACTTCAACGTCGTGCCGTACGGCGTCCGCAAGGAAGACGAGCGCCTCGACTACGACACGCTCGCCTCGCTCGCCCGCGAGCACAAGCCCAAGGTCATCATCGTCGGCGCCAGCGCCTACCCGCGCGTGTTCGACTTCGCGCGCGTCAGGGCCGTGGCCGATGAAGTCGGCGCGCTCATGATGACCGACATGGCGCACATCGCGGGCCTGGTTGCCGCCGGCGTCCACCCCAGCCCCGTGCCGCACTCCGACTTCGTCACGACGACGACGCACAAGACGCTGCGGGGACCGCGCGGCGGCATGGTGCTGTCGCGCGCGGCGTACGCGAAGGACCTCGATCGCGCCGTGTTCCCCGGCGTCCAGGGCGGCCCGCTCGTGCACGTGATCGCCGCCAAGGCGGTCTGTCTGAAGGAGGCGGCGCAGCCGTCCTTCGCGTCCTACCAGCGGCAGGTCGTGGTCAACGCGGCGCGGCTGGCCACGGCCATCGCGTCCGGCGGCTATCGCCTCGTCAGCGGCGGGACCGACAACCACCTGATGCTGGTGGACGTGTTTTCGAAGGGTCTGACCGGCAAGGTGGCGGAAGCGGCCCTTGGCAAAGCCGGGATTACGGTGAACAAGAACGCCATTCCCTTCGACCAGAACCCGCCGATGGTGGCAAGCGGCATCCGTATCGGCACGCCGGCCGTGACGTCGCGCGGCATGGGCGAGATGGAAATGGACCAGATCGGCGACCTGATCCTGCGCGCGCTGGCCTCGCCAGACAACGACGCGGCGCTCGCCAAGATCAAGAGCGACGTTGAAGCGCTCTGCGCGCGCTTCCCGCTCTGACGCCCAGGCACAGCCGGACCGCGACCAGCCCGATGCGCGCTTCGGTCCTCAGTCTGCTCTTCGGCGCCACGCTGCTGGCCGCCGACTGGCCCGACTACGGCGGCAACCAGGCTCGCACGCGCTACTCGCCGCTCACCGAGATCACGCCTGCCAACGTCTCGTCACTCAAGGTCGCCTGGACATATGACACCGGCGATGCCTTCAAAGACTCGGAGATGCAGTGCCAGCCCGTGGTGGCGCGCGGCGTCCTTTACGCCACATCACCGAGACTCCGGGTGTTCGCGCTCGACGCCGCGACCGGCACGGTCAAGTGGAGCTTCAATCCCCTCGAAGGCGAGACACCGCCGAGCCGCACGCGAATCCGCGGGCTGATGTACCGGGAGCGCGGCGATCAGCGGCGAGTCTACTTCGGTGCGCGCAACTGGTTCTACGCGCTCGACGCCGACACTGGCAAGCCCGTCGCGACGTTCGGCCGACAGGGGCGGATCGATCTGCGCGACGGCTTCAAGGACCGCGACCCGCGCACGATCAGCATCGGCGTGAACACGCCCGGCGTGTTCTACGGCGATCTGCTGATTCTCGGCTCCGTCGTGCCGGAGGGGCTGCCCTCCGCGCCTGGCGATATCCGCGCGTTCGACGTCAACACCGGCGTCGAGAAGTGGGCGTTTCACACGATTCCCCATCCCGGCGAGTTCGGCTACGACACCTGGCCGAAGGACGCGTGGAAATACAGCGGCGGCGCCAACGCGTGGTCGGGCGTCTCGCTGGACGAGCAGCGTGGGCTGGTCTACGCGGCGACCGGCTCCACGTCGTACGACTTCTACGGGGCGAACCGGTACGGCGACAACCTGTTCGCCAATTCGATCATCTGTCTCCGCGCGGCGACTGGCGAGCGCGTCTGGCACTTCCAGGCGCTGAAGCACGACCTGTGGGACCGCGACTTCCCCGCCTCGCCAACCCTCGTCACGATCACCAGAGACGGCAAGCCGCGCGACGTCGTGGCCGAGATCGGCAAGAACGGCCGGACGTACGTCCTGGACCGTGAGACGGGCGAGCCGATCTTCCCGATGGAGACGGTGACGCCGCCGGCCTCAGACGTCCCCGGCGAGCAGGCCGCGCCGACACAGGTGCTGCCCACGCTGCCGCCACCCTTCACGCGGCAGCAGTTCACGGAAGACTTGATCACGAAGCGGACGCCCGCAGCCGAGAAGGCCGTGCGCGAGGAGTGGCTCAAGCTCAGAAAGCGCGGCGAGTACGATCCGCCGAGCGCGCAGGGCACGATCCTCTTCCCCGGCATGGACGGCGGCGGCGAGTGGGGCGGCGTCGCGTTCGATCCGAACTCCGGTCTGATGTACGTCAACGCCAACGAGATGGCGTGGCGCGTGAAGCTGGCCGAGCGGAAGATGCCCGACGGCAAACCCACCAACGGCAAGGCCCTGTACCTGCAGTACTGCGCGGCATGTCATCGCGCGGACCTGAAGGGCAACCCGCCGGAGTTCCCCTCGCTCGTCGGCATCGGCGCGCGGCGCAACGTGGACGAGATCTCGGCGAAGGTGCGCGAAGGTGGCGGGCGCATGCCTGCCTACGGCGAGATGCACTCCGCGATTCGCCGCGCCATCGTGCGGTACGTCCTCGACGGCACCTCGATGACGGTCCGCTCGGACAAGCCGTCGCCCTTCGATCTGAAGTACACGCTCGACGGCGACGCCCGCTTCAACGATCCCGATGGCTTCCCGGCGATCACGCCGCCGTGGGGAACGCTCACCGCGATTGATCTCGGCAAGGGCGTCATTGCCTGGCAGGTGCCGCTCGGCGAGATGCCCGGCTCGGGCCTCACGAACACCGGCAGCGAGAACTACGGCGGTCCTGTCGTCACTGCGAGCGGCCTCGTGTTCATCGGCGCCACGGTGTACGACAACAAGTTCCACGCGTTCGACGCGCGTACCGGCCGCCTCCTGTGGGAGACGACGCTGCCGGCTGCCGGCAATGCCACGCCGGCGGTGTACGAGGTCGGTGGCAAGGAGTACGTGGTCATCGGCGCGGGCGGAGGCAAATGGGGTGCGCCGTCCGGCGGCACGTACGTCGCCTTCGCGCTACCTTAGTACGTGATGCCCGATCTCGCCGACGACGTCGCCGCGGTGTTTGCGGGCGACGGACCGCTGTCGCAGACGGTTCCCGACTTCGAGCCGCGAGAGGGACAACGCCAGATGGCGTCTGCCGTCGCCAGCGCGCTCCAGGACGGCGG
>UEXX01000492.1_pt1 | contig 16323 bp, 9 predicted proteins | sample 4301161 | NCBI WGS metagenome assembly UEXX01 (sample SAMEA4773179, study PRJEB27434) | metagenome | biome: 2259; feature: agricultural soil; material: soil | place: USA | collected 2014-09 | depth 0.25 m
CCACCATCGTCGCGCCCTCGGAATCGGTTTCCGGAAGGATCACCGCGAACTCGTCACCGCCGAAGCGCGCGACGACATCCGTCTCGCGCGCGCTGCCGCGAATGACGGCGGCTGCTTCGACGAGCGCGCGGCTGCCATACAGGTGGCCATAGGTGTCGTTGACGGCCTTGAAGCCGTCCATGTCGATGAAGAGCAGTGACAGCGTGCGCCCGGTGCGCACCGCGCGCTTGGTCTCGCGCCGCAGCGACAGGTTCATGAAGCGCGAGTTGTAGAGCCGCGTGAGGTCGTCGGTCACGGACAGCGCTTCCGCGCGTGTCACGACCATCGCGTTCTCCAGCGCAAGCGCCCCCGTCGTCACTAGGGAGGCCCAGGCCTCGCGGACGCCCGTGTTGAGCGCCGGCTCGGACTCGGACGCACGGCGGTCGAAGCCGATGAGCGCGCCGATGGCCTGCTCGCGGCCGCGCAGGACGAAGCCGACCGCGGCCACGGCGCTGCCGCCCGCGGGTGCGGCCAGTCGCGAGTCGTAGCGCAGATCGGCGCTGCCGAAGTCCTCGCCGCTGTGCACCATCCACCCTGCGACGGCCTGCGCCGTCGAGGCCAGGCTTTCAGGCAACCCGCGGTGCGCGAGGACGGCGAGCTGCCCGTTGACATCGGTGGTCACGACGGCCCAGATCGAGACGGGCCACCAGGTCGGGGCCCACGAGACGAGGAACTCAGCGACCCGCCGAGGGTCGAGCGTGGCATGTGTGGACTGGACAATGTGCGCGAGCGCGGAACGGGTGACGAGGCGCGGCCGGAGAGCCCGCTGGGCGTCGCGTAGACGTGTGGCGAGGTCGCCGACGGCGACCGGATCCGCGGCGGCGCGCTGGCGCGGACCGGGGCGTGCCCGGCGCGCTGGCGCTCGCCCGGTAGCCGGGCGGGTCATGGTCTCGCTGCTCCCTGCACGCGCGCGGTGGACACGGCCGCTAAGTGCTTCTCACCGACGGAAATAATACCACGCCGTACCCGCGCGATCTGGCGCGGATCGACCCCTGTGCGGCCGAATTCCACCCGTCGGAGCGACGGCCGCTCTACCGGCTTATCGGTCGATGGCGAGTGGTTGACAGGCCCTTCTGCCAGAGACGACAATCTGAGGTTTGGATACCGGATTCCGCCCCGCTGAAGGATCTCGAACCCCATGACCATGCTCGACCGGATGCGCCGACACAAGAACTGGCTGAAGTGGAGCCTGGCCCTGGTGGTGCTCGCCTTCGTCTTCTTCTACGTTCCGGACTTCCTTCGTCCGCGCGTCGGCGCGGGTTCCCCGAACGAGGAAATCGCCACCGTCAACGGCGAGGGCATCACGGCCACGACGTTCCGCCGCGCGTATCAGCAGCAGATGCAGGCCTATCGGGCCGCCTACGGCGCAAACGTCAACGAGCAGATGCTGAAGCAGCTGGGCGTCGAACAGCAGATCCTGCGGCAGCTGATTGACGAGCGGACGGCCGTCGTCGAGGCCCGCCGGCTCGGGCTCTCGGTCAGCGACGCCGAAGTGGCGCAGCGCATCCTGAGCATCCCGGCGTTCCAGCAGAACGGCGTGTTCGCCGGCGAGGACGTCTACGCCCAGGTGCTCGGATCGCAGCGGCCGCCGCTGACGAAGGCGGAGTTCGAAGAGAGCCTGCGGCGCTCGCTGCTCGTCGACAAGCTGCGCGCCGCCCTCACCGATTGGGTCGTCGTGCCCGATTCGGACGTGACGGCGGAGTTCAAGCGGCGCAACGAGAAGGTGAAGGTCGAGCTCGTGGTGTTGTCAGCCGACAAGATGCGCGACCAGGTGACGGTGACCGACCAGGAGGTCGCCTCGTGGTTCGATCAGCACAAGGAGACGTACCGGATCGGCGAGAAGCGGAAGATCAAGTTCCTGCTGGTGGACGTCGATGCGCTGCGTGCGAAGACGATCGTTCCCGCGTCGGACGTCGAGCGGTACTACCGCGAGCACCAGCCCGAATACACCACGCCCGAACAGGTGCGGGCCAGCCACATCCTCCTGAAGACGGAAGGCAAGGATGATGCGGCGGTGAAGGCGAAGGCCGAGGCCCTGCTGAAGCAGGCACGCGGCGGCGCCGACTTCGCCGAGCTGGCGAAGAAGAACTCTGAGGATGAGGGGTCCGCAAAGAACGGCGGCGATCTCGACTACTTCGGCCGCGGGCGCATGGTGAAGGAGTTCGAGGAGGTGGCCTTCAGCCTCCAGCCGGGACAGATCAGCGACCTCGTGAAGTCGCCGTTCGGGTACCACATCATCAAGTTGGTGGACAAGAAGCCCGAGGCCACGCGGCCGCTCGACGCGGCGCGGCAGGAGATCACCGATCGGCTCGCGTACGAGCGAGCGTCGACCGAGGCGCAATCGATCGCCGATGCGATCGCCAAGGACCTGAAAACGACCGCCGACATGGAGCGTGTCGCGGCGGCGCGCGGCCTCAAGGTGCAGGAATCGGGCTTCTTCCTGAAAGACGAGCCGATCGCCGGCCTGGGCCCGTCGCCCGAAATCACCGAGCAGGCCTTCAGCGGCAAGCTCGACACGGTGAGCGGCCCTGCCCGCACCGCGCGCGGCCTGGTGTTCTATGCGCCGACCGCGACCGAGCCTTCACGGCTGCCGACGCTGGCCGATGTGAAGGACAGGGTGCACGAGGATGTCGTCCGGCAGAAGGCGCGCGATTTGACGAAGACGAAGGCGGCGTCACTGACCGCCGGTCTCGCCAGCAACTTCGGCCAGAGCGCCAAGGCTGCAGGGCTGGACGTGAAGACGAGCGAGCTGGTGGCTCGCGGCACGGCGTGGCCCGATGCCGGCATCAGTCCCGCGCTCGACTCGGCGATCTTCGCGCAGTCGAGCGGCGGCGTCACCTCGCCGGTGACCACCGACAACGCCACCGTCATCGCACACGTCGTCGAGAAGCAGGAAGCCAAGCCCGACGATCTGGCGAAGACGAAGGACACGCTGCGCCAGGAGCTCGAGACGGATCAGCGGTCGAAGTTCTTCGGCGCCTACATGGCCAAGGCGCGCGACCGCATGAAGATCAATATCAACGAGGAACTGCTCCGGACGATAACCGGATAGACGGCGGGGCTGGTAACGCGGGGCTGAAGCCCCGCCGCCACAATCCGTGAAGTGGCGGCGGGCCTTCAGGCCCGCGTGTCAGCGCAGAAACAGCGCCGGCATCAGCGCGAGCGCCTCGTTCGGCCTGAACAGGCGGAACGGGGCCAGCGCCATGCCCACCGCGCGCCGCTCGTCGTCCGGAAGCACGTCGGCGAGCACACTGCCCTCCGTCTTGAACCCTCGAGACAACAATTCGAAGAACGAGCGCTTCGGCGGATAGACGACGATTTCCACGTCGCTCGCAGCCGGGATCTTCGCGCGCTGTTTGGCCGCCGCGATGGCGCGATCGAGCCCGCCCAGTTCGTCCACCAGCCCGATCGACCTGGCCTGCCTGCCGGTCCACACGCGCCCCTGCGCGATGGCGTCCAGCTTCTCAGGCTTCATGTGTCGCGATGCCGAGGCCTTCTCGATGAACTGATCGTAGGTTTCTTCGATCAGGCTCTGGACCTTCTTGCGTTCCTCGTCGTTGAACGGCCGCACGGGCGACGCCAGCTCGGCGAGCCTGCCCTTGCTCACGGTCTCGATGTTGGCATCGAGCTTCTTGTAGGTGCCGCCGGTCACCATCTTCCCGGTGACGACGCCGATCGACCCTGTAAGCGTGCCGGGTTGCGCGACGATGTAGGGCGCGGCCATGGCGATCCAGTAGCCGCCTGAGGCGGCGAGATCGGACATGGAGACGACCAGCGGCCGATCGTGGCGCTCCTCGCGCGTGATCACCAGCTCGCGCCAGATGGCGTCCGACGCCGTGGCAGATCCGCCTGGGCTGTCGATGCGCAGCACGATGGCCCGAACCGACGGGTCGTTTCGCGCCTCCTTGATGTGCTCGATGATTGTTTCGGCCCCGAGCACGCCGCCTGAGAACGGATCGTAGCCAGCGCGGCCGGACATGATCACGCCGGTGGCGTAGATGACAGCGATCCGCGGGCCGCGGTTGAGGCCGAGCGAGCCCGCATCCACTTTGGCGTAGTCGCTGCCCTCGAGCCGCGTGAGCTTGCCGCCGCCGAGCTTGAGCTTGTCGTCGATCTGATCCACGTAGGCCAGGTCGTCCACCAGGCCGACGCGCAGCGCTTCGTCGGGCAGGAACGGGCCCTGGTCGATGAGCGCGCGCACCTCGGACTCGGTCTTGTGCCGGCCTTCGGCGATCCCGCGCACGAGCTGATCGTAGAGATCCGTGGTCATCGACTCGGTGACCTCGCGGTGCGCCTTGGTGAATCCCTTCTCGGTGAACGCGTTGTAGGCCGTCTTGTAGTCGCCGATGTGCAGGAAGTCTGGATAGAGGCCGATCTTGTCGAGCGTACCGCGCAGGAAGAGCTCGTAGGCCGCCAGGCCGTTGAGGTCGAGCGACGCGCTCGGCATCAGCACGATGCGCGTGCAGGCGCTGGCGATGAAGTACTCGCGCTCGCCGGCGTACTCGAGGAATGCGACGGCCGGCTTGCCCGACTTGCGGAAGTCCAGGATTGCGTCGTGGACCTCCTGCACCTTGGCCCAGTACGGCGCCTTGAGGCCGGCGGGCAGGATGATGACGCCCTGGATGCGCTTGTCCACCTTCGCCTTGTGCAGCGCCTCGAGGACGCCGTGCAGGCCGCCCGGCTCATTGCCCTCGAACAGCTGCTGCACGACGTTGTCGTTCGGCACTTCTCTCAAGTCGTCGTCCAGGCGGAGGACGAGCGTGGAGTTGCCGGCGACGGACGGCCCCCGCCCGACGGCGAGGTACATGAGCACCACGCCCGCGACGGAGACGAGGACCGCCAGAACAATGAACCCGAGGACGAACCGGACACCACGCTTGGCCACGTGCGTTCTCCTTGTGCACCATTGTACGGGGCGGCTGGGTACTGTCCCCAACCGGTTTTCCCCTTAGGGACTGTCCCCAGCTGGATTTCGGCGACAGTCCCCAGCTGGATCTCCTCTGGGGACAGTCCCCGATCGCCCCCGGATCGCACTCCCCTTGCACTTCTACAGGAGCGCGTGCTAGACTCCTGTCGAAGCAGAAGGGGAAGAAATGGGCGACGAACGGCTGGAGCTTCCGCAGGGCACGCTGGACCTTCTGATCCTGCGAACGCTCGCGCTCGGTCCCCAGCATGGCTGGGCGGTATCCGAGCGTATCCAGCAGATCTCGTCGGACGTCCTGCAGGTCCAGCAGGGCTCGCTCTATCCCTCGCTGCACCGACTCGAACGCCGCGGCCTGATCAAGGCGCGCTGGGGAGCCTCCGACAACAACCGGAAAGCCAAGTTCTACGAGCTGACCGCCGCAGGCCGCAAGCAACTCGAGGCGGACGCCCGAAGCTGGCGGAAGCTGGCCGGCGCGATCGCGCAAGTGCTCGACATGGCCTAGCAGCCAAAGACCAGGAGCTCACCATGCTGAGCGATCTCCGCTTCCGCTTGCGCGCGTTGTTTCGGCGCGCCGATGTCGAGCAGGAGCTGGACGACGAGATCCGTTTTCACCTTCAGCGGCAGGCCGAGAAGTACATTGCCGCCGGCGTCGATCGCGACGAAGCGATGCGGCGCGCGCGGCTGGCGTTCGGCGGCGCCGATCGCGCGCGCGAGGAATGCCGGGAGGCCCGTGGCGTCTCCTGGTTGGAGCAGACGGTGCAGGACCTGGGCTATGCAGCCCGCGTCCTGCGGCACAGCCGCGGATTTACGACGGTTGCCGTCCTGTCGCTGGCGCTTGGGATAGGGGCGACGACGTCGGTCTTCGCGGTGCTCGACGCCGTCGTCCTGCGGCCGCTACCCGTGCCGCAGCCGAATCGCCTGGTCGTTCTGCGACCGCTCGTCCGCGGCGACCGCTTCGTGCTGTTCAACCCGGTGTACGAGGAATTGCGGCGGAGACAGCATGTCCTCGACGACATCGCGGCGATCTCGGACGCGAGCTTCCTGCCGGTGGCGCTCCCTGGGTCGGTGTCGCCAAACTATGTCGCCGGGAGCCTCGTCTCGGGCAGCTATTTCCGCGTCCTGCGGCTCGAGCCGGAGATCGGCCGCCTGTTGAGCGACGCGGACGACACGAGATCGGCGACGTGCGCAGCGGTCATCAGCCACGGCTTCTGGGTGCGTCAGTTTCAACAGGCGCCCACGGCCCTCGGCCAGCAGCTGCGCGTACGCCGCACAGCGTGCACGATCGTCGGCGTCGTTCCGGAGCGCTTTCGAAGCCACCAGGCCGGCTATGCGTCCGATATCTGGGTGCCAATCAGACCGCTGACCGAGCCCGAATCGCTCGACAGCCACACGATGGCGTTCTTCTCGGGCGTCATCGGCCGCCTCGGCGACGGCGTGGGTTCGGATGCCGCGGCGGCGGCACTGACGTCCCTCTATCAGCAGATCGAGACCACAGAACCGCAGGGGCCGGTCCGGCCTGGCGCGACACGTCCTTCGGCCACTGACTACAGCATTCGCCTCCTCCCCGGAGCGCAGGGGCTCGGCGTCCTGCGCGACGCCTTCGACGGGCCGCTGCGGATCGTGTTGTCGATCGTGGCCGTGTTTCTGCTGATCGCGATGTCGAACGTCGCAACGCTTCTGCTTGCGCGCGGCGAAGCACGGATGCGCGAGCTGGCGACGAGAGCGGCGCTCGGAGGTACGCGCGGCCGTTTGATACGTCAGCTCGCGGCCGAGGGAGCCCTGCTCTCGCTTTTCGGCGGCGCGATCGGCCTGCTGCTCGCGCGTGTTCTCAGTCCGGCGCTTGCCTCCACGATCTCGATGGACTACTTCACGGTCGTCCTCGAGCCAGAAGCGTCGGCGCGCGTGGCCGCCGTCATCGCAGGCGCGGTCATGCTGGCCACGTTCATGACTGGACTGCTGCCCGCGCTGCGACTGAGCCGTGTCGACCTGCAGCCTGCCATTGTTGGCACAGGCCGCACCACGGCGGCATCGACACGCAAGCTGGCGCGTTTCCTTGTGACAGCGCAGATGGCGCTCTCGCTGCTCCTCGTGTTCGCAGCCGGCCTGCTGCTTCGCACGATGACCGAGTTGAAGTCGGTCGATCCGGGTTTCCAACCGCACCAGGTCGTCACGATCGAGGTGACGCACGAGGACGCTGGACGGGCGCCGAGCGCGGACACGCTCGATGCAGACGCGCAAGCGGCGCAGTTCAGGGTCCTCGACGCTGCGCTGAATCGCATCCCGGGCGTCAGATCCGCGGCGCTCTCGTGGCTCGAGCTGTTTGGCGGCAGTGACCTCTGGCTGACGATGCACCCGGTGGCGCACCCGGACGATCGCCACGACACGCGAGTGGACTACGTGTCGCCGCGGTACTTCGAGACGGTTGGCATGCAGATGGTCGCTGGAAGAGACTTCACACCGGCCGACCGCCGCGGCGCTCCACCGGTCGCCGTCGTGAACGAGACGCTTGCGCGCAGGCGGCTCGGTGGGTTTGCCGCCATCGGGCAGGCGATTGTGCTCGAGTACCCGCGCGACCAGCAGCCGCCCTTCACGATCATCGGCATCGTCCGCGACTCGAAGTACAACGGGCTTCGCGAGGACAAGGTCGAGCCGATGGCGTGGGCGCCGCTCGAACAGTGGCCCCAGCGAGTCAGAGCCATCGCTCTTCGCACGTCGCCGGGTGCTGGCGAGAACGTCATCAGGCAGGCTCGCGCAGCCCTCACGGCGGTTGATCCGGACTTCATGGTGCGGAAGGTCACGACGCTCGAGGAGCAGGTGGACGGGACCGTGGGCCGCGAGATCATGCTGCTGCAACTGGCGTCCAGTTTCAGCGCCGTCGCGCTTCTCCTGGCGGCCGTCGGCCTGTACGGCACGATGGCGTATGCCGTTGCCCGCCGCAGGCGCGAGTTCGGCATCCGCATGGCGCTCGGCGCGCAAGGCGGCCGAGTCGTGAAGATGATGCTGCGCGAGGCGATGGCGATGGTGACGCTGGGCGCGATCGTCGGCCTGCCACTGGCGCTGGCGGCTGGCTATGCGTGCCGGAGCTTCTTGTACGGTGTCGGGCCCGCCGATGTGACGACGCTTGCGGTCGCGTGTGCCGTGCTCGCGGCTGTGGCCATCGTGGCGGCCTATGGTCCGGCACGTCGCGCCAGCACCGTTGAACCGGCGTCAGCGCTGCGCTGCGACTAGTACCGACCCCGTGGGCGAACCCTCAGGCTCACGAGGGTGAAGCAGCTGCTGCGGCGTCGATCGATTCGTACACGTGGAGCACCGTGTCGAGCCGCAGAATGTGAACGACGCGGCGCACGTTCGAGTTCACGTTCACGAGAGCCACTTCACCACCCTGCTTGCTGGCGCCCATATGGCCCCGCACCAGCGCGCGCATGCCCCCGCTGTCGATGTGCGCAACCGAGGCAAGATCCACGATCACGTGCCGCTGGCCGGCGCGGGTGACTTCCAGGATGGCGGCCTCGAATTGCTCCGCCCGTCCGCCGCACATCAGCGAGTCGTCTGGCGTGAGAATCAGATGTCCGGCGCGAGTCTCCTGACGCACCTGCATCGTACACCTCGGAGTCAGTCGAGATACTTTACGAACACCACCTCATTGTGCGCCTCGTTGTAGAGGAGCTCATCGACCATGCTCCGCACCATGAAGATTCCGAAGCCCCCGGCTCGAATGCCCATCTCCTCCCGGACGGCCATATGGTCGAGCGGCCGGTCGGGTGCGTTGTGGACAGCCGAGTGCGCGAGGGTATCCATCTTGAAGCCCTGGCCCGGATCGGCGATGCGGTAGACCAGCATGCGTCGCGCACGCAAGTACGCGATGCGTACCTTGCGGTTGGTGTCGAGCTTCCCTCCCCACTCGATCGCGTTGCAGAGCAGCTCGCGAAACGCGTACCCGACCGACTCACGGACCTCTTCGGGCAAGTCCGCGTCGAGCCGCATCATGAAGCCCTGCAACCGTTCTGCGATCTCGAGCGAGCACGGCACGAGCAGCTCAACCCACTCCGGCCTCGCGGACAGCACCTCGATCGCCAGCGATCCATCGGCGGCCAGCGCCTTCTTCACGATGTCCGTGATCGTGGCGGGCGGGAACGGCTTGACGATGTAATCCCAGGCGCGATTGCGAACAGCGTGCAGCAGCGTGGCGGGCGTGTCGTCGGCCGTCATCACGACGACCTTCGGTGAGGGCGATGCGGTCGGCAGCTGCGCCAGCAGGTCGAGGCCGTTCATGCCCGGCAGCCCGAGATCGAGCAGCACCAGATCGTACGTGTGGGTCTGCAGCCGGGCCAGCGCCTCTCTGCCATCCCCGGCATCATCCACCTGGAAGTCTTCGGCGAGCAGGCGCGTGAGCGCGAGCCGCAGGCCCCGGTCGTCCTCGACCACGAGGATGGATTTCGCTGTGGAGTCTGGCGCCTTCATGGTTTCGGGCTCGGCGCAGAGGGAGAGCGCCATATTCTAGCAGGACGCGGCATCGCCTGGTGGAATCGCGTAAGGTAGGCGACGTGGACGACATCGTGAAGGCGCCACCGTTGGACCCCGGGCAGTCCGGGGCGGACCGGCGACTCACGGTCCTGTACGAGATCGCACATGCGCTGGCGGCGTCGCCGTCAATGGCCGAAGGCGTGCCTCGTGTGCTGGGGGCCGTCTGCCAGGCCCTGGGCTGGGAATACGGCGCGCTCTGGAACGTCGACCAGCGAGCGCGCGTCCTGCGCTGCGTCGGCACGTGGTCCCTGCCATCGCTGAACTTCAAGGCATTCGAGGACGCCAGCCGGACGTCCAGCTTCGAACCCGGCGTGGGCCTTCCCGGCCGCGTGTGGGCCAGCGCGGCGCCCGCGTGGATTCCGGACGTGCTCGAGGACACCAACTTTCCGCGCGCGGCAATCGCCGCGCGCGATGGACTGCGCGCCGCGTTCGGTTTCCCACTGGTGATGGATGGCGAGGTCCGCGGCGTGATGGAATTCTTCAGCCGCGAAATCCGCCTGCCGGACCCGGCGTTGCTTCAGCTGCTTGGCGCTATCGGCAGCCAGATCGGCCTGTTCATGGCGCAGCGACAGGCGCAGGATCGGCTCGATCATTTCTTCACCCTCTCGCGAGACCTTTTTTGTATCGCCACCACGGACGGCCGGTTCCTGCGTGTCAACCCTGCATGGACTGAGCAGTTGGGTCACTCCGAGGAGGAGCTTCTCCGTTCGCCGTACCTGGACTTCATCCACCCCGACGACCACCACGCGACCAGGGCGGCCGCGGCCCGCCTCGCGGCGGGGGAAACGCTGGTGTCCTTCGAGAACCGCTATCGAGCCCACGACGGATCCTATCGGTGGCTACTGTGGACGGCGGCGCCTCGTCCCGAGGAGCGTCTGGTCTTCGCGGCCGCTCGCGATATCACCGAGAGCAAGGCCAGGCAGGAGGAGCTCCAGTGCTACGCCAGGGAATTGGAGCTGGCCGAGCGGGCACAGACCGACAATGCCGCGCGACTGACACAGCTCGTGCGGGAACTGGAAGTCGCCAAGCGCCGTGCCGAGGAGGCGACTGCGGCGAAGGGACAGTTCCTCGCCAACATGAGCCACGAAATCCGCACGCCGATGAACGCTGTGATCGGAATGACCGATCTCGCCCTCAGAACGCGCTTGACGGCGCACCAGCGCGAGCTCATCGGCTCGGTGAAGGAGGCCGCCGACTCCCTGCTCTCCGTGATCAATGACATCCTCGACTTCTCGAAGATCGAAGCACGCAAACTGGAGCTCGAGGCGATCGAGTTCGGGCTGCGCGATACCGTCGCCGATGCCCTGCGGATCGTCGCGCCCCGGGCACACGAGAAGGGGCTGGAGCTCGCTTGGCGGATTCACCCGGAGGTTCCCGACACCCTGGTCGGCGACCCGGGCCGGTTGCGACAAGTGCTGCTCAACCTTGTGGGCAATGCCATCAAGTTCACGGAGCACGGCGAGGTGCTGGTCACGGCTGAGCGGGGAACCGACAGCACCGACGACGTGCACATCCACTTTGTCGTCAACGATACCGGCATCGGCATCCCGTCGTCGAAGCAATGGCAGATCTTCGGCCCCTTCGTGCAGGCCGATGGATCGACGACCCGTCGCTACGGCGGCACGGGGCTGGGGCTTGCCATCTCCTCGCAACTCGTCGAGCTGATGGGGGGCCGCATCTGGATCGACAGCGAGGTGGGCAAAGGGAGCGCCTTCCACTTCACCATTGCGTTGAAGCGCCAGGAGTCGCAGGCGGAGGTGGCGGCCAGTCCGATCAGCCTGCACGATCTCCGCGTGCTCGTGGTCGACGACAACGCCACCAACCGCCTCATTCTCGACGAGATGCTGGCCGCGTGGCGTCTGCGCGGCACATCGGTCGCAAGCGGCGCCGCCGCGCTCGACGAGCTCGCTCGTGCCGTCGAGGTCCGCGACCCGTATCGTGTGGTGATCGTCGATGCGCTGATGCCCGAGATGGATGGCTTCATGCTGGTCGAGCGCATCAGACAGAACCGGCGTCTCGCCGGCCTCAAGTTGATCATGCTCACGTCGGCCGGCGCCTGGGCGGATCCTGGCCGGGGCCGCCGCCATCCGATCGTGTCCATTACCAAGCCCGTCAAGCATTCGGATCTGCTGGACGCGATCATGACTGCCGCCGGCGGTGCCTCTCCAGGACCGGCCCCTGTCGACCGACCGGAGCGTCATCGACGTACGCGAGGCCTTCGGGTGCTGCTGGCCGAAGACAACGCGGTGAATCAGAAGCTCGTGGTTGGCATGCTCGCGGAAGACGGCCACGAGATCACGGTGGTTGGCAACGGCCGCGACGCGGTCGCGGCGGTCGGCCGTGAGGAGTTCGACGTCGTGCTGATGGACGTGCAGATGCCCGAGATGAGCGGCCTCGAGGCCACCGAGGCGATTCGCAAGGCCGAACACGGGACGATGAGGCACGTGCCGATCGTCGCGATGACGGCTCACGCCATGAAAGGCGACCGCGAGCGCTTCCTGACCGCCGGCATGGACGAGTACGTGGCCAAGCCGCTGCGTATCGACGAGGTCTTCGCCGCCATCGAGGCCGCCACGCGCGGGCGCCCTCGTGCCGGCCGGCCGGAGTCGCCGCGCGAGCCGGCCGGGACGCCGCTCGACCTCGACACGATCCTGGCGGGCGTGGGCGGCAAGCGCGACCTGCTGGCCGAGGTCCTGGACGTGTTTCTCGTCGATGCGCCGCTTCGCCTCGCGGACGCGCGAGCCGCGCTCGAGAAGAGTGATCCCGCGGGGGTCGCCGGGGAGGCCCACACGTTGAAATCCATGATCGGGCTCTTCACAATGGCGGAGCCATTCGCTGCCGCGCGCGAGCTCGAGGCGGTCGCCAAGCGCGGAGACCTTTCCCTTGCGGCGGACGGGCTCGCAACTCTGGAGCGGGCGGTCACGACGCTCGAGGCTCGTTTGCGGACGCTGCGCGAGGAGATCGCGGCGCCGCCGTCGCAGACGCCGCCTCGGGCGCCTGCACGGCGGACATCAGCGCGGGCCCGTCGAAAACCGTGACGCTTTGCGGTCGCGTGTGCCGTGCTCGCGGCTGTGGCCATCGTGGCGGCCTATGGCCCGGCGCGTCGCGCCAGCAGTGTCGAACCGGCTTCGGCGTTGCGCTGCGAGTAGCGACGACCTTCAACGCATTTCGGGTTCGACCTCCACCGGGACCGGGGAAAGGACCTGGAGCGCCCCCGGCTCGATATGCGCCGAGACCGGTGCGTCGCCGTGGACGCTGACCAGTTGATCGTCGATGTGCAGCCGCTCCCACCCGCGGAACTCCACGTCGCGCGCAAGCATCGCGCCAAGCGAGAGTCGGGCGGCATCGCCTGCCTCGAGTGCACGCAAGTACTCGTCGATCTCGCCGCGGTGCGCTTCGGTGGCCACCACGATGGAAAGGCGCCCGTCCGAAGGATCGGCTTCCGCCAGCTCGAGATTGGGACCGACGGTTCGCGTGTTCAGCGCTTCCACCAGCAGAAAGTCGTCCGTCATTGACGTGCCATCAAGCGTGACCGTGCAGCGTCTCGGCTTCAGGGCGCCGAGCGCGTCGCGGTAGGCGCGAACCGCATCTGGCAGCTTCTGATCCACTGGCGCCTGCTCGGCGCCCGGCTGCGCTTCGTGCGCGGCGATGCCGGCCGGAATCAGGCCGCCTCCGGCGGCCTCGAGAAAGCGGCGGTCGACTCCCGCACCCTGGACGTGACCGAGATCGAGCGGGCGTCGTGTCGCCGCCGCCCAGCTCTCCACGATGTCGGCGAGGGTTCCGCGAATGCCGAGGCCAAGCGCGATGTTGTTGGCGGTGCCGATGGGAAGGAGCGCAAGCGGTACGCCGTGCCCGGCCACGAGCCGCGCGGCTTCCGATACCGTCCCGTCACCCCCGGCCGCCACGACCAGATCTGCGTCCGCGTCCAGGAGGCGCTCGGGATCCGCGTGCCGCTCCACGATACGCACGAGCTGGTGTCCGCCGGATGTCAATGTTGCCCGGAGCTCGGCCAGAGTTACGCCGTCACCGGCCGCCTCGTTGTAGAACAGTGCAACCTTCATGCGGATCCCGTCCCTTCGGGCGCCGTGTGATTCAAGAATCTGGCCGTCGGTTTGCACGCTGTTTCCGTCGTGCGCATCCTTGTTTCGAACGACGACGGCGTCTACAGCCCCGGGATCAAGGCGCTGGCTGAGGTAGCGGCCGAATTCGGAACCGTCCGCATTGTCGCCCCCGACGTCGAACGGTCGGCGATGGGCTCGGCGGTCACCGCGTCGCGCCCGTTGTCGTATCGCTCGACCAACGTCGGCGGGTTCACCGCGTATCGCGTCAACGGCACGCCCGCCGATTGCGTCGCGCTCGGTGTTTACCACTGGGAGCAGGTCGACGTCGTGCTGTCGGGGCTCAACATCGGCTTGAATCTCGGCCACTCAATCTGGCACTCGGGGACGGTTGCGGCAGCGAAGCAGGCGTCGCTGCTCGGTCTGCGCGGCGTGGCGCTGAGCGCCCCGGCGGGCGCCGAACCCGATTTCGAGCCGCACAAGCCCTGGATTCGCCGCGTGCTCGAGGCGCTGCTTCCAGACGCGAAGCTGCCGCTCGTCAATGTCAACTTTCCGCGCAAGCCGCGCGGGCTGGTGTGGACGCGCGTGTCGGTGCGTCGGTACGACGGACGCGTCGTGCCCACGACCGATCCGGGCGGGCACGATCTCTTCTGGTTTGCGATCTCTCCCACCGAAGGCGCCGAGGAAGGCACGGACCGCTGGGCCGTGGAACAAGGGTGGGTCTCCCTGACCCCGCTGCGGCTCGATCTGACCGACGAGGCGGAGCTCGGGATCGTGCGACGGCGGATGCCCCTGGACGAGGCGACCGCCACCGTGGAGTCCTCCGCGGCGTCGTCTCGGGAGGCGGCCCTGTCGGTGCAGGAAGATGAGGCCAGCGCCGCCATTGTTCAAAGCGTGCCGGTCAAGGCGATCGACACCAAGTCGAAGTCAGAGCGCGAGCCGCGCTGAAGTTGCGCATAACCCTGGCGCACGAGAGCGAATCGAAGGCGTTCGATGGCGAGGTTGAAGGACTCGTGCCCGGTGGCTCGCGCGGAAGCGCGCGAAAGCCGCGCACCTGGGGCCTCGATTTCGCCCGAACGAGGTGGAGCCGAGCGATGGTGCGGAAGAGAGGACTCGTGCCCGCTGGCTCGCGCGGAAGCGCGAGCCGCGCGCCTGAGGACGCTCTGACGCACCAGAGCGAACCGAAGGTGAGCGATGGTGCGGAAGAGAGGACTCGAACCTCCACGACCTTGCGGCCACTAGCTCCTGAGTCGTGTGAATCTGAGGAACCAAGTCGAGATTGTGCGAGCGAATTGTGTTTGTTGCTGCCTGTTGCGAGAGTGGGACATCCGATGAGAGCGGTCGTGACTCGGGCGATCCGAACGGAGCGAGCCTCCCGTCCTGGCCGAAGTACACGAGCGCCCGAGTTGAGACGCTCGTCCTGAACGACGTGTGCGAGGCGAAGAACTACCCGGATCGAGAGGCGCGTAGAGCGCTGCCGCGAACCTGACGGAATCGGCTATCGGAAGTTCTCCAGCATCCAGAGGTTCGCGCGCAAGTGCACCGCCCGGTCGTACAGGAGCGTTGTACCGTCGGGAGAAATGGCAAGGTCCCACAGATACGCGCGTTCGCCCTCGAGGAGGAGGGTTACCTCGGGTACGACGGCCCACAGTTGATCGCGACCGTTGATGCGGTTGAGAACCCGGATGGTTCCGCGGGCCGCTGGCGCACATGGCATGTAGTAGACGAGCTCGCCGACGACGCTGAAGCCCCAGGATGAAGCCACGCAGGGGACGAGCGTTCGCTGGTGCGCGCCGTCCAGCGACGCCTCGACGAGCGGCGCGTCGTACAGCGCCAGCTTGTAGATGATGTGCCCGCCATCTGCGGTCTCGAACGCGACGACGCCGCTGCCCGTGGACGAGACCTTCTCCGGTACTCCCCCCTTGGAACGCACGCGCCACACGTTACGGCGGCCTCGTACACCGTCCGTGAAATAGACCCATTGGCCATCGTGTGACCATGTGGGTGCCGCCTGATCCCCCTTTGCCGTTGTGAGCTGCCGGGCAGTGCCGCCTTCGAAGGGGATCGTCCAGATGTGACGGTCGCCGCCGATCTCCTTCGAGTCGAAAGCAATGAGCGAACCGTCGGGAGACCAGCGCGGTGAGCCATTGTAGTCGGTGGGTCCGCGCGTCAACTGCCGTACCGACGATCCGTCGGCGTCGGCGACATAGATCTCCATTGCGCCGGTGCGAAACGAACAGAACGCGATGCGCCGGCCGTCGGCCGAGAACTCTGAATGCGCTTCGACGAAGGCCGAGGGGAACAGCCGCTCCGGCTGTCGACCGCGCACGAGACGGAAGATGTCCACATCCTCGTCGCTGCGCGAGAACACCAGCCGATCCCGCGATCTCGACGTGGTCGGTCGACGAGCGTTCAGGCCGGCCAGCTCGATGCGTTCCGGGGCTTGCGGGTCGTCGGGTGAGATTCGCCACAGATGATCCGTGAAATCCTCGTCGTCGCGCGGCGCCTTGCCCGCTGGCCGCGTTTGGCGCGCCCAGAAGAACAGCGTAAGCGCGTCGTGCGACCAGGCGATCGAGCCAAGCGTCGCCATACTGGTTCGAGTCAAGGCCCGCGGCGCCCCTCGTGCACGATAGGTGTCGTCGATGTCCACGATCATGACGTGACAGCCCTGCGATCCGCGCTCGGCATAGCGACTGTCGCCTTCCTGGTCGACGGTGTCGCAGCGAGCGTAGGCCAGTCTGTTCCCGTCCGGCGAGAACGCGGGCGCGTGGGCTTCCG
>UEXX01000455.1_pt1 | contig 16112 bp, 16 predicted proteins | sample 4301161 | NCBI WGS metagenome assembly UEXX01 (sample SAMEA4773179, study PRJEB27434) | metagenome | biome: 2259; feature: agricultural soil; material: soil | place: USA | collected 2014-09 | depth 0.25 m
GTGTTCATGCTGCGGGACGTCGAAGGAATGAGCACCAGGGAGACCAGCGAGGGTCTTGGCCTCGGCGAAGAGGCCGTCAAGACGCGCCTCCACCGTGCGCGCACGCTGATTCGGCGCAGGATCACCGAGCGAGTGGGCGTCGCCGCGGCAGAGTCATTCCAATTCCATGCGACCCGCTGCGACCGGGTCGTCGCTGGAGTGATGTCGCGGATTGAGGAGATGCGGGCCTGAAGGCCCGCCGCCACAGCTGTCGGCGGCGTTGAGAATTCGTGGCGGCGGGGCTTTAGCCCCGCATGCTCGGCACCCATCGCGAGACCGACACGGAGTACGCATCATAGCTCGCGCCGAACTGCCGCCGCAGCATCGGCTCCTCGACAAAGACGACGAACAGGTGAAAGGCGGCGGCCACTGACGCGCCGTAGATGGCGAGGTTTCGCGCGCGCACGAGGAGTGCCCAGCCCGCGATGACGAGCAGCACGCCGACGTACATCGGGTTGCGCACGTAGCGATAGAGCCCGCGGACCACGAGCGTTTTCGGCGGGTCGATCGGCGCGGGCGTCCCACGGCCCGTCCTTCCGAAGTCCCAGAGACACCAGAAGTAGATTGACGCGCCGGCGAGGAATGCCGGCGCCGCCAGCAGCCACTCCGTCACTGTCAGGGGTCGGCTCGCCAGACGTGCCGAGGCCAGGCGCCACGGCAGCAGCACAGCGACGGTGCCGGGGACGAGGACGGTGAACGCCAGGTTCTTGAGGAAGAGAACCAAGGTGGTGCCAGCATACGCCTCAGGCGGTGACTGGCGCTTGTCAACTCCCAACTCCCAACGTCCAACTCCCAAAGGATTCCGGAAGCTGCAGGCAACACGATTGGAGGTTGGGAGTTGGGAATTGGGAGTTGGGAGTTGACGGGATCCCTCGGGAGTTGAGAGTTGGACGTTGGAAGTTGGGAGTTAACGTGAGTATGATGCGCGCCGGAGAACCTCGGACATGGTGACCAAACGACTGCCCCTCGTCGCGTCCCTGCTGTGCGCCGCCATCGTGCTCGGCGCAGCGGACCGCGCGCCGTTCACGTTTCCACGCAGCACGCCAGAGGCGCAAGGTGTCTCGTCGGCGGCGCTCCTGGGGTTCATCGATGCGGCCGAGAAGCAGGTGGACGCGCTCCACAGTTTCATGCTCGTGCGTCACGGGCACGTCGTGGCCGAAGGCTGGTGGTCGCCGTACGCGGCCGACGAGCCCCACGTGATGTACTCGCTGAGCAAGAGCTTCACGTCTACCGCGGTCGGCCTGGCAGTCGCCGAAGGCAAGTTGACAGTCGACGATCTCGTGCTCGGTTTCTTCCCGGACTCGGCACCCTCCGATCCGAGCGCCAACCTGCGCGCGATGAAGGTCCGTGACCTGCTGACGATGTCTACTGGCCAGCACGATGAGGACATCCAGAACTTTCCGTACCTCGCCGACGAGAACCTGGTGAAGAAGTTCCTCGCGCTGCCGGTGGCGCACAAGCCCGGCACGCTGTTCGTCTACAACACGCCGGGGAGCTACATGCTCTCGGCCATCGTGCAGAAGGTCACCGGGCAGACAGTGGTCGACTACCTCGGCCCGCGGCTGTTCGAGCCGCTCGGCATCAAGCCGCCCGTCTGGGACGCCAGCAAGCAGGGCATTTCACTCGGCGGCTTCGGCCTCAACATCCGGACCGAAGACATCGCGCGGTTCGGCCAACTCTATCTGCAGAAGGGCACCTGGCAGGGGAAGCCCTTGCTGCCGGCCGCGTGGGTCGAGGCCGCGACGTCGCGCCAGATGTCGAACGGCAGCTCCACGACGAGCGACTGGGAGCAGGGCTACGGGTACCAGTTCTGGCGGTGCCGCCACGGTTTCTACCGCGGTGACGGCGCGTTCGGCCAGTACTGCATCATCCTCCCGCAGTACGACGCCGTCATCGCGATCACGAGCGGGACGCGCGACATGCCGGGCGTGCTGAACCTGATCTGGGATCGGCTCATCCCCGCGCTCAAGCCGGCCGCGCTCAGCACCGACAAGGCGTCGAGCGACAAGCTCGCGTCGAAGCTGTCGGGTCTGGTGCTGGCGCCACAGGCCGGCGAGGCCTCGGCGACGGTCGCCAAGGCGGTCACCGGCCGCCGGTACGCGCTCACGCCGAACGCACAGACGGCTGAAGCGATCGTGCTCGACTCGATCGACTCGCGTGGCGAAGCCGCGTTCACGATTCGCGTCGGCGGCGCCGACCAGCATCTTGCCGCCGCACCCGGCGCGTGGCGGAAGGCGTCGATGACCATCAACGGCGTGGCCGAACCTGTCGCGGGAAGCGGAGGCTGGACGTCGGACGACACGTACACGCTCAAGGTCGCGCGCTATCGCACGCCGTTCGTCATGACGTACCGGCTGCGCTTCTCCGGTGATCAGCTCATCGTGGATACCGAGCAGAACGTCGGGTTCAGCGAACCAGGGCGGTTCTCGCAGTGGGTCGGCCGGGCGCAGCCTGCCGCGACGCAGGGGTCGAAGTAAATGCGGTGCTACAGTGCGGCGGTCCTGCGGTGCTGCAGTGCGACGGTGCTGCGGTGCTACAGTGCGGTGCTGCGGTGCGTCAGTGCGGCGGTGCTGCGGTGCGTCAGTGCGACGGTGCTGCAGTGCGTCAGTGCGATGGTGCTGCGGTCCTTCGGTGCCTTCGGTGCGGTAGTGCTCGTTGTCGCGACGCTGACGGCAGCGAGCACGAAGTTCACGTCCACCTGGAAGGCGCCCGGCCTCGAACCGGTGAGCTGGGCCGGGAAAAAAGTGGTCGCGCTCGTCATCAGCGACGACGACAGCCTCAGGGTGTCGTCGGAGGAAGGCCTCTCGTCGGAGCTGACCGACAGGGGGCTGGTCGGCGTGCCTTCCTACCGGATCATCCCGAAGCCAGAGGTGAAGGATCCCGAGAAGGCCCGCGGGTGGTTCGAGCGCGCGCAGGCCGAAGGCGTCGTCGCGATGCGGCTGGTGGACGCCAGGAAAGTCCAGACCTACACGCCGGGCACCTGGACCGGGCCGTACTACGGGAGCCTGTGGGGTTACTACGGCTACGGTTGGGGATCGGGCATGTACATTCCACCGCGCGTGGACGAGGACGCGCTCGTCACGATCGAAACGCTGATCTTCAGCGTGCCGCAGAACAAGCTGCTCTGGGCCGGCGTCAGCGAAAGCAAGAACCCGAAGGGCGCGCGGCAGCTGATCGCGGATCTCGTGAAAGTCACCGCAAAGGAATTGCAGAAGCAGGGGCTCGCCAAGCCGCGCAAGTAGCGTCCCTATTTCGATTTCGGCTTCGAGAAGGCCTCCTTGACCTGCTTGCTGATGTCCTTGTAGTTCTTCGACAGCATTTTCTCTTCCTCTTCGGTCAGGATCCGGAACGGCACACGTACCAGGCTCTTCTCGAACTTCACGTTGAGCCAGTGCTGGCCGTACTTGATGCCCCCTGGCACATGGAAGTACAGACGGCCCAGACAGGCGCGCTGGGAACTGAGGGTCACCTCGTCGTACGCCATGGCCGGTGAGTCCAGATCGGAGAAGAAGCCGATTCGGCACGGCCGGGAGGCGCTTGGCGGGAAGTAGTTGATCGAGTCGCGCTGGACCTTCTCGCGAGCCTGCAGCGCGCTGGTGTTGGCCGCCCGGTGCTCCTTGATGGAGGGCAGCGGCAGCGTCTTGCCGTCAGGCGTCTCGAGGGACAACGCGTCCCGCTTCAAGGTGTAGTCGGGAACCCTGTCGCGCACGGTCATGCCAACCTCGAGGAGCATCCATTCCTCCCCGACGGATCGATTGACGAGCTGGTAGCCGAGGATGACGTAGCCCTCGTTGTTATATGCCGCCCTGACGAACTTGCCCTCCATCGTCATGATCTGCGAGACCCCCGATTCGGGGATCTTCACTTTTGGCTTCTCCTGGGCCAGGACATCGCCCTGCGAGTGCAGAGGCCACAGGAGCATCACGCCGATGAGAACCGCGGTGTTCGTGCTGTTCATCTAGAACTCTCCTGTGCAGACTATTGACTGCAACCCGGGCGATTGCAAGTATGACGCTCTGCCTGCTGCCATTAGTGCAATGATCTGGGGCCGTCGCTGCGCGAGGCCGCGGAGGATGACATGCGCGCGCCGCTCTATCCCTCGCTCTATCAGATCAACACGCGCGTCTGGCTGACGGAGCTGTCTCAGACTCTTGGCCGGACAGCCACGCTGGACGACATTCCAGACGCAGAGCTGGATCGGCTGGCCGGCCTGGGCCTCGACTGGGTCTGGTTCCTGAGCGTCTGGCAGACGGGCCCGGCAGGCCAGCGCATCTCACGGACCAATCCAGAGTGGCGGCGCGAGTTTCAGGAGACATTGCCGGATCTTCGCGAGGAGGATATCGCGGGCTCTGGCTTCGCCATCACGGGCTACACCGTTCACGCTGGCCTCGGGGGCGACGCGGCGCTCGCCCGTCTCCGCGAGCGGCTTCGAACGCGCGGCCTCCGGCTGCTGCTCGATTTCGTCCCGAACCACACGGGGCTGGATCACCCGTGGGTGAACGAGCATCCCGAGTACTACGTCCAGGGCACCGAAGCGGACCTCGTGAGCGCTCCACAGAACTACATCCGAATCACGGGCACCCAGGGGGATCGCGTCTTCGCCCACGGGCGTGATCCGTACTTTCCCGGCTGGCCGGACACGCTGCAGCTCAATTACGGGAACCCGGCGACCGAGGACGCGATGATCGCGGAGCTCGTGAAGATCGCGGGGCAGTGCGACGGCGTACGTTGCGACATGGCCATGCTGGTGCTGCCGGACGTCTTCGAGCGGACCTGGGGTCTCAAGGCAGCGCTCTTCTGGCCGCGAGCGATCGCGCGGGTGCGCGAGCGCGCCCCCGATTTCTGTTTCATGGCCGAGGTCTATTGGGACCTGGAGTGGACGCTGCAGCAGCAGGGATTCGACTACGCCTATGACAAGCGGTTATACGACCGGCTCCGCGAAGGGCACGCGCGGCCTGTGCGCGAGCACTTTCATGCCGGGTTGGACTATCAGAACAAGCTGGCCCGCTTCCTGGAAAACCACGACGAACCGCGCGCGGCGGCGACGTTTCCGCCAGATGTGCACCAGGCAGCCGCCGTCATCACGTTCCTGTCTCCGGGTCTTCGATTTTTCCATCAGGGTCAGTTCGAAGGACGCCGGAAGCGGGTCTCTCCGCATCTGGGTCGACGCCCTTCCGAGCCCGTAGACCAGGACGTGCGTCAGTTCTACGATCGACTGCTCGCGGTGCTGCGACAGCCGGTGGTTCGCGATGGGCAGTGGCAGCAGCTCGAGTGCAGGCCGGCCTGGGATGGCAACTGGACCTGGGACTGCTTCCTCGCCTGGGCATGGCAGGCTGCAGGCGGCGAGCGCCTGCTCGTGGTCGTGAACTACGCGGCCAACCAGAGCCAGTGCTACGTTTCGTTGCCGTTCGCGGATCTCGATAACGGCCAGTGGCGTCTCGAGGATCGCATGGAGGGGACCCTCTACGACCGGGATGGCAAGGAGTTGCAGCAGCGCGGGCTATACATCGACTCGCACCTGTGGCAGGCCTCCGCGTACGCAATGACCAGGAAACCTTAGGAATTGCCCGGGGGAAACCACGGCTGTTCACAACAGCACACCTGGTACAAGCGCCAGGTGTCATGCTATGGGATATGGCAGCCAGGAAATCGGCAGCTCGCCTGCTCGCGACGGGTTCGCCGTTCAATGCCCAGGCGTTTCTCGATGCCGCGGACGTCGCAAAGACGAGCGTGCAATACGGACGCGGCGAGACCATCTTCTCGCAGGGCGACCTCGCCAACAACGTGATGTACATCCAGGCCGGCGGCGTGAAGCTGTCGGTGCTGTCGAAGAATGGGAAGGAAGCCGTAGTCGCTATGCTCGGTCCGAGCGACTTCTTCGGCGAAGGATGCCTGGCGGGCCAGCGCATCCGCATGGGGAGCGCCACGGCCATCACGACGAGCGTGATCCTGCTCATCGGCAAAGCCAGGATGCTCCGGTTGCTGCACGACGAGCACTCGATGTCGGATCGGTTCATCGGCCACATGCTGACTCGCAACATCCGGATCGAAGAGGACTTGATCGATCAGCTGTTCAACTCGAGCGAGAAGCGTCTGGCGCGCACGCTGCTGCTGTTGGCGCGGTATGGCAAGCAGGACAAGCCGGCACGGGCAGTGCCGAAGATCTCTCAGGAGACGCTCGCGTCAATTGTCGGGACCACCCGGTCGCGAGTGAACTTCTTCCTGAACAAGTTCAAGCGGCTCGGCTTCATCGACTACAACGGCGAGGTCCCTCTCAAGATCAACAGCTCGCTGCTGAGCGTCGTCCTGAACGATTGAGGAATCCAATGAACCGTACAGCAATTATCGGCGTCGTGCTGATCCTCCTCGGCGTGGTTGCACTGGCCTACCAGGGCTTCACGTACACGAGTCGCGACACCGTCGTGGACATCGGTCCGGTGCACGCAACGGCCGAACACGAGAAGACCGTGCCGATTCCGCCCCTGGTCGGCCTGGCGGCCGTGGCCGGCGGCATCGCGCTGCTGGTCGCTGGCAAGCGCAAGCCCGCCTAGCAGCCGATCACCTCCTGCAACGTCTCGGCCTTGTTCCACTCCTGCCGCGCGCGGGAAGCGGGACGTGTGCCGTTCGGAACAGCGCCGCGTCTCGGCGCCCCGTAGAGTAATGACTGAAGGAGCACACGATTATGCCGGTGTCACAGCGAGAGTATCGAGAGCGTGGAGACTACGGCTTTCTGTTCGGGCTCATGACGGGCACCTTCGTGGGTGCCGGCCTGGCGATCTGGCTCGTCCCACGGGCGGCGTCCGAGCTCCGCAACAGGCTGACCGAGTCGCTCGACGACGTTGGCAAGCGAGCGTCCGGCCAGCTCGAGCACGCCAGCGCTCGTGTTGGCGAGACCGTGGACCAGATCACGCGGAAGGGGCAGGGCGTGCGCGACGACGTGGCCGAGGCCGTGGCGCGCGGCGCACGCGAGGTGGAGCGCTACGCGACCGTCGTGCAGACCGAACGCCGCTGACGCATTTGCAGAAGCGAACATCGACATTACCGCGGTCGCGGTAGGCTCGATCCCAGGTGAACTCAGAGTGTTGGAGGACTTGTTATGTCCGAGGCTGTGCGACAGGAATCGGCCCGCAGGCGACCGCACGCCCCGCCTCTGGCCAGTCCATTTCTCGAGTTCGATCTCACGGCTGAGGTCGAACAGCTGCACCGCGAAGAGACGTGGAAGCGAGGCCGGAACACGAGAACGCTGATGAAATACGACGACTTCCGCGTCGTGCTGACCGCCCTGCAGTCAGGCAAGTCCGTTCCCGAGCACAAGACGGAAGGCCGGGTCTCGGTGCACGTGCTGTCGGGCCACATTCGACTGGGCGCCTTCGGGCGCACATTCGACATGCTTCCTGGCAGCTTACTGGCGCTCGACCCAGGGGCGCCTCATGACATAGAGGCCCTTGCCGAGAGCGCCTACGTGTTGACGATCGCGTGGCCGGGGCGGCACCCGGCGAACGTCGGTGCGGCGTAGCCGGCCGAGAAGCGGAATGACGAGCGATGCTGCGCTGGCCGATGGTCGTGCGGCGAAAGGTTGACAACGTGAAATTGATCATCGCAACGACTGTGGCAACGGCTCTGGCGCTTGCGCCATTGGCAGCATCCGACAACGAGGGTGCCAAGCGCCTCAGCGCGGCATCGACGGTGCTCTCCGAGATCATGGCCGCACCGGACAAAGGCATTCCTGAGGAACTCCTCGAGAAGGCGCACTGCATCGTGATCGTCCCTGACCTGAAGACCGCGGCGTTCGGGGCAGGCGGAAAATACGGTAAAGGCTACCTGTCGTGCCGCAACAAGAGCGGGGCCGGCTGGTCGGCGCCTGGCACGGTCCGCATCGAAGGGGGGAGCGTGGGCTTCCAGATCGGCGCGTCCTCCAGCGACCTGGTGATGCTGATCATGAGCGAGCGTGGCGCGGACAAACTGATGGCAAGCAGGTTCACGCTGGGCGGCGAAGCCTCGGCGGCCGCCGGTCCGGTCGGCCGCACGGCGACGGCGCAGACCGACGCGCAGATGCACGCCGACATCCTGTCGTGGTCGCGGACGCAGGGCCTGTTTGCCGGGGTCGCGCTCGAAGGGGCGACGTTGCGCCAGGACCTCGATGACAACGCCGAGCTTTACGGCAAGCGCCTCGAGAACCGCACCATCGTGACGAAAGGCGTGCGCGTGCCCAAGGCCGCCACGGCCCTGATCACCCTGCTGAACCGCTATTCGGTGAAGGAACAGACGAACTAGTCGCGCCGCGCGCGACACGCAGCCACGAGCCGATCGGAGGCTCGTGGCGGCGCCCCTCGGGAGCCTCGGGCTTCACCAAGGTGCTGCTAGATGACCGAGCCCGGGCCCCCCATCACGATCGCTCCCCCCGTCGCGCCGCTCTCTCCCGTACGGGCCGTCCTTCACGTCGTCCTCGTCGTCTTCGGGATGGCGTTTGGCGTGTGGGCACTTTACAGGCTGGCGTCGGTGGTCTTCGTGCTGACGCTGGCGGCGCTTTTCGCCTACGTCGTCGCGCCGCTGGTGCACGTCGTGCAGCAGCCTGTGCGAATCGCCGGCCGGCGGCGGCACCTGCCCCGCGGGCTCGCCATTGCGATTGTGTATCTGGTGCTCGCCGGCAGCGTCTGGCTGGGGGCGGCTCTGCTTCTGCCGAGCGCAAGCGAGCAGGCCCACGAGATGATCGCGCGCACGCCTTCGTATGCGCAGTCCGTCGCTACGTGGGAGCGTGGCTGGTCGAGATACTACGAGCGACTCCGGATTCCGGCCGGCTTGCGACAGAGCATCGACGAGTCCGTGCTCGTTGCGGGCGAGGCCGCCGTCGAATCGACTCGCGCTGCACTGGTCGCGCTGGTCGGTGTCCTGCCGTGGCTCGTGTTGATCCCGATACTCGCGTTCTTCCTGCTCAAGGATGCGGTGGCAATCCGCCGCGTCATCGTCATCGCGCTGCCGCACCGGCTGCAACTGCGCGGACACCGGTTGTTCGAAGACATGAACGCGACACTGGCAGCCTACATACGGGCGCAGCTGCTTGCCTGCGTGCTGGTGGGCAGCCTCTGCGGACTCGGATTCGCGGCGCTCGGCCTTCCGTATTCGGTGCTGCTCGGCGTGCTGGCAGGGGTGCTGGAGTTCATCCCGCTGGTGGGCCCTCTGCTCCTGGCCGTGACAGCGGCGACGGTCGCCGCTCTTCACATCCCTATGCTGGCGGTCTGGACGGTCACGTTTCTCGCGGGTGTCCGGATACTCGAAGACTACGTCGTGTACCCGCGCCTGATGCGGTCCGGCGTCCAGCTCCATCCGCTGGCGGTCATCGTCGCGGTGCTCGCCGGTGCCGAACTGGACGGGGTCGCCGGCATGTTCCTGGCCGTGCCGGTCGTAGCCATCGCATCGGTGGTGTGCCGCCACTGGGTCGACTGGCGCAGCGGCGAACAGGACGAGCCTCTCACCCCGACCCCAACCGACCCTGTGCAGTTGAGGACAGCCCAGCCACACTGATCTCCCTATAGTGAGGATTGGGATGACTCAGACCTTCGATCCGGTGCGCTTTGACGCGTTCGCACGTCTGCTCGCGAGGCCCGATCCTGAAGGGCTACCAAGGCGCGGGCATGTCATTCGGTGCCAGGGCGAGCCCGGGCGCCGCGGAACCCGGCTTCCAGGGATCATCATGGCGTGGATGCAGCGGCGTCACCTCGAGATCGACATTGAGGAAACGTCCGCGCCGCTGGCCAGGTACACTCCGCGACGTCGCAAGGAACGTGCGGCCAACCCTGGCCTCCGCGTCCTGCGGCCTACTGGGTAACTTGCGCTGCAGAAGATGACGAATCCAGGCGCTCGGAGTCCGACTGCCCACTGACCAATGGCTGTGCGCTGCTCGGATTCGTCCGCAGACTGACCGCGTGTGCGAGCAGGCCGGTCCAGAACTCGGCGGCGTGGGTGCGGCACACACGTCCCGAGTCCGACGGGATGTTTTCGGTCGCCGGCCTTTCGCAGTGAGGGCAAGACCCCATATTGGGGTGCAGCCTATACCGATGAGGTTCGCCGTCGCTGTGCTGTTTTGCACACCGGCTAGTGCTGCTCAACGCTAACGCCAGGAAGGCGTTGATCATCGGTGCGAGCGCCCGGGCCGTCCCCGTCGGTCCACGTGCGCTCCGCCAGGTGGGAGTCGACTCGCCGGAGCGGCCGCTCCCGGACGATGGTACGCACGTGGCGTACGATCGGCGGCAACGGTTGCGTCGACCGGCGCTCAATCGCGTCGAGCGGAGATCGCAGCCCCGACAGAATCTGCGCCGCCCAGCGAGCGTCGATTTGAGCCTGCGCCCGCCTGGACGCCGGCTGCGGGCCTTCCGCGTCCTCGCTGTCAGAGCGGACGACCGCGAGCCGAAAAGTCCCCGACCGCTCTTCAAGTTCGAGCTCGTACCCACGACGTCCCAGGTCGCGATCATCGGTATCGAATCTGTGAACCACCTGCACGTCCACTGGTGCAAATTCAGCGGCGCGCGCAAGCCGCTGTACCGTCTCCTCGCGGCCAGCGCATTCGATCCCGGCGACAAGTGATTCGATCTCGCGGACCAGGAGTGTCGGCGCCATCGAGGGTAGAGATTCCCGTTCACCAACCCGCGACAGCACCTCGGTCCGGATCGACGCGAACGTTGCCGAAGCAGAGTCGTCTGGAGCAAAGGCGGGGAGTGGCATGCGGCGGACCGTCATCTGCTCCACGAGGGTCGAGTAGCCAACCTGTCCGGCCAGGAACAGCTCGGGACGGCGCGTCGACCAATCGCAGATCCGGCGGTGCAGGGCCTTTCGGCGATCGACCATGCTGAGGAACGCGACAACTGCAGGTGCGCGGTCGCCGCGCCCGGTCCACGCGATTAGTTGGGCCAAGGTCCGCAGCGAGAGCACCGTGGGGATGGTAGGCGCGAGTACGATGTCGGCGGCCGCGAACACGCCCTCGGTGAGGAGCGACATGCCCGGCGGGCAGTCGAGCAGCACGGTGTCGTAGCCGCGCGCCAGATCGGCGAGCAGATTGCCGATCACTCGCTCGGGTTTACCGAGGCGACCGAGCAGCCGATCCAGTTTGCGATACGCGAAGTCTGCCGGCAGCAGGTCGAGGCCGTCGTAGTCGGTCTGCTTGATGGCCTCCGCGAAGACGTGGGCGTTCTGCAGGCTCTTCCTCTTGAAGCCCACGACGTGCGGACGTACTCGAAAGGCGAAGCTCGATGCCCCCTGCGCGTCGAGATCCCAGAGCAGCGTGCGCTCGCCGGCGGCGGCACACAGATACGAGAGATTGATGGCCGCCGTTGTCTTCCCGACGCCGCCCTTCATGTTGTAGACAGCGATCACGCTCATCGGGCGCTCCCTGCACTAATCGGCCGAACTGAAGTTCGGCCCTACGGCCGGCTTCTTGAACGCGCGCCGGCAGGCCGACCGTGTGTCATGCGCGCAGAATCGGGCGAGTTCGTCATGCACCGCCGCGCGCAGGCCCTCGCCGCGCTGGCGGCGCTGCTCGGCCAGGCGTCCAAGCGTCAGGATCGAGCCGGCGGGCCCGCCGGCAGCGCCAATGGCGTGCCCGCACTCGAGCAGTCGGCGCTCCTGCACGTGCGCATCGTTGAAGTCGCCGAGCACACGTTGCAGGCTCTTGAGCGCGTCCAGAATCCGCTCGAGATCCCTGGCCTGATAGAACGACGGGGAGATGTCGACGAGATAGCGCAGCTTCTTCGCCGCAATCCGTACCTCGTGGAGCTGCGCCGGCGCGGTGCCGCCGTCGATCGCGCGACTGCCGCGGACAATGCGGCGGTACAGCCGCCGAGCGCGGCGGGATATCACTTCGGCGAGGGGAATTCGGGCGTTGAGCGGCACCACCTCGGAGGTCGACGGTCCTCGAAGGAACGCCTGCCAGTCGGAGAGCAGCCGCCGGTAGCGGGCGCTGTCCAGCGCCTCGACAAGCTTGCGATGCTCGTCCTGCTGCGCCGCCTGAAGACAGCTCATGACCGCCGGGGCGTCCTCGCCGGGCACGTCCAGCCGGCCTTCTCGAAGAGCGAGCACGAGCACATCCATGTCGCGCGAGGGGCCCGTCAACCGTCCCAGCCAGGAGAAGTCGGACGAGAAGTGCTCGACCGCGTCATCCGGGAACACGTTTCTGATCTGGCGGAGGAGCGAGCGCGTGCGCCTGATCGCCACCCTGAAGTCGTGCAGGAACTCCGAGTCGAGCGCCGCACGGACGCCGGGCTCGTTCTTGATGACGATCTCGAGCAGGGCCTGATGTACCCGCCGCGCCCCCGTTTCGGCCGGAACCGACGGAAGCAGGTCGACACGCCACGAGGGATCGAAGGGCTCTGGCGCGCCCGCGGCCCGGAGCATGACCCCGACGTATCCATCGGGAACGTGCTGGAGGCCGGGACGGCTTTCGATCACAGGCACGAGCCGCCGGTATTCGTCCTCGTATCCACGCAGGCCCGTCAGCGCGATCGTGGTCGGCAACGCCGTCCAGCCGCTGCGCGACAGCGGGCGGCGAACCCTGCCCGTCTGGATCCGCACGCGAGCGGTCGTCTTGCCCTCGTCGTCGAGAATCTCGAGCAGCGAGCCATGTTCCTCGGCTTCCACCTGCGGAAGGAGCCGCCGAACGCCGAGCACCGGCGCCAGGCGTTGGTGGAGTGGTCCGTCGGGAAGATCCCAGGCAAAACTGACCGGGCGGTCGGGCCTGACTTCCAGGCGCGGTCCGCCGCGCAGTTGCCATTCGAGCGTCGCGCCACCATTGACGCCCGCGCGCGTGAGCCGCCCGCCGGCGCGCGCCACGCGGAAGTCGAACGTGTCGAGCAGCGTGAACCGTCGCCGCGCGATAGGCTGGTGCCGCGCAGAAAGCAGCGCTCGCAGGCCGCTCGCTATCGCGGAGGGCGACACGTCGTCGCGGATGACGTACAGCGATTCAACAGGCATCGAATCGACGTTCCTGGAGGCCGCGTCGCTCACGATTCCATCTCGACGATGCCTTCGACGCCTTCGACGAAAGGCCGGAGCTCTTCCCGCAGCCGTGAGGCCGCGTCCTCAACGGGCATCCACCGTCGCCGGCGGAGCCTGTCCTCGAGCCAGTGCTCGAGCACCGACGTGACGCGCATCAGGTAGACGTCCACCCGGCAGCGGCCGGCGCCGTTGACGTGGAGATAGCGCCCGAGAGGTTGCCGCGTGACGACGCCGAGCAACCCGGCCTCCTCTTCGGCTTCGCGAATGGCGGCATCGCGAGGCCGCTCACCGCTGTCGACGGATCCCTTCGGCACGATCCAGCCCTTGCCGCGGGAGGTGGTCACCAGCGCCACCTCGATGCGCTCCTTGCGGATGCGGTACGGGATCACTGCCGCTTGCCGGTGTACTCGCGCCATCCGTTCCTCCGTTCGTTAGGACCTCTGTCGCTTGCCTCCTGGCCCCAACGCCAGGCCGGCCCGCTGATCCGCCCGCCGGGCCTCGTCATCCCGCTGTTTCAGCAAGCGGAGCGCTTCGCGCACCACTTCGCTGGCGGTCTGGTAGAGGCCGCTTCGCACCTTCTCGCTCACGAGCTTTTCCAGTTCCGGCGTCAGCGACACATTCATACGGCGGTCGGCGGCATGATAACAAAAAATAGCTATAAATAACAAAATGTGACATCAGGAGAAATGAGCATCTGACGGGGCATCCCCCGGCACTTGAGGTTTTGCTGACCTGTCGAATCAGACGCTGGACGGGCTGCCGAGCACGATCCGCACCTGGTGCGTCTTGCCGTCGTCAGTCAGAGGCATTGCCGCGGCGTTGCTGACCACGTCGTCGAGGAAGGCCATCGAGACGCCGCGGCATCGCCGCTCGGGGTTGGAGACTGAGATCACGTACTGCGAGCGCCCGACGCGCCAGACGACCTCGTACGCGGGCCAGGACGATGGGATGCAGGGGTCCACGCTGAACGTGCAGCCGAGGCGCCGCAGCCCCAGCATGCTTTCGAGGCCGGCGCGATAGAGCCAGGCCGCCGATCCCGTGTACCAGCTCCAACCGCCGCGGCCGGCATGTGACGACAGCGCGCACACGTCGCCGGCCACGACGTACGGCTCGGTCTTGTATCGCTCGACATCCGCGGCGGTTCGCGTGTGATTGATCGGGTTCAACATGTGGAACAGCTCGGCGACCTCGTCGCCGCTGCCCAGACGCGCCAGGGCCATGACCACCCACGTGGCGGCATGTGTGTACTGGCCGCCGTTTTCGCGGATACCTGGAGGGTACGCCTTGATGTACCCGGGATCCTGGAGCGACCGATCGAATGGGGGAGCGAGCAGGAGCAGCAACTGCGAACCGCGCACGATCAGCGACGTTCGAACCGCATCCATCGCTCGCTCGGCAAATCGGAGAGGGACCACGTTCGAGAGCACCGCCCACGACTGGGCAATCGAATCGATCTTGCACTCGTCGTTCTGCGCCGATCCCAGGGCCATGCCGTCGTCATAGTAGCCACGGCGGTACCACTCGCCGTCCCAGGTCAGCTCCAGGTGGGATGCCAGGCGGCGGGCCTCTTCCCGATACCGCGACGCGCGGACGTCGTCCTGTCGCGCCTGGCACAGACCGGCAAAGTCGGTGAGCACCACGTGGAGGAAGAAGCCCAGCCACGTGCTCTCGCCGCGCCCGGCGGGGCCCACCCGGTTCATGCCGTCGTTCCAGTCGCCGGTCCCGAACAGCGGAAGCCCGTGCGCGCCCCTGGTCATGCCTCGTTCGATCGCGCGCACGCAGTGGTCGAAGAGCGTGCCGTCGTCGGCGGAGACGCCGGGGAATCCGTACGACTCGTGTTCCTGGTCCGACAGCGGCGGCGCCTTCAGAAACGGCACGCGTTCGTTCAGGACGCCGGCATCGCCGGTCGCGCGCACGTAGTGCGCGACGACGTGCGGAAGCCAGAGCAGGTCGTCGGAACATCGGGTACGGAGGCCTCGACCACGGGGCTCGTGCCACCAGTGCTGGACGTCGCCTTCGACGAACTGTCGTGACGCCGCGCGGAGCAGGTGTTCTCGCGCAAGCTCAGGCCGCGCAAGAGACAATGCCATGACGTCCTGCAGTTGGTCGCGGAAACCAAATGCTCCACCGGGTTGGTAGTAGCCGCCGCGGGTCCAGAGCCGGCAGCTGATCGTCTGGTACAACAACCAGCCGTTCATCAGCGTATCGAATGAGTCGTCGGGCGTGTGCACCTGCACGGCGCCGAGCGTGCGATCCCAGTCCGCCTGGACCCGCGCGAGCGCAGCCTGCGCCGTCTCGATACCGCCGTGGCGCTCGATGAGCTGTCGGGCATGGGTCTCGTCCGTACCCTCTCCCAGCAGGAACAGCAACCGGCGCCGCTCTCCAGGCCGCAGGACGCATCGAATGTGAAGGGCCGCGCATGGGTCGAGGCCCGCGCCGACGTGTCCAGAGAGGGCCGCCTGGCCCATCGCCGCAGGCGCCGAGATGTCGCCGTTGCGGCCGAGGAACGATCGGCGGTCGGCCGTGAAGGAGCTCGGCGCCTCGCTCGCGTATGAGAACGCGACATGGGCGGCGTAGTCCTGGTTGTACCTGTTCCTGGCAAACACCGCGCCGCTCGCCTGGTCGACCTCCGTGACGACATGCAGGTGGTCGCCATCACGCGGTGGTCCAAGCATCCATTCGTTGTAGGCGAAGACACTGAGCGTGCGGTCCTCTGGGCCGTCATTGGCCAGCGTGAGCACGGAAAAGCGCACCGGATCGACGGCATCGACGAAGACGTCCAGTTCGTGACCAATCCCGTGGGTTGCGCGCGAGAAGCGCGTGACGCCGGCACTGTGGTGAACAAAACATCGCCCGCCGTCCGCGCGGGGGATCGGACCGGGGGTCGGTGACCATGATTCGCCGGTTTCGTCGTCGCGCACGAAGAGCGCCTCGCCGCTCGGATCCACGATGGGATCGTTCGCGAAGGGCGTGAGCCGATTCTCGCGGCTGTTGCCGGACCACGTGTGCGCCGAACCGGATGCCGTAATCACCGTCCCGAACTGCGGGTTCGCGATGATGTTCGTCCACGGCATCGGGGTTTCTTCGGC
>UEXX01000126.1_pt1 | contig 16051 bp, 11 predicted proteins | sample 4301161 | NCBI WGS metagenome assembly UEXX01 (sample SAMEA4773179, study PRJEB27434) | metagenome | biome: 2259; feature: agricultural soil; material: soil | place: USA | collected 2014-09 | depth 0.25 m
CCGGCGTCGTGGCCCTGGCGCTTGTCGCCATCGGCCCGTCACACGTCGTTCAGGCCACTGGTCCCACGGTCACGATCGAAGACCTGGGCCCCTCCGGCTTCACCACCGGCGGACGCGGCGTCAACGCCAGCAGCTTCACCGTCGGGTGGGGCAATGACGGCGTCGCCGACTTTGGCTTCACGCAGCAGACCGCGCCGTTGACCGTGCCTCTGCCGGTTGGCGCGGCGGATCTGCGTGCCCTCGCCGTCAACAACGGGGGCGTCGTGACCGGCCGCTACACGGCGGACGACGGGTTCGTCCATCCGTTCCGGTACGATTCAGTGAGCAACGCGAACACCGACGTCCCGCTGCTCGTGAACGCCACCAGCGGGACCGGCAACGCCATCAACGCATCCGGCGTGGTCGCCGGGTTCGGAAACCCCGGCGGCAAGACGCATGGATTCGTTCAGGCGCCCGGCGGCAGCCCCGTCGACGTCGGCGATCTCGGTGGCGGGTTCAGCTCGCTCTCCGGGATCAACTCGGCGAGTACCGCGGTGGGGATGGCCGTGCAGAGCGGTCTCGTGACGGCCGTTCGTTACGACGGCACACTGCACCCCCTTGTTACGCTGGGCGGCACGTTCGCCACGGCGACCGCCATCAATGACGGCGGGCTGATTGTCGGTTACGGCACCAATGCTTCTAGTCAGACGCTGGCCGCGCGCTGGACGAGCGATACCGCCGTCAGCACTCTCGGCACGCTCGGCGGCGCGTGGAGCATGGCCTGGGCAGTCAACACAGCGGGCGACACCGTCGGATCGTCACTGGTGTCCTCGGGCAGTGCGCACGCCTTCCTGTGGAAGGGCGGCGTGATGCAGGACCTCAACGACCTGGTCGATCCTTCGTCGGGCTGGGTGCTCTCGGCCGCCTACGGCATCAACGACGCCGGCGTCATCGTAGGCGACGGGTTCCTCAACGGTGCGCCGCGCGGCTTCAGGCTGACGATCGCGGACGCGAACGTCGACAAGACGGCGCCCGTCATCAGTTCGTTGAAGGCGTCGCCGGACACGCTGTGGCCGCCGAACAACCAGATGGTCCCGGTAACGTTGACCGTGAGCGCGAGCGACGACTCCGGAAACGCGCCAACCTGCACACTGACGCACATCTCGAGCTCGGACCCGCGCCCGGGAGACATGCTCGTCACGGGGCCGCGCACCGCGTCGCTCCGCGCCTCGAAGTCCAGCGGGAGCGAGCGTCTCTACACCTTGACCGTGGAGTGCACCGACGACGCGGGCAACATGTCGGCGTCGAACGTGACAGTGCGAGTCCCGAAGAGCGCAAGCGGCAAGTAACGAGGAAAAGGAAAACGGGAAGCCGGAAACGCGGAGCGCATGTCTCCGGTTCCTGCTTCCCGTTCCAGTTTCCGGTTCGCCGTTCTACTTGTGCGGTGCCGGGTTCGGCGCCGGGGCCGGGTTCGGCATCGGCGTTGGAGCAATGACCGGCGCCGCGTGCGGATGCGCGTGATTGGATCGGTTGCCATCGGCAATCTGCGAGAGCGCGAAGACGGCCTGCTGGCGCACCTCGGCATCGACGTCCTTCAGCGCGGCGGTCAATCCCTCGAGCGCAGACTCATCGCCAATCTGACTGAGCGCGAACGCGGCCTGCTGCCGCACGCTGGACTCCTTGTCCTTGAGCGCAGCAACCAGCGCCGGCACGGCCTTCGGATCGCCGAGCTGGCTGAGTGCGAACGCGGCCTGCTCGCGAACGTTGTCGGCCTTGTCGCTCAGCGCGGCCGTGATCGCGGGCACCGCGCTCGCATCGCGAATCTGTGACAGCGCGAACAGCGCCTGCTCGCGCACGTCGTCATCGGAATCCTTGAGCGCGGCCGAGAGCGCTGGCACGGCTTCCGCCGATCGCAGCTGGCTGAGCGCGAAGGCGACCTGCTGCCGGACGTCGCCGTCCGTATCCTTGAGCGCGGAGATGAGCGCCGGCACGGCACGCTGGTCACGCATCTGTGACAGCGCGAACGCGGCCTGCTGGCGAACTTCCGCATCGGCGTCCTTCAACGCCTGCGAGATCACGTCGTACATCCCGGGCGCGTGGATGCGGGCCAGGGCCTGCATCGCCTGCTTCCGCACTTCGGCGTCGCTGTCTTTCAGCGCTTCGGTCAGCCCCTGCAAAACGGCCGGCGGAATCTGACGGGCAGGCTCGCCTTCCTCGCGTTGCGCGCGGGGCGTCGGCGAGGCGTCCTGGTCGCTGTCGCCGCCGATGGCGGTCGCAACACCACCACGCACGCCACCGGACACGCCGGAGCCGACACCGCCACTGACGCCTCCGGCAACGCCGTGGCCGATGCCGTGGCCCACGCCGCCGCTGACGCGCCGAGTCGGCGCCACGGAGGGCGTTACGGAGGATGTCGACGTGCTGGTCGAGTCCGCCGGCGCCACGACGGCCTCCTGACGATCGGCCACGACCTGCTCAGGCACCACGGCGCGCGCGACCAGCTTCACGCTGGCCAGTGGCAACACAACGATCGCCGAGAGCACAGCAACCTTCCAGAGCAGCCCGCGCTCGGCCCGCGCGCGATCGCGGCCGCGATCGAGAATCGCGAGCAGCCGGCCCTCGAGCTCCGAGGGCCGCGCCATCGCCAGCGCAGCGACGGCCATGCGCGGGGTGCCGGTCGCGGCGCGCGCGATGTCGAGCAGGTGTTCGGCATACGCGGCACTGCGTGTGCCCGCCGCCAGCACCAGGTCATCGCACGCGCGCTCGCGCTCGGCGCGGAGATGACGCGCGCCGACCCAGGCGAGCGGGTGGAACCAGTAGACCGCGCACACCGCCTGCACGACGGCCTGCACCAGGCAGTCGCGACGAGCCACGTGCGCCAGCTCGTGGAGGAGCACGACGCGGATGCGATCGTCCGTCCAGGCGAGGGCCGAGGAGGGCACGACGAGCGTCGGATGCAGGAACCCGCACGTGAACGGCACTGTCACACGGTCGGTCATCACGAGACGCGGATCGCGCACGAGCCCGAGGGCAGCCGTCGTCACATCCAGCGCGTCGCGCCAGCGCGCATCGGTCACGGCCTCGGCGCGGCGCGTCAACGCGAAGACCGCCACCAGGCTGACGACGTAGCGCAGCAGCAACGCGAGGCCGATGACGCCCCACGCCAAAAGTACCCAGCCAGTCATCGTCAAGTCGGCCAGATAGCTGCTCGCGGGCGCGTCGACGGTTGGCGACGAGGGCCGGATTGGAATCTGCGGCGCACGAACATTGATGCTCGACAGCGAGTGGCTCGCCGCCGGCGGGGCCGCGATGCGTTCAACCGCGGGGGCGGTGCGCTCGACGGCTTCGGCTGGCAGCACGGCCAGCGACCAGCCAGGAACGGCGCGCGCCGCGAACGGCAGCGCCAGCGCGGCGATGAACCCGGCGGCCCACACGGCGTGGCGGGTGGACGCCGATCGGCGCATCGCGATTCGCGCCCCCAGCCACGTCAGCGACAAGACGATGGTGGCACGCGCAACGATCGCGGCGGCCTCGGAGAGCGTGAGTGCGTCGGCGGAGATCATGCGTCCTCCCTGCGCGTGTCGGCGATGATGGCCGCGAGCCGCTCGAGTTCTTCAGGCGCCATGCGCGCGCCCTCGCTGCCGAGCAGCGCGGCCACCGCGTCACCGGCCGAGCCGTCGAAGAAGGTCTGCACCAGGTGCCGCATGGCGGACTGCCGCGCCTTGTCACGATCCAGGCGAGGCAGATAGACGTAGCGCGGCCCGTCCACGTCATGACGGGCGTGCCCCTTCTCCTCGAGGATCCGCAGCAGCGCGCGGACGGCAGAATAGCTCGGGGCGTCGGGCAGGGCCTCCAGCACCTCGGCGGCCGTTGCTCGCCCGCGCTGGAACAGCACGTCCATGATTTGCCGCTCGCGGCGGCTCAGATTCCCCAACTGGCTCTTTGGCACGCGTCACCACTCCAGGCCGGCCTCGGCGGGCGGTCACCCGCCGTGCCCGCATTGCTAACAATTTAGCAGACGAAAACCACCGGCGTCCAGTTCCCTTACCGAAAATTACGTGTCAACTCCCAATTTCCAAGCCCCAATTCCCAAAGTCCACTTCAAAGTCCGAGACGGCAACTCTTGGGCGTTGGGAGTTGGAGGTTGGGAGTTGACCTTGCCAGCGCTCTTCTCCTCGACTTCCTAGTGGCCGTCCGCCAGCCGCGCCAGGGCCATGGCGGCCTCCCGGCGCACATCGGGTTCCTTGTCCTTCAGCGCCGCGGTCAGCGCGTCGGCCGCCCGGGCATCGCCGATGGCGCCCAGGGCGCTCGCGGCCTGCGACCGCGCGTCGACATTCGGCTCGCTCTTGAGCATCTGGATCAGCGGATCCACCGCGGAAGCCGCACCGCGTTCGCCGAGCGCCCAGCACGCCTGGGCCCGCACGTCGGCATTCTCATCCTTCAGCGCGGCCAGCAGCGCGTTCGTCGCGCCCGGGTCCTTCGAATGTGCCAGCACCTGGACGGCCTGCTCGCGGACGTCCGCGTTCTTGTCGTGCACGGCCGCGGCGAGCGCCGCAGCGGGAATCGGCGTGTCGAGCCGTGCGAGCAGGGCGAGCACTTGGGACCGCACGTCGGGGTCCTCGTCCTTCAGCGCCTCGACCAGCGCGTTGACCGTCGCGGGCGGGAGCGACGCGCTTCCCTTTTCCCAATGGCCGTTCCAGCTGACGTGCGGCGTGGGTGTAGGCGTCGGCATCGGCATAGGCATGGGCCGCGGCGTCGGGGTTGGCGTTGGCGTTGGCGTGGGCGTCTGCCCTGACGCGCCCAGCGCAGCCGCGCCGGCAAGTGCCAGCGACCCAGCCATGATGACGAGGATGACGTTCCTGCGAAGTCTGTGAATCACGATGTCCTCCCTCAGTGTCCGCTGACTTCGGCCAGCGCCCACGCCGCCATCTGGCGGACTTCCGCTCGTTCGTCCTTGAGGCTCGCAGCCAGCGCGTCTGCCCCGCGGCCGTCGGCGATCTCCCCGATGGCCCAGGCGGCCTTCGCGCGTACTTTCCACTCGGGATCCTTGAGCGCGCCGATCAGCGCGTCCACCGCCGTGGCGCTGCCAGCCTCGCCGAGCGCCCACGCTGCCATATCGCGCACGCTGCCGTCCCGGTCTTTCAGCGCCGCGGTCAGCCCGGGCACGGCTCGCACATCGTCGATCTCGCCGAGCGCCCAGCAGGAGATCTCGCGCACCGAGGCCGTCTCGTCCTGGCGAATCACGGCGATGAGCGCATCGATGCTGGCGCCGTCTTTGAGCTGGCCGAGGGCCCACGCCGCCTGGTGCCGCACTTTCGCGTCGCGATCGGCAAGCGCGTGACGAAGACCGGGCGCGGCGCGGCGATCCTCGATCTCGCCAAGCGCCCACGCGGCCATCTGCCGCACCTCCGGATGCTCGTCGTCCAGCCGCTGGATGATGGCGTCGACCGCTTCGCTCGCGTGTAGCTGCCCGAGCCCATGCACGACTTCCCGGCGCACACTCCATTCCGGATCGCCCAGGGCGCCGCTCAGCGCAGTCACGGCGCGGCGGTCCTCCATTCGGCCCAATCCGCGTGCGGCCATCTCCCGCACGCGCGGGTAGTCGTCCTTCAGCCTGCCCGCGATGGCGCCGAATGCCGAGGCCTCGCCACTTCCCGCCAGCGCCCACACGGCGCTGCGGCGGACCTGCCAGTCGCTGTCCCCAAGCGTCGTCTCGAGCCGAGCCACGGCGGGCTTCATCACTGCGTGGTCGTCGATCAGGCCCAGCGCGATGACGGCGTAGCGCCGCATCGTGGCGCGGACGTCGCCCAGGGCAGTGACGAGCGGCTGCACGGCCGCCGCGCCGATCCGGCTCAGGGCCCGCGAGGCTTCGCGTGCAGGCGAAGTCGGACGGTCGATCACGTCGTCCACGCGATCGAAGCCGCCGTGCCACTCGCCCTCGTCGATGCACTCCGGCATCGAGACGATCGTGTCGTCGGCCAGCAGCGTCACCAGGCCGGGGACTGATCCGATGGACTCCACGCCGCGTGCGCCGAGTTCCCGCGCCGCGCATGCGCGTGCCGCCGGGTCGGCGGAGTTCAGATCGGAGCCGAGCGCGATCGCCGGCGAGGACGCGCCGTGGTCCGGCTCCGTCGGCACAACGGCGTTCGCGCGAGACGTGCCGCCGCTGCCGACGAGAGACGGCAGGGCCGCGGCGAAGCTCAAGGTGAAGATCCAGAGACCGGCGCGACGTACCACGGTGCTCCTCCTGGCCGATGGCGCGCCCCGTTTCCAGGCGCAGGATCGGCGAAGTGCTAAAAACATAGCAGGGCCGCGCCGGCCTGTCCAGAAAAAAATGCTAATTTTTTAGCCGCCCCGCCGTTGACAATGCCTGCATTGCAGGCGTAACATGCCTGCATTGCAGACATGGCCCTCTACCTTGGTGAATTCGAATACGCCGTCCTGCTGGCAGTCCTCCACCTCCGCGAGGAGGCGTACGCCGTCCCAGTCCGCAGCCTGATCGAGACGCGCACCGGCCGCGCGATCGCGCGCGGCGCGCTCTACACCGCACTCGAGCGCCTCGAGGAGAAGGGCTGCGTGACCTCCGCGATGCGAGACGCAAGCGAGGCTCGCGGCGGACGGCCCCGACGCTACTTCACGCTCACGACACGCGGGCTCGAAGCGCTGCGCGCGACCCACGTGGCCCTGCGAAGCCTGTCAACCGGACTGGAAACGATCCTGGAGCAGCCGTGACCGCCACGCCTCCCCGACTCGCCGAACGCCTGCTGGCGTGGTCCATGCGCGATCCCTCGTGGCGCGACAGCGTCCTGGGCGATCTCTCCGAGGAGTTCAGCACGATGACGACCCAAGCTGGCGTCCGCAGCGCGCGGTCCTGGTATCGCAAGCAGGCCCTCGGCATCGCCGCGCGACGGTTTGCCGCTCGCCTCACCGGACGACCGGTCGTTCCCGATCGCCTGCCCGAACCGACCGAGCCGCGCGACGGGCTCTCCGGCGCCCTCTGGTTCGACCTGCGACACGCGTGGCGCGTCGTACGGCATCAGCCAGCGCTGTCGCTCACCGTGGTGCTCGTGCTGGCAGTCGCCATTGCGGCCAATGGCACCGTCTTCTCGGTGGCGGATGCGCTGGTGCTCCGGCCGTTCCGCTACCCCGGCGTCGATCGCGCCGTTGTCATTGCGTCCGACGGCCATCAGCGCTTCTTCGCGCACCAGTCGGTGACTGCTGGAGACTTCCTGGACTGGCGCGAGCAGGCCGGGGATGCCTTCAGCCGGCTCGCTGCGCTCGAGTGGTGGGATCCCGCCTATTCGCACGATGGTCCACCACAGCAGCTGGCGGGCTTCCGCGTGACCGCCGGCCTGTTCGACATTCTCGGCGTGCCCGCGGAACTGGGGCGCACCCTGCTCGAGTCGGACGCCACGGGCGACGCGGCAGTGGCCGTTCTGAGCCACGCCTTCTGGGTGCGGCAGTTCGGCAGCCGCGCCGACGCACTCGGCAAGACCATCTGGCTCGACACCAAGCCTCACCGCGTCGTCGGCGTGATGCCGGCGGACTTCACGGTGCCCTTCGGCGCCGAGGTTTGGGCGCCTCTGGCGTTCAAGCCCGAGGCGCGCAGCGACCGAACGGACCAGCACCTCATGGTGGTTGGCCAGCTTGCGCCCGGCGTCAGCGTCGAAGGATCTGAGCAGCGCCTGCTCGCGATCCTTGCTCAGCAGAAAAAGGCGTATCCGGAGACGCACGCCAGGCGCGAAGTCAGCGTGCGATCGTTCACCGAAGGCTTCGGCGACCAGGGCTCGGGTCCGTTCATCGCCGTCTGGCAGGTGGCGTCGCTCCTGCTGCTGCTCGTGGCATGCGCGAACGTGGCCAACCTGTTGCTGGCGCGCAACACCGAACGGCAGCGCGAGCTGGCAGTCCGACTGGCGCTTGGCGCGAGCGCGCGCCGCATCGCCTGGCAGCTTCTGCTCGAAGCGCTCGTGCTCGCGGTTGCCGCGAGTCTCCTGTCACTGCCGCTGATTTGGGCCGGCCTGCGGGCCATTCGAGTGTCGATGCCCGACGCCGTCATCCGGTTCGTGCAGGGCATCAACTACATGGAGGTGCAGCCGGCCACGCTCCTTGCGACGACGCTCCTGGCCGTATGCGCCACCGTCATCGCGGCCATGATTCCCGCGTTGCGCGCCTGCCGCGGGAGCGTGGTTGAATCGCTCCGGCCGGGCACGCGCGTCAGCGACGGCGCCAATCGCCAACGCGGCCGCGCGGTGCTGGCCACCGCGCAGATCGCCCTGACGCTGGCCCTGCTCGCCACGGCGGGCTTGAGCCTGTCGGCGTTGTATCGCGTGAGCAGCGGACCGATCGGGTTCGACACCGTGGGCATCCTGACCGGAAGCATTTCATTGCCGGACACGCGCTACGCGGAAATCGAGAAGCGACGTCAGTTCATCGATTCTGTGCTCCGGCCACTCTCGGCGCTGCCGTCCGTCGTCGACGCGGCCGTCATCACGAGCCTGCCGTATAGCGGCTCGTACAGCTACGTGCACTTCTGGCCCGAGGGTGTGGGGCTGCGTGAATCGACAGCCGTGGACGTCGTCCAGCAGGCCATCACACCTACAGCACTGACCCTGTTGAAGGTGCCACTGCTGGAGGGCAGGATGCTCGCCGCTACCGATCGCGAGGGATCTCCGCCAGTGGCGCTGGTCAACCGGGCGCTGGCCCAGAAAATGTGGGAGTCCGCGAATGTCGTGGGCCGGCGCTTCTACCTGCGACCAGATGCGCCGCCGGTGACCGTGGTCGGCGTTGTCGGCGACGTCGCGCAGGACTGGATCGTCGTGACTCGCACCCTGAACGTCTATCTTCCTGTGGCGCAGCACCCGCCGGGCTCGTTCGCCGTGATGCTGCGAACGGTTCCCGATCCGAACCAGCTCGCCGCCAGCCTGCGGGCGGCGGTGCAGTCGGCCGACTCCGATCAGCCGGTGCTGAACGTGCGGACGATGGAGAAGGTGGTCGAAGACAAGACCGTCGGGCTGCGGTTCGCCGCGAACACGCTGGCGATCATCGCCGCGGTGTCGTGCCTGCTGTCGTCGGTGGGCCTGTACAGCCTGATGTCGTTTCTCATGTCGCGGCGCACGCGCGAGATCGGCGTGCGCGTGGCGTTGGGCGCCACGCGGTGGGACATCGTGCGGCTGACGGGGACAACGGCGGTGAAATTGACCGCGGCCGGCATCATCGTCGGCCTCGTCCTCGCCTACGCCGCGGGGCGGTTGATGGAACAGGCGATGTTCGGTGTCGTCAACCCGAGCCTGACGCTCGCGATCGGCCTGGCCGTGCTGCTCGCGCTGGTGAGCATGGCCGCCAGCTACATCCCCGCACAGCGGGCGGCGATGGTCGACCCGACAACCGCCCTCAGGGCTGAGTAGGGGCGAACTACCCCATCTTCTGCATCGCCGACAGGAAGTCGGCGTTGCTTTTCGTCTTGCCCATCTTGTCGAGGAGCAGCTCCATCGCCTCGACAGGTGACAGCGGCGTCAGGACCTTGCGCAGCACGTACACGCGATTGAGGTCTTCGCGCGCCAGCAGCAGCTCTTCTTTCCGCGTGCCGCTCTTCTGGATGTCGATCGCCGGGAAGACGCGCTTGTCCACCAGCTTGCGATCCAGGTGGATCTCCATGTTGCCGGTGCCCTTGAACTCCTCGAAGATCACGTCGTCCATGCGCGAGCCGGTGTCGATCAGCGCCGTCGCCATGATGGTCAGAGAGCCGCCCTCCTCGATATTGCGCGCGGCGCCGAAGAACCGCTTCGGCTTCTGCAATGCGTTGCTGTCGAGACCGCCGGAGAGGACCTTGCCCGATGGGGGAATCACCGTGTTGTAGGCCCGCGCCAGGCGCGTGATCGAGTCGAGCAGGATCACCACGTCCTTTCGGTGCTCGACGAGGCGCTTCGCCTTCTCGATCACCATCTCGGCGACCTGCACGTGGCGCTGCGCGGGCTCGTCGAAGGTCGACGAAATGACTTCGCCCTTCACCGAGCGCTGCATGTCGGTGACTTCCTCGGGGCGCTCGTCGATGAGCAGCACGATCAGGTACACCTCGGCGTGGTTCGCGGCAATCGACTGCGCCAGGCTCTGCAGCAGCATCGTCTTGCCGGTGCGCGGCGCCGCCACGATGAGGCCACGCTGGCCCTTGCCGACCGGCGTCATCAGGTCCATCACCCGGCCCGCCAGATTCTCCGATGTCGTCTCGAGTCGCAGGCGCTCCTGCGGATACAGCGGCGTCAGGTTCTCGAAGAACAGCTTGTCGCGCGCGGCGTCCGGGGCCTCGAAGTTGACGGCCTCGACCTTGATGAGCGCGAAATACCGCTCCCCTTCCTTCGGCGGCCGAATCTGCCCGGAGACGGTGTCGCCTGTCTGCAGGTCGAACTTACGGATCTGCGACGGCGAGACGTAGATGTCGTCGGGCCCGGGCAGGTAGTTGTAGTCGGGCGCGCGGAGGAACCCGAAGCCGTCGGGCAGCACTTCGAGCACGCCTTCGGAGAAGATGAACCCGCTTTGCTCGGTCTGCGCCTTGAGGATCTGGAAGATCAAATCCTGCTTGCGCATGCCGGTTGCGCCAGCGACGTTGAGATCCTTGGCGACCTGCGTGAGCTTCTGGATGCTCATGTCCTTCAGGTCGGTGATGTTCAGGCCAGTGGGTGGCCTGCCCTCCGATGTGGGGGCACTGGCCTCGGCGACCGGCGCATCTGCGGCATCGCTCGGGCCATTGCCGCGACCGGCGGAGGGATTCCGCTTGTGGTTGCTTGCCATGGGCTCTTCCGGGGATTGTGAACTGAAGGGAAGAAAACTATTCGCGCCGGGGACGCGCGACGGCTCGAAGGGGCGAGTATAGCACAGGGATCAATAACGCCCGGGCGAGTCGCCGATGCCCGTGATGCTGCACGCTTCGATCGCGTTGAGCCCGAGCGCCTGCGCGCGCGCGATGAGCGCGTCGGACTCGCTGCCAGGGTTGAACCACACCTCCGGAATCTTCTTTCGGGCGATGTCCTCGATGACTTCCATCCCCACGTCCGGCGGGACGTACATCGTCGCCATGTCGATCGCACCAGGTACCGCCAGCACCGTCGGATACGAGGTCAGACCTTCAATGGACGCCTCGTGCGGGTTCACAGGGACGACATCGTAGCCTTGCGAGGCAAAGGCCCGCACGGCCTTGTTGCCGTACTTGCGGCGATCGGTCGAGGCGCCGATGACGGCGACGCGGCGAGACATGGCGGCACACTCCCCTCACAGCAATATACAATCGTGCTTTGTGCGCCGCTCGATCCTGCTTCTGGTGCTGCTGTCGTCGATCACGTTCCTGGCGGGCCTGGGCCGGCCGGCGATCGGAGATTCCGATGAAGCGTTCTACGCCGAAGCCGGCCGCGAGATGGTCGAGCTCGGGGACTGGCTGACGCCGCACTACAACTACGAAAACCGGTTTCAGAAGCCGATCCTCTTCTACTGGCTCGTTGCCGGCTCGTTCGCGACGCTCGGTGTCGGCGAAGCCCAGGCCAGGCTGTGGGCCGGGTTGGCGGGCATCGGCCTGGCGCTGGCGACGTTCGCGATCGGTCGCCGGTCGTACGACGAACCCACGGGTCTGCTCGCCGGCGCCATCGTCGCGACCGCCTTCGGGTATTTCTCGATCGGCCGCCTGTCGCTGCCCGACCTCCCGCTCGCCTTCTTCATCACGGTGACGATCCTCGCGGCGTTGGCAGGAAGTGTGGACGAAGACGAGCACGCCACCAGGTGGCTCCTGCTGGCCGGGCTTGCCGCAGGCTGCGCGTTTCTGACAAAGGGACCGGTGGGCGTCGTCGTGCCGGCGCTGGTCGTCGGGCCCATCTGGGCGCTCGAGCGCGGGCGGCTTCGCCTGACGGTGCCGCAGGTCGCGCTGGCGTTGCTGATGGCGGCGCTGGTGGCCGTCCCGTGGTACGCCGCCATGACGCTCGTCCACGGTCGCACGTACCTCGACAGCTTCTTCGTCGGCGATAACCTCGAGCGGTTCGCGACGACGCGCTTCAACGACCCGCGACCGATGTGGTTCTACCTGCCGATCACGGTGGGCGGAATGCTCCCGTGGACGCCGCTGGCTCTTGCGGCGATTCCCCCGATTGTGAACTGGTCGAAGTCGCGCGGCCCGCTGAGGTCGCGCACGTGGCGCATGCTCGCGTGGGCATTCCTGCCGCTGGCGTTCTTCACCGCCTCGATCGGCAAGCAGCCGCGCTACATCCTGCCGATCCTGCCGCCGCTCGCCGTGCTCCTCGCCGCGACGATCATGGATCGCGTGCGCACACACAACGGCCGCGATGCGCTGCTGCAGGGAACGGCCGCCATCGTCGCCGCGCTGCTCGGCGCGCTTGCGTTCCTGCTCTATCGTGCGCAACACCTCGTCGTCATGGTGCCGACGGTGTTCATCTTCGCGGCGATCATCGCGATCGCCGTCGCCGCAGTGATCGTGCTCACCGCGGCGCTCGCGCCTCGCGCCCGCGTCGTCCTCCCGGCCGTAGCGATTGCCGGCGCAGTGACACTCGCAGGGCTGCAGTACGGCCTGTCGCCCGCCGGACGCGATCCCGTGCAGGACATGGCCGCGCTGGTCACTGCGCACCGGACACTGCAGGAGCCCATTGCCACGTATCGCGTGTTCGTGCGGAACCTTGTCTTTTACACTGGCATCAAGCAGACCGACCTGCGCAGCGATCAGCAGGTCGTCGATTACCTGCACTCGACCGAGCGCGTGCTGTGCGTGATCGACGAGAAGAACCTGCGGCGGCTCGAGGAAGGCGCCGGATTCAAAGCGATCGTGCTCGGCGACGTGCTGTACTTCAACGCCTCGGCGGTGAAGCTACGCACGTTCTTCCATCCAGATGAGCGAAGGGATCTCGAGCGCGTGCTGCTCGTAGCGAACCGCTGACCGCCGCGGAGCCAAAGCGCCACGGAGACGCGGAGAACACGGAGTGCTCTTTGGGATCTCCTGACGCTTGAAGCCCGCTACGGAAAGATTTTCCCAGGATTCAGAATTCCGTGGGGATCGAATGCGGTCTTCACGCGCTTCATCAGCGCAATCACGTCATCTGAAAGCTCGAGGCCGATATACGGTTTCTTGGCGACGCCGATGCCGTGCTCGCCGCTGATCGATCCCTCGAGCGCGAGCACGCCTTGGAACAGCGCTTTCACGGCAGCCTGCGCACGGGCCATGGCCACGGCGTCCGCCGGATCGACCATCACGTTGACGTGGATGTTGCCGTCGCCGGCATGGCCGAACGCCGGGATGCGGAGCTGGTATGCGTCGCGCAGCCGCTCGACCAGCGCGAACAGCTCGGGCACGCGGCCGCGGGGCACGACGACGTCGTTGTTCAGCTTCAGCGGCGCGATAGTGCGCAGCGCGTATGAGGTCTCGCGGCGGACGCGCCAGAGCGTTTCACGCTCAGCGGCGTCTCGTGCACGGAGCACTTCGAGGGCACCACACTCCCGGCACGCGTCAGCAACGTGATTCGCTTCGGCCGTGACGGCTTCTGCCACGCCGTCGATCTCCACCAGCAGGAGCGCGCCTGTCCCTTCAGGTGCCAGGCGTTCGCCGACATGAGCCGCGACCGTATCGAGTGAGTCGCGATCCATCAGCTCAATGGTCGCCGGCACCACCCGACGGCGGATCAGTGCGGTGACCGCATCCGCGGCCTCACGCACGGTTGCAAAGCAGGCGCGCAGCGTCGCGACGTCAGGAGGTTTCGGCACCAGGCGCAGGATGATCTCGGTGATGATCGCCAGTGTTCCTTCCGACCCCACCAGCAGCTGCGTCAGGTCGTAGCCGACGACGTTCTTCACGGTCTTGCCGCCGGTGCGAATGATCTCGCCGGTCGGCAGCACTGCCTCGAGCCCCATCACGTAGCGCTTCGTCACGCCGTACTTGAACGCGCGTGGGCCGCCGGCGCACTCGGCGACGTTGCCGCCGATGGACGACTCCTTGAAGCTCTGAGGATCGGGCGGGTAGAACAAGCCCCGCGACTCGACGGCGTCCTGCAGGTCGCCGGTGATGACGGCGGGCTGCACGATCGCGAGCAGGTTCGTCTCGTCGATCTCGAGGATGCGGTTCAGCCGCTCGACGCTGACGACGACGCCACCTTCCACTGGCACCGCGCCGCCGGTGTAACCGGTGCCGGAGCCGCGAACGACGAGCGGCACGCGCATGTCGTGGCAGAGGCGCGCGATCGTGGAAATCTCGGCGGCGGTTCCGGGGAGAACGACGAGATCGGCTGGCCGCCCCTGCTTGAGCGCGTCGGTGCCATATGCGAGCAGCGACGCCGCATCGCGGCGGACGTGCCCTGCGCCAACGATCGTCTCGAGAGTACCGGGGAAAGAGGGTGGGAGCATCGGGGATGACGTCGGGGGCGCGCCAGAAGCCGCGCCCCGCGCGTCATTCCTCAATCGTCATTCCTCAATCGTCAATCGTCAATCGTCAATCGTTAGGCCCTGCTGACGGCGGGCACCTTGCCCTCGTGCTCGAGCTTCTCGATGAACGCCTGAATCCGGCGCGTGCCTTCCTTCAGCTGATCCATCGACGTCGCATACGAAATGCGCAGGAAGCCCGGCGCCTCGAAGCCTTCACCCGCGGTGAGGGCGACGTGCGCCTCGTGCAGCAGCCGCTCGGCGAACTCGCCCGACGTCCGGATCCCGTCCGGCGAGAGCAGCGCCGAGATGTCGATAAACAGGTAGAACGCGCCGTTCGGCTTCACGCACTTGATGCGCGGATCGGCCGTGAGCCAGCTGTGCAGCGCGTCGCGGCGCTTGCGGTACTCCTCGAGCATTTCCTTGACGAAGCCCTGCGGCCCGGTGATGGCTGCGAGCGCCGCCTTCTGAGAGATGGAGGACACGTTCGACGTCGAGTGGCTCTGAAGCGCGTTGCAGGCCGAGATCACCTGCGCCGGGCCGACGGCCCAGCCGCAGCGCCAGCCGGTCATCGAGTACGACTTCGACGCCGAGCCGCACAGGATCGTCCGGTCCTTCATCTTGTCAGCCAGGACCTTCGGCAGGTTATGCGGGATTGGCTCGTAGATCAGCTGCTCGTAGCAGAGGTCCACGATGATCCAGATGTTGCTGCCGGCCACGCCGTCGGCCAGGATCGCCATCTGGTGCTCGTCCATCAGCGCGCCGGTCGGGTTGCACGGCGAGTTGACGATGATCGCGCGCGTCTGCGGCGTGACGGCATTGAGCAGCGTCTGCGCGTCCAGCGTGAAGCCGTTCGCTGCGGAGGTCTGCGCGATGATCGGCGTCGCGTCGGCCAGGCGCACCTGCTCGATGAGCGTCGGCCAGCACGGCGCGTGGGTGATCACCTCGTCGCCCGCGCCGAACAGCGCCAGCGCCACGTTGTAGAGCGCCTGCTTGCCGCCGGCGGTGACGATCACTTCGTTGGCCTTGTAGTCCACGCCGTACATGTTCTTGTAGCGCGTGGCGATGGCCTGCTTCAGCTCAGTGGTGCCGGCCGCGGGCGTGTATTTCGTGAAGTTGGCGTCGATGGCCGCGTGCCCTGCGGCCTTCACGTGATCGGGCGTCGGGAAGTCGGGTTCACCGGCGCCGAATTCCACCACGTCCACGCCCTGCTGCCGCAGCTTGTCCGCCTCGACCAGCACCTTCAACGTCGGCGACGCCGACACACGACTCATCCGTTCCGCCAGCATGCGAGTACCCGCTCCTTACCGCGCCGGGATGGGATGACCCCTGAGCGCGCGCAACCGCGCCTCGACGGCGGGCGGCACCAGATCGCCGATCTCGCCTCCGAGACGCCAGACTTCCTTTACCAGCCGTGAGCTGACGTGGCCGAGCGCGGCCGCCGTCGGCAGGAACACCGTGTCGATCGAGGGCCGCAGGTGATGGTTCATCAGCCGCATCGGCCACTCGTATTCCAGATCCGCCGCGCTGCGGACGCCGCGGACGATCGCGATGGCGCCGCGCTCGGCGACGTAGTCGACCAGCAGGCCGTCGAAGGTATCCACCTCCACCGCCGGCACGTGTGCGAACACCTCGCGCGCCAGGGCGACCCGCTCGTCCTTCGTGAGCAGCGGCG
>UEXX01000085.1_pt1 | contig 16029 bp, 14 predicted proteins | sample 4301161 | NCBI WGS metagenome assembly UEXX01 (sample SAMEA4773179, study PRJEB27434) | metagenome | biome: 2259; feature: agricultural soil; material: soil | place: USA | collected 2014-09 | depth 0.25 m
CACGGCCCGCGTCGATCGCCTCCCTGACCAGACGCTTTTCGGCGATCAGCCACGGGTGCCCGGCCTCGTCGTTCACGCTCATCGGGCCGCCCATCACAACGAGCAGATCGAAGTCGTCGACCGCCGGCAGCGTATGCGCCTCGAAGAGCCGCGTCGAAGTGACCGATGCACCGTGCTGCTCCAGCCACGCCAGGATGCTGCCAGGGCTCTCGAACGGGACGTGCTGCAGGTAGTGTGCGCGCACGTCCGTCACTGTACCTGAACACGTGCGGCGGCGGGTGCCATGGTCGGAGGAACGCCAGCCGGCGCCGCGACGGCGCGACGCCGCTCGCCCACCTGCTGGCGCCACATCGCGTAGTAGAGGCCGCGCTGCGCCAGCAACTCGTCGTGGCCGCCCTGCTCGACGATGCGGCCGCGCTCGAGGACGTAGATACGGTCCGCGTGCATGATCGTGGAGAGACGGTGCGCGATCAGAATAGTGATCGCGTCGCGGGCGCGGTCCACCTCGCGGATCGTCTGGCTGATCTCCTCTTCCGTGATTGAATCGAGCGACGAGGTCGCCTCGTCGAAGACCAGCAGGTGCGGCCGCCGCAGGAGCGCTCGAGCGATCGACAGGCGCTGCCGCTCGCCACCGGAGACCTTCACGCCGCCTTCGCCGATCACCGTGTCGAGCCCGCGATCCGCGCGCGCCAGCAGGCTGTCGCAGGCAGCCGCGTGAAGGGCCGCCAGGCACTCCTCGTCGGTGGCGTCCGGCCTGACGAATCGCAGGTTCTCCCGGATTGATCCCGAGAACAGCTGCGTCTCCTGCGTCACGAACCCGATTCGTTCGCGCAGGACGTCGAGGTCCACCGAGTCGTGCGGGTGCCCGTCGTACAGAATCCGCCCGTTCTGCGGCCGGTACAGCCCGACCAGCAGCTTCACGAGCGTCGTCTTGCCGGCGCCAGACGGGCCGACGAAGGCGATCGTCTCGCCGCGCAAGACCTGGAAGGTGACCTCCGTCAGCGCCGGTGCAGCGGCCGTGAGGTGCGAGAAGCCGACGCCCTGGAACTCGAGCCGATGCAGATCCGCCACTGGTACGGGATGGTCGGGCCTGGGCTCGAGCGGGGTGTCGAGGATCTTCTGGAACCGTGCGAGCGAGGCCTCTGTCTCCCGGTAGGTGTTGATGACGTTGCCCAGCTCCTGCAGCGGCCCGAAGATGAAGAACGAGTAGATGAACAGCGAGAAGAACTGCCCCACCGTGATCGCCTGCACGTAGATCAGGTAGAGCATCAGGAACATGATGCTCGTCCTGAGCGCGTTCACGGCGGTGCCCTGCACGAAGCTGAGGCTGCGCAGGTAACGGACCTTCTTCAGCTCGAGCGCCAGGATCCGATCGGTCGTCGCGTTGAGCCGCGCGACTTCCTGCGACGCAAGGCCCAGGCTCTTCACCAGCTCGATGTTCCTCAACGACTCCGTCGTCGAACCTGCCAACGCTGTCGTCTCAGCGACGATCGTCATCTGGATTCTCTTGATGCGCCGGCTGAGCGTCGAGCTGAGGACCGCCAGCAGGGGCACGGTCGCCAGATACACCGGCGCGATGATCCAGTGGACGCTGAACGCGTAGACCATCACGAAGAGGATCCCGACCAGCGTCGTGAACAGCAGGTTGATGGCCTGCGAGATGAGCTTCTCGACGTCCGTCCGTACCTTCTGCAGGATGCCCAGCGTCTCGCCGCTCCGCTGGTCCTCGAACACCTGATACGGCAGCGCCAGCGAGTGCCGGATGCCGTCGGCATAGATCTCGGCGCCCAGCCGCTGCGTGATGACGTTGATGAAGTAGTCCTGGAAGTTCTTGGCCACCCGCGACACGAACGCGACGCCGACGGCCGCGAGCAACAGCATGCTGACGCCTCGGAAGAACTGCGCCGTCGTGTAGAGCTGGTATTGCGTCGCGTAGCGATCGATGACGTAGCGGAAGATCAGTGGATCGAGGAGCGAGAAGATCTGGTTGATCGCCGCCAGGACGAGCGCCAGAGCCACGAGCTTTCGGTAGCGTTTGAGATACGACCAGAGCAGGGCCATTGGGATTCTTTAAAGGTACACGAACTGTCCGGTTCTTCGGGGGACGGACGTAGGCCCGAGCCTCAGCTCGGGCAGCGATCCGCTGTCGGGTCCTCTCGGAACAGACGATGCCGAGTCCGGTGTCTCACTGCCGCTATGATCTATCGTCGTGAAGAAGGCATACGACCTGGCCATCGTGGGCCTTGGCGCGATGGGGGCTGCGGTCGCGTGGCGGGCCGCGAAGCGTGGTGTCAGCGTCGTCGGATTTGACCGCTATCGCCCACCGCACACGCTGGGGTCCACGCACGGCCGGTCGCGAATCATTCGCGAAGCGTATTACGAGCATCCGCAATACGTGCCGATCGTGCAGCAGGCCTACGGCTTGTGGGCCGAACTCGAGGCAGCGGCACGTGTCAGGCTCTTCCAGGCCTGCGGCGGCCTGATGATTGGGACGCCCGACTCCACGCTCCTGTCAGGCGCTCGTGAGAGCGCGGCCAGGCACCATCTGCCGGTGCAGGAGTGGACCGCGGCCGAACTGCGGTCGCGAGTGCCGGCGCTGACCCCGGGCGACGGCATGATCGCGCTGTTCGAGCCACGGGCCGGAGTGCTGAATCCGGAGCTCGGCGTGTCGGCCATGCTGACGCGTGCCGCGGCGCACGGCGCTGAACTGCGCTTCGACACTGCGGTCACCGGCTGGGACACTCGCGCCGGGGGCGTCGCGGTGGTCACGGGCTCGGACGAGGTGATGGCAAGGCAGGTCGTCTTCGCAGCCGGAGGCTGGCTGCCGTCGCTCGTGTCGGACCTAGAGGTGTCGCTGACTGTTGAGCGCGCGGTCCAGTACTGGTTCCCACCGGCGGAAGACGATCGGTTCACGCCCGCGAAGCTCCCGATCTTTCTCCTGGAAACCAACGACGAGCGCTGGCTGTACGGCCTGCCCGACCAGGGTGCTGGCGTGAAGCTCGCCGAGCATCATCACGGCGAAATGGCCACACCAGACACGCTCAGGCGCGACGTCTCACCTGACGAGCGCGCCGCGTTCAGGGCACTCGCCGCGCCTTACGTCTCGGGTCTGGCATCTATGCCTTCCGATGCGTCTGTTTGCTTCTACACCAACACGCCAGACGAGCACTTCGTGGTCGATCGGCACCCGCGGCACTCGAGCGTCTACGTGGTGAGCGCATGCTCCGGCCACGGCTTCAAGTTCGCCCCAGCCCTGGGCGAGCTGGTGGCCCACGAGGTCGTCGAACGAACGACCATCCCCGAACTCGCGCCGTTCAGGCTGTCACGCTTCAAGAAGAACCTCGAAGCCGCTGATCGGCCGAACTGAAGTTCGGCCCTACGTACGCAAAGGACCCGACATCGTCAGTTCCGAAAGGACCCGACATCGTCAGTTCCAAAGGACCCGACACCGTCAGTTCCGAAGGACCCGACACCGTCAGTTCCGAAGGACCCGATATACTTCTCTCCGCATGGGACAGCGACTGGTTCTGAAGTTCGGCGGCACGTCCGTGGGCAACGCGAAAGCGATGGGCCAGGCGGCCGACATCGTGCGCACGCTGCAGGGTGAGGGCCATCAGGTGGCCGTCGTCACCTCTGCGATGAGCGGTGTCACCGACGCGCTGTTGAACGGCGCCTCGATGGCGGTGTCGGGAAAAGGCGACGGGCTTGCTTCGGTCAGCGATGCCCTGAAGGCGAAACACGAGACGGCGGCTGAGGAACTGGGCCTGTCGGGGGCAGAACACGCGGCTGTGATGGGGCCGATACAGGCGAGGCTGTCCGAGTTCGCGCTCCTTGGCGACGCGCTGGCCGTGCTGGGCGAAGCGTCCCCGCGCGCCATGGACGCCATCGGCGCGCTCGGCGAGCGCATGAGCATCCACCTGCTGGCGGCGGCGCTGCGCGCCCGCGGCGCAGACGCTGTCCCCATCGAGGCGTCGACGGTGGTCCGCACCGACGCGACGTTCCTGGCGGCCGTGCCCGACATGACCGTCACCGAGAAGCAGGCGCAGGCGACGCTGGTGCCGCTCCTCTCGAAAGGCGCCGTCCCGGTCATCACCGGCTTCATCGGCGCAACGCCGGAGGGCGTGATCACGACGCTGGGCCGCGGGGGCAGCGACTACTCGGGCGCGATCATCGGCGCCGCCCTGCACGCGGACGAAGTCTGGATCTACACCGACGTGGACGGCGTCATGACGGCCGACCCGCGCGTCGTCCAGGGCGTTCGTACTCTCGAGACGCTCTCGTATCGCGAGATGTCAGAGCTCGCGTACTTCGGTGCGAAAGTGCTGCACCCCAAGACCGTGCTTCCCGCCCTCGAGCGCGGGATTCCCATTCGCATCAGGAACACGTTCAACGCGTCGCATCCCGGCACCCTCGTGCTTGGCAGAGTGGACGATGGGGACCGGCTGCTGAAAGGCGTGACGGCGATCCGCTCGCAGAGCCTGGTAACCATCGAGGGGCGCGGGATGCTCGGCGTGCCCGGCATCGCGGCGCGCGCGTTCGGCGCCGTCGCGCGGACGGGTACCAGCGTGTCGATGATCTCGCAGGCCTCCTCCGAGCAGAGCATCTGCTTCCTCGTGTCGTCCCATACGTCGGCCACGGTTGTCGAGGCGCTGAAGCACGACTTCCGCCACGAGCTGGAGCGTCACGACATCGAGAGCATCTGGAGCCTCGACAACGTCGTCATCATCACCGTCGTCGGCGGTGCGATCCAGGAGACGCCAGGCATCGCCGGCCGGGTGTTCGGCGCGATGGGGGCGGCGGCCATCAACGTGATCGCGATCGCGATGGGGTCATCGGAGTGCAGCATCAGCCTCGTGGTGGCGGCGGGAGACGCGGACCGCAGCGTGCGCTGCCTGCACGAGTTGATCGACGTGTAGCTGTGGAACTGACGCGGCAAACGTCAACTCCCAATTCCACAACTCCCAACTCCACAACTCCCAACTCCCAAGAGCTTCATAAGCCGGCGCTCAGCAGATTGGGAGTTGGAATTTGGGAGTTGGAAGTTGACGCCTCGGGTCTCTGGGAATGAAGCTTGCAGCGACCCGGCCGGAGGTCAATGGATGCTGGGATCGATCGGGTTTCCGGAGCTGCTCGTCATCTTCGTGATCGCGCTGATCGTGTTCGGGCCCCGCAGACTGCCGGAAATCGGCAAAGCGCTCGGACAGGGCATTTCCGAGTTCAAGCGCGCCTCGAAGGAGCTGCAGAACCGGATCGAAGACGAGATCGAGAAAGACAACGCCCGCACCCGCACGACCGCCACGCCTGAGGCGCAGGCGCAGGCCAATCCGCCCCAGACGACGCAACCCGAGAGCCAGGGCCGCCAGGCCTAGCAGCCTGGCGTGAACCAACGTCAACTCCCAACGCCCAACGCCCAACTCCCACGCCCCAAAGCGCGAGCAATCACTCATTGAGAGTTGGAAATTGGGAGTTGGAGGTTGACAACGAGTACAGCTGCTAGTTCGTCCCTTCCTTCGAGACGTCGATCCCCGCGTACTCATCCTGGAGCACGTTGCCCTTGTACTCCAGCTCGTCGTGGATGCCGATCTTCGACGTGTAGTAGAAGTGGCTGGTCCTGCGCTTGAGCTCGTTGAAGAAGCGACCCTCGACCGAAACGGGCTTCTCCTCCTCCGCTGCCATCAGCGTCACCACAGCGACGCGATCGTCCGGTGTGAGCTGCATGAAGGCGCTGCCCTTCTTCTCGCGTGCAAGCGCATCGACGCGCGCGAGCCCTTCGACCCATCGTGTCTTCGGATCGGGCTCGAAGGCCTCGGCGAGCCAGCCGTCGATCGCGTTCACGACCTTCGCGGCACGGGCGCCGCCGGAATGGTCGTCGGCCGGAAGGATGATCTCGGCGAGCTCGTCGACCAGCGCCCACTGATCGCGCGTGAAGAACTTCGGCGCCTCGGCGGCGGCCCGAGCGGCGGCGGCAAGCGGCTCGCCGACCACCAGCGGCGCCGCGATGGCAGCCGCGCCGGCGGCCTTCAACAATTCGCGGCGCGTGACTTCGGTGCGACGGTCCTCCATCACAGCTCTCCCTTCTTCATCTGATCCGCCAGGTGTTCGCAGGACCGCATCGCGAGCGCCATGATCGTCCACGTCGGGTTCTGGCACGACGCGTTCACGTGGCTGCTGCCGTCGACGACGAGAAGATTGCTGACGTCGTGGGACTGCTGGAACTGGTTCAGCACCGAGGTCTTCGGATCGCTGCCCATCCGCGCGGTACCGAGCTCGTGGATCGACCAGCCCTCGGTCAGCAGGTTCTTGCCGACGCTCACCACCTCGATGCCGGCCGCCTCGAACATTTCCTGAGCCTGCTGGGCCATGTCGGCGGCCATCTTCCGCTCGTTGTCGCCGAACTGGTAGTCGAACTTCAGCACCGGGATGCCCCACCGGTCCTTGATGACTGGATCGAGGCTGACGCTGTTCTCGTAGCGCGGCAGCACCTCGCCGAACCCGCCCATGCTGATGTAGGCACCCGCGTAGTCCCGCACGTGCTTCTTCCACGCCTTGCCGAAACCTGGGGCGTCGGCGCCGTTCCCTGGGCCGATGCCGAAGCCGCCTTCGCCTTCGAAACCGTAGCCGCGGATGAAGTCGGGCTGCTTGTCGGACAGGTTGCGGAAGCGAGGGACATAGAACCCGCCGGGCCGGCCGTCGTCGAGCGTCGGCGTTGCGGCCACGCGATCCTTGACGAGGCCAGTGACATGCGGCCCCATCAGGTGCTCGCAGAAGTGATGGCCGACGAGGCCGCTCGAGTTGCCGATGCCGTTGGGATGCTGCCGCGATTTCGAGAGCAGCAGCAGGCGCGCCGACTCGAGGGTCGACGCGGCGAGCACCACCGCCTTGGCGCGGGCCTCGTACGACTTGCCGGTGACCGTGTCGACGAAGCCGACGCCGCGCGCCTTCCCCGTCGCCGGATCCACCGTCACCTCGTGCACGGTGGCGTTGGTGCGAACCGACAGCCGCCCGGTGTCCTGGGCCGGATAGATCAGGCCCGTCGGCGAATCGAACGCCGCGTGGATATCACAGCCGCCCACGCGGCGGCTGCACGCGCCGCGGCCGAAGCATTTGCTGCGGTACTTGTTCGTCACGCCGTCGGTGGTCACACCGGCGCGATACGGCGTCGCCGTGCGGCCCATCTTCTGCAGCGCGTGCCGGAACTGCACTTCCGACGGAGACAACTTGTAAGGACGCTGAAACTTGCCGTCGGGCAGTTGCGGCAGGTTCTCCTTGACGCCGGAAATGCCGAGCAGTAAGTCCACCTTGTCGTAGTACGGCGCGACGTCCGCGTAGCTGATCGGCCAGTCCTCGCCGTACCCGTCGTGCGATTTGCCCTTGAAGTCGTAGTCCGACAAGCGCAGCGCGAGACGGCCCCAGATGTTCGTCTTGCCGCCAAGCACCCGTGCGCGAACCCACGCGTACTTCGTACCGGAGTACGGGTGGTCTTTCTCGTCCACGACGAGCGTTTTCGAATAGTCGGATCCGCCCCAGCCCTGCACGTAGGAGAAGACCTTCTCGTACTTCGAGTCCTGGGCGTACGGGGGATTGCGGATGTTGTATTCGTTCCGCGACAGCGCGTGGAACTTCGGGGACATCTGCCCACGCCTCGGATGGTCGTACGGCCACTCCATCGAGTGCAGCACCTCGGTGGTGTTGACCTTCTTGCCTGCTTCGACGAGGAGCACGTTGAGGCCCTGTGACGTCAGTTCCCAGGCGGCCATGCCACCAGCGGCGCCCGATCCCACGACGATGGCGTCGTACGTCTTTCGCAGGTCCGGCTCTGGTGTCGATGAAGATTGAAGAGACAGGATGCGCATCCTAGCAGTCTACCGCCAATCTCGCGCCTTTACCCTTGGAGTGACGTCTGGTAGCGTGGCGCGGTGACCAACGCTACGCCCGCCGAGTTCACCATCGATCTGACGCCGTCGGGCACGGTCACTGCGAGACACTTCACCTCGGCCGCAGCCGCGTCTCCGCTGCTCGTGCTCGCGCATGGCGCCGGCGCAGACCAGCGGCATCGCTGGATGGTCGACATGGCGCGACGGCTCTCCGCTCGAGACGTGGACGTCGTGACCTTCAACTTTCTTTACACGGAACAGCGCCGCCGGACGCCCGACCGCGCGAACGTGCTCGAGCAGACCTGGCGCGCCGTGCTCGAGGGGGTCGTCCGGCATCTCGAGCCGTCAGGACGCGTGGCCGTCGGCGGCAAGTCGATGGGCGGACGAATCGCGTCCCAGGTACTGGCGGCTCAGCCCGACACCGCCGCCTGGAGGAAGGTGGACGGCTTGGTGCTACTGGGCTATCCCCTGCACCCGCCCGGCCAGCCCGACCGGGCACGCACCGCCCATCTGCCGGCGATCCGCGTACCCATCCTGGTCGTCCAGGGCACACGCGACGCGTTTGGCACGCGGTCAGAAGTCGAGCCGGTCTTCGCCGCGCTGAAGACGCCCGTCACGTTCGAGTTCATCGAAGGCGGCGATCACGGCTTCGCGGTGCCCAAGTCCTCTGGCCGGAACGACGCAGACGTTCAGGACGCCGTCGCCGACCGCGTCGCCACCTGGCTCCACTCAACGCGCTAGATCAGCTCCACAGCCGATCGTTGCTCCGCTCCTTGTCCCAGTCCGGCGTCGGATCGAAATAGCCGGCCCCGGGGCGAAGGTGGGCCTTCACTGCCTCCTCGTTCAGCTCCACTCCGAGGCCAGGCGTATCCGGCACCGGGGCAAACCCGTGATCGACCAGCGGCTTGCCGTCGCCCGTCGTCACCAGACTCTCCCACCACGGGACGTCGAGCGAGTGGTGTTCGAGGGCGATGAAGTTCTCCGAGGCGGCCGCGGTGTGCACGTTGGCCATGAACGACACCGGTGTCCCGGCGAAGTGCATCGCCATGGGCACGCCGTGCTCGTGCGCGTAGTCGCCGATCTTCTTCGTCTCCATCAGCCCGCCGGCGCTCGCGAGATCCGGGTGGATCATGTCGATAGCGCCCATGTCGATCAGCTTGGCGAAGTCTTCCTTGAGATAGATGTCCTCGCCGGTCAGCAGGGGGATGTCCACGGCGTCGCGGATCTGCTTCAGCAGCGTGCCGTATTGCCATGGCACCATGTCCTCCATCCACGCCAGGTTCCACTTCTCCATCGCGCGCGCCAGCTTGATGCAGCTGTTCACCGTGATGTGGCCGTAGTGGTCTGAGGCGAGCGGGATGTCCATGCCGATGACCGATCGGATCGTGCCGATCCAATCGGAGAGGAACGCGATCCCCTTGTCGGTGATCTGCACGGCCGTGAACGGGTGCGGCAGCGAGTCGCCGCCCCACGGGACCTCGCCCGACGGCATGCTGAGCATGCCGGGCTTGTCCTTCAGCAGGTCGATGCCGAAGTCCTGTTTCAGGAACGTGAGGCCGCGATCCATCCGCGCTTTCAATCGCAGGCCTTGCTCCCTCGGATCCTCGGTCTCGGTCGTGTCGGCGTAGAGCCTCACGCGATCGCGGAACCTGCCGCCGAGCATTTGCCAGCACGGGACGCCCCACGCCTTGCCGGCCAGATCCATCAGGGCCATTTCGATGCCGCACACGCCGCCGGCCTGACGGGCCGGCGCGCCGAACTGCTTGATTTTTCGAAAGACCTTGTCGACATTGCACGGGTTCTCGCCAAGCAGACGGCTCTTCAGAATCAGCGCGTACGTCTCGCTGGCCCCGTCGCGCACTTCGCCCCAGCCCACCAACCCCTGGTTGGTGTCGATCCGGATGATCGGGCACGTCATCGGCGCCTTGACCACCACCGCCACGCGCAAGTCCGTGATCTTGAGCGCCGAGGGCTCCGACGCGCGCTTCACGTTCGACTGCACGATCGCCGCGTTCTCCGCGGCACCAGCCTCGGCCGCTCGAGCGAACGTCGCCGCGGCCGCGCCGCCGGCCACCGTGCCCACGGACCTGAAGAAGTGCCGCCGGTCGAGCAGCCGCCGCACTGATTGCTTCATCGCACGCCTCCCGCGCCGGCGCCGCCCGGCGCTTCGATCGGCCGCTTGCGCCACCAGGAGGCGAGCACCGACCCCGAGATGTTCATCCACGGCCCGAAGATCGCGGCGGCCAGCCCGGCATCGGAGCTGTGCAGCACGCTGATGGCCAGCCCGGACGCCATGCCGGCGTTCTGCAGGCCCACTTCGATGGCCACTGTCCGCGCGTCCGCCTCCACCATGCCGAACCCGCGCGCGCTCCAGTAGCCGAAGAGATACCCGGCGAGGTTGTGAAGCGCCACCACGGCAATCAACGACAGGGCGATCGAGAGCAGCTTGTCGCGCGAGAGCGACGTGATGATGGTGATGATGATGCAGATGGCGGCCATCGAGACGATCGGCAGCACGCGATCGAGTCCGCGCACGCGCTGCAGGAACAGCTTGTTCGCGACCAGCCCGGCCACGATCGGGACGACGATCATGTTCAGGATGTCCCACATCATCTTCATCGCATCGATGGGGACGTATTGACCCGCCAGGTACTTCACCGCCAGCGGGCTGAGGAACGGCGACAGCAGCGTGGAGACCGCGGTGATCGTTACGGACAGCGGCACGTTGCCACCCGCCAGGTAGGTGATCACGTTGGACGCGACGCCGCTCGGCATGGCGCCGACCAGGATGATCCCGGCCGCGACCTCGCCCTCGAAGCCGAACAGCCTCGTCAGCGCGTACCCCGTCGTGGGCATGATGACGAAATGCAGGGCGACGCCGATGATGATCGAACGGGGGAACGCAAGGACGCGGACGAAATCCGCGACGCTCAGCTTCGTCCCCATTCCGAACATGATGATTTGAATGAGCGGGACGATCAGGGTGCTCAGCTTGAAGCCGTTCCACGTGATGAATAGCCACGGGAAGAACAGTGCGGCGGCGACGCCGGCGAAGATCGACACCGTGAAGGTGTAGGCACCGAACATCGGGCTGCGGCGAATCGACAGCGCGAGGGCCAGCAGGCCGGCGATCGTGGCACAGCCCACCAGGTTGTAGGGATCAAACGGCGAGGTCATCGTGGCGCGGCGCGTATGATAGCGCACAACATGACCGCACCCTCTGCGCGGGGGACTGTCCCCCTTTCGATCACACGGGGGACTGTCCCCAAGGCTCGGCGACTGCCGCTCGTGTCGGCATTCCTGGTCGTCACTGCCATCGGCGCCACCCTGGCCGCTCAAGCGCCCTCGACATCGGCAGGTGGGCAGCTGCACACGCTCTTCGATCGTGAGTGGGAGTGGGAGCTTCAGCAGAGCCCGCTGCTGGCGTCGTCATTGAGCGACAAGCGGTGGAACGATCGCTGGGACGACATGAGCCTGGCCGCACTCGACATGCGGCAGGAGCACCGGAAGAAGGTTCTGAACGAGGTCACCGCGATCCCGCGCGCGCAACTGTCGGCGGCCGATCAGGTGAACTACGACGTCTTTCGCTACCAGTACCGGATGTCGGTCGAGGGCTACCAGCATCGCTACCAGTTGATCCGCACCGACGTCTACGGTGGCGTCCAGAACACCGAGCAGGTCATCGACACCCTCAGCTTCACCAGCGTCAAGGACTACGAGGACTGGCTGGCCCGTCTTTCGGGCTTCCCCGCCTACATCGATCAGAACATCGAGTTGCTGCGGGAAGGAATGCGCACGAATGTGCTGCTGCCGAAGATCATCGTGAACCGCGTCAAGCAGCAGCTCGATCGCATGGTTGACGGCAAGCCCGAAGACAGCGGCTTCTACCGTCCGTTTCGACGATTCCCTGCGAGCGTTCCGGCCGCCGATCAGTCGCGCCTTTCCGCCGCGGGCCTCGAGCGTGTGCGCGCGAACGTCATTCCGGCCTTTGCGCGGCTGCGGGACTTCATCGCGAAGGACTACCTCCCCGTCTGCTACGACCAGGTGGGCTGGTGGCAGACGAGCAGCGGCCAGGCCGGCTACGCCTATCTGGCGCGGCTTTACACCACGACCGACCTCACGCCGCAGCAGATCCACGAGATCGGACTGAAGGAAGTCGCGCGGATCAAGGCGGCAATGGAGCAGGTCAAAACGGAGGCAGGCTTCACGGGCACGCTGCCGGAGTTCTTCACGTATCTCAGGACCGATCCCCGCTTCTACTACAAAACGCCCGAAGACCTGCTCGACGGCTACCGCGCGGTAGCCAAGCGCATCGATCCGGAGCTGGTAAAGGTGATCGGCACGCCGCCGCGGCTCCCGTACGGCGTCACGCCGATTCCCGACGCCGTCGCGCCGAACGTGACCACCGCGTATGCCAACGCCGGCGCACCTGACGGCTCACGCCCGGCCTATTTCTTCGTGAACTTGTACAAGCCAGAGACGCGGCCGAAGTGGGAGATGCTGACGCTGGCGCTGCACGAGGCCGAGCCCGGCCACTGCCTGCAGGCGTCGATCGCGCAGGAGCGCACGGACATGCCGGCCTTCCGCCGCAACGCGGGCTTTACGGCCTACGTCGAAGGCTGGGCGCTCTATTCGGAGTCGCTCGGCGAGGACATGGGACTCTACAAGGGCGACCCCTACTCACGCTTCGGCCAGCTCACTTACCAGATGTGGCGTGCCGTGCGGCTGGTCATCGACACCGGCATGCACGCGATGCACTGGGATCGGCAGCGCGCGCTCACCTACTTCATGGAGAACGCCGCGAAGACCGAGCTGGACGTCACGAACGAGACCGACCGCTACATCGGCTGGCCAGGTCAGGCGCTGGCGTACAAGATCGGGGAGCTGAAGATCAAGGAATTGCGCGCCCGTGCCGAACAGAGGCTCGGCAGCCGCTTCGACCTCCGCAAGTTCAACGACGTCGTCCTGCAGATGGGCGCTGTGCCGCTCGAAGTGCTCGAGCAGCAGGTGGACGTGTGGATCGCCGGACAGGCTCGCTAGTATCGGCCATCGGCTAACGCGCGGGCGTCATCTCCATCAGCGGCCGAAAGCCAAGGCAGTCCGCCGTACCGCCTTCGTCCCACGCACCCGGGCCCGCGTGTCTCGCAGACACGCGAACCTTCTCGATGCCCATGCACCACCCGCCCCCTCGGTCTGCGCGGCGTTGAGGCGCCTGCAGTGCGGCCGGGCCGCGCGGGTTTCGGCTCGGCGACGACCGGTAATAGTCCTTGTCGTACCAGTCGCCGACCCATTCGAAGACGTTGCCCGCCATGTCGTACAGACCGTAGCCATTCGGCGCATAGCGGGCCACGGGCACGGCGGTGCTGGTCGCGTAGTTCGCGTCGGCTGGCGACATCGAGTCGCCGTTGGGGTATTGCCGGCCCCGCAGTCCCCCTCGCGCCGCGTACTCCCACTCGGCTTCCGATGGCAGACGCACCACACGGCCGGCGGCCTTCGACAACCACCTGCAGTACGTGTTTGCATCGTCCCACGTCATGCTGACGACGGGATGATCGTCGCTCCGAGCACCGGAGCGACCCCTCGGATACTTCGCGGCCACGAGAAATGCGTTCCACTGCTTAAGAGTCAGCTCGGTCCTGGCGATCCAGAAAGGATACAGCGCCACGTCGTGCACGGGCTGTTCAATGGGGGGCGCCAGCGCGGAACCATCGCCCATCGCGAACGTCCCGCCTGAAATGGCGACGAAATCAACGCCACCGACCGTGCAGATCGCGCCAGCGGTGGGCGAGGTTGGGCATGGCAGCGCCTGTTGAGCGCCGGCCTGAACGGAGAGCCACGTCAGACCGACCGCCGCGAGCCACTTGTTCAACGCACCGAACTTCATGAGTAGACTGGGCGGCTGACGCTTACCCCAGTACGTAGCCGACGATCGCTTTCAAAGTGATCGGTGGCCTTGGCGGGACCCGTGTGCCGTCAGGCCGCTGGAACGCGACGCCATTCAAGGTTACTGTGGCTTCGTAGACACCCGGCGGCTTGCCTTCCACCGTGACGGCGCCTGGCGCGCCGAGCGTGACTCGTAGTGCTCCTGACACGGCCGTCAACCTCGCCGACGGATGCTCCCATTCCGGCAGGCGAACATCGTTGCAGTAGTACTCAGGCAGGTGAGGCTGCGGGTTCTTGTATAGTTCCACGGCCACCTCCAGGCCTTTGCGATCCGCCTTGATTGTGACGGTGTTGGCGCCGACATGAAGTCCGAGCGGCTCACGATCCGCCCGGACGATGAGAGCTTCCTTGTGGTCTTCGGTCCAGCCGTAGACGACGATGTTGCCGCAGCCTCCCGCGCCCACATATTTCAGCTGCTGCGCGCCGATCGCGCCGGGGCCAATGATCCAAGCCAGTAACACGGCCGTTACGAAACAGGCCACACTCAATGCACGCATCTTAGGCGCTCCTGTGGTCGAGCATGTTGACGATTTCGTCCCGGGACGAGGCGTCCAGGACAGTACGGCCCTTCCCGTCCGTGTCGGTTGGTTTGGCGCCTGCCTCGAGGAGCAGCACGACGATCTTCAACTGCTCGTTCCGCGCCCGCATCGAACCGGCACCGCCCCGGCCGGTGTCCTGCACGGCCAGATGCAACGGCGTCGATCCGCTCCCATTCCGCTGCCTCACGTCGGCGCCGCCTTCCAGCAGCGCTTGAACGGCCTCCGACGATCGCGTGCGCACCGCACGGTGAAGCGGGGCGGTACCGTCATTGTCGATTGCATTTGGATCGGCACCGGCGCTCAGCAAGTACTCGATCGTCTCGCGCTGCGCCGCCGGCGCCCAGTGGTTGGTGTCGGCCGCATAGTGCAGCGGCTCGGCGCCGCGACGATTCCGTGCGCGGCTGTCGGCGCCGCTTCGAACCAGAATCTCGGCGACCACGCGCCGGAACGCCGCCGCGGCCATGTGCAGCGCCGTGTCTCCCGCGTAGAGCTGATGAGGAGCGGCGTCGACGAAGCACTCCTCGTCCGAGCGCGCTGTCGCCAGGTCACGATCCGACGCCAGCAGCTGCGACACGACATCGGCCCGGCCTCCAACCGCCGCGTCGACCAGCTTCGTGAACACGGGTTCCCGAGACATGCGCGCCCTGCTGTTCTAATCGTCAGAGGTTCGGTATCGAACCGCCACCATCTGCGACCCCATGCCGCTCGCGACGTAGGCGAGCCGATGGTTCGACGTCAGCGTGCCGAGCCAGTTGAAGGCGCCGCCGTCGATGAGGGGATGCGGCTCGCCGCCATCCGGTGGGCGCGCCGTGATGGTGAAGCGGAGACCATCGTAATAAGGATGCTCGAGCACGTCGCGGACGACGGTGACGCCCGCACACTGCGCGGCGATCCGATCCGCGGCGCCGGCGCGCTCCGGGGTTGCCAGCACACGTATCTTCCGGTCGGTGAACGCGTAGCCCTTCGGCTCCAGGAGGTCCAGCGCTGCGAGATGCGTCTGTATGTGCTGGACCAGGTGCTCCACGACGAAGCCGTGGTCGACGCGTTCACGGCCGGCGGTCGCCAGGCAGAACAGCCGGAAGTGCTGCGCATAGCCGGGCCCTTTCGGCGCCGGTTGGGCACGCACGGCGCGGTGCGACGCCGCCAGCCGCACCACCTGTGCGGGGGCGTCTTTCAAGCGCCGCGCGCACTCGAGCGCCAGTACGTTTGTGGGGTCGGCGACGACCTCCGTGCCCCGCAACGCAGACACCACGCGGCGCTGGCTGGTCGGCGCCATGCGCGAGCAGACGCCCAGCGGCGCCAGCGGCGACAACTCGAGGGCTTCGAAGCTCCTTGCGGCCTCGAACAGCAGTGCGTCGATCGCGAGCATCCGGCGCGGATCGATTGCGGCCGGCTGCGTGAATCGATCGTGTGCCCACTGCGCGCGCAGGTCCCGGGGTGCGCGGCGCGCGGCGCGACGGTCCACGATCTCGAGCAGCAGCGTCCAGACTTCGGACGCCGGCAGCTCATCGGCAAGCGCCGCCAACGCCTCGTCGTCGATGCCGCTGGTGCTCCAGGAGCGGTCGCCGCTCATCGTGGCTCGTCGTTCAGGTGATGACCACTCGACCGCGCGGCGTCTCGAGCGTCGCCGTCAGCCCCGTCCGCTGATCGGCCCGCACGGTCGTCGAAACCCC
>UEXX01000131.1_pt1 | contig 15800 bp, 9 predicted proteins | sample 4301161 | NCBI WGS metagenome assembly UEXX01 (sample SAMEA4773179, study PRJEB27434) | metagenome | biome: 2259; feature: agricultural soil; material: soil | place: USA | collected 2014-09 | depth 0.25 m
ACCGGCCGGAACAACCTGGCCGAAACGCCGCTGCTGCAATACCTGGGCGACCAGCGCTGGCGGCACGTCAGCGATCTCATCGGCATCCCCAGCCGCGACATCGTCGACGAAGCCGGCGAACGCCTCTACGCGACGTTCTTCTACGTGGAGATCGAGTTTCCCGAAGGCCGGCCGATGTCGTCGTTCGGTGAGAACGACCGGTTCACCGTGATGAGCTCCGTTGCGCGGTACGGGACATCGATGGTGGATGGCATTTCGTACCTCGTGCCCGGCGCCGCCGTGGCTGCCGCGCCGTTCGCGTCGGTGCGGCAGGCAGTGGACGCCGGCGTCCCCGCGGCGCGGCTCTCGAACATCTTCGTCCGGCAGTTCGTCGGGGCGCAGTGGCTGAAGAAGGGGCGGCCCGCGCACCCCAACTTCGCGCGCATTCCGGCGCTGGCCGATCCGCCCGACTCGTACGAGGCGACGAAGCAGGCCGAACAGGCCGGCTGCTTCGAGTCGCCCGGCGAGGGCTGGACGCCCATGACGGACGGGCCCGTCACGAGAGACTACAAGCTGGTGCCGGATCGCGACCTGAACGGCGCGGGCCTGGTGTACTTTGCGAACTACCCGATGTTTCTCGACATCTGCGAGCGCGACGTGCTGGCGTCGGCCCGCCCGCCCCTCACCGATGATCTGATCGATCGGCGCACGCTCGTGCGACGCCGCAGCGCCTACCTGAACAACGCCTCGTCGCGCGATACGCTGCGCATCGAGATCGAGCCGTGGCTCCGCGCGAGCGACGCCGGCCTGCTCCTGCACGTAAACGGTCGGATGTTTCGTCGCTCGGACGATCGGCTCATGATGGTGGCCACGGCGCGCAAGATCGTGCCTGCAGCCGCCTTCGGCGGTTCAGCAGCGCTCGAGTCGCTTCGTGGGGACAGTCCCCGGCGATCGTAACGGGGACAGTCCCCATGGTGAAGCCCGCCCAGTCCGGCCTCCGCACCGCGCTGGCGGGCCTCATCGGCAACGTGCTCGAGTGGTTCGACTTCGCGGTCTACGGCTACTTCGCGAGCGACATCGGCCGGCTGTTCTTTCCGCAATCGAACCCGACGGCCCAGCAACTGCTCGCCTTCGCCGTGTTCGCGCTCGGCTTCGGCGCGCGGCCAATCGGCAGCCTCGTGCTGGGCGTCGTCGGCGACCGCATCGGACGCCGTGCGCTGTTGACGGTGTCGATCGCGCTGATGGGCGTTGCCACGCTGCTCATCGGCCTGCTCCCCACCTACGCGCAGATCGGGCTCGCGGCACCGGTCCTGCTCGTGCTCCTGCGCGTGGTCCAGGGTTTCTCGCTCGGCGGCGAGTTCACCGGGTCGATGGTCTACACGACCGAGCAGGCGTCGCCCGCGTTGCGCGGCCTGGTCAGCAGCTCCACCGCCGCCGGAACGACGCTGGGGTTCATCCTCGGATCGGGGTCCGCATGGCTCGTGAACGTGGCACTGGGCGCCGAGGCGGCATCAGCCTGGGGCTGGCGGATCCCGTTCATCGCGAGCGTCAGCCTCTGCGTGCTCGGCTGGCTGCTGCGCCGGGGCATCCACGAGTCGGCTGAAGGCCTGAAAGCCGCCGAGGTCCGTCCCCCGCTCGTCGCATCGCTCATCGCCGACTGGAAACCCATCGTCCAGACCTTCGGCATCGTCGCCATGACGAACGCGGCGTACTACCTCACGTTCACCTATGCGGTGGAGCGGCGCAAGCACCTGACGGGGGACGGCGGTGAAGTGTTCCTGCTCGCGAACACGGCCAGCCTGTTCGTCGTGCTCTTCTCGAAGCCGCTGGGCGGATGGCTGTCGGACCGCGTGGGCCGCCTCAGGCTGATGATGGCGCTCACCGCGATCACGATGGCGCTCGTCTACTTCGCGCTGCACGCGATGTTGTACGGCTCGCCACGCCTTTTCGTAGGCGGCCAGCTGCTGATGGCGGTCCCGCTCGGCATGGCGCTCGGCCTGCAGGGAGCGATGCTGGTGGAGATCTTTCCGCTGAGAACGCGCGTCACGTCCATGAGCCTGGCGTACAGCGTGACGCTGGCGCTGGCCGGCGGCACGGCGCCGCTGGTGGCTGCGTGGCTGATCGACACGTTCGGCCAGCCGCTGGCACCGGCCTACTACATCATGCTGTACGGCGCGATTGGTCTCGGCCTGATGGCGACGATGAAGGAGACCAACGCGCGAAGACTGGACGTCTAGCGCTTCGGGGTCAGACGCTGTTAAGGGGATCGAAGTTGCTTAACAGCGTCTGACCCCGATCTACCGTTAAGGGGATCGACGCTGCTTAACAGCGTCTGACCCCGATCTATCGTTAAGGGGATCGACGCTGCTTAACAGCGTCTGACCCCGATCTACCCCGATCTACCCCGATCTAACTCCCAACGCCCAACCGCCAACTCCCAAGGAGAATCGCTGCCAACCGCGGACAGCAACCCCTGGGAGTTGGGAGTTGGGAGTTGACGATCTAGCGCGCCATCGGGGTCAGACGCTGTTAAGGGGATCGACGTTGCTTAACAGCGTCTGACCCCGATCTACCTCGGCAGCGACAGCGGCTCGAAGGTGACGCCCACGTCGGCGACCGCGAGCCGGCCGGCCTGCTCGTACAGGTAGGCCTGCGCTTCGAACGGCTCGGTCCCCGCGGGGCGATCGAGCACGCGCCAGACGCCGTCGGGCCCCAGACGCCGGGCCTTCACGTTGTCGCGGAAGAGCACGGTGAGGATGTCCAGCACCTTCCGCTTGGCGGCCGGCGACTCGATCGGAAACATCAGCTCGATGCGCTTGTCGAGATTGCGGCCCATCCAGTCGGCGCTCGCGAGATAGACCTCCTCGTCTCCGCCGTTGTGAAAAACGAACGCCCGCGCGTGTTCCAGGTAGCGTCCCACGATGGACGTGACGGCGATGCGGTCGCTCATGCCCTTCACGCCTGGCCTGAGCGTGCACATGCCGCGCACGTTCAGCTCGATGTCCACGCCGGCGCTCGACGCCCGGTACAACGCGCGAATGATGTCGGCGTCGATGAGCGAGTTCATCTTGGCGCGGATACGGGCGGGCTGGCCCGAATCGGCACGACGCCGCTCGCGATCGATCAGCGCGATGAGGCGCTCGCGCAGCATCGTCGGCGCCATGGCCAGCTTGTTCAGGCGCGGCGGATCCGAGTAGCCGGTCAGCGCGCTCCAGAACGCCGAAGCGTCCGCTCCGATCTGTGCGTTGGCGGTCAACAGGCCCAGGTCCGTGTAGAGGCGCGCGGTGCGATCGTTGTAATTGCCGGTGCCGAGGTGCACGTAGCGCGAAAGGCCCGCGCGAGTGCGCCGGACCACCAGGCAGATCTTCGAGTGCACCTTGTAGTGGCGGATGCCGTAGATGACGTGCGCCCCCATCTCCTCGAGGCGGCGCGCCCAGCGGATGTTGCGCGATTCGTCGAACCGCGCCATCAGTTCGACGAGCACCGTGACCTGCTTGCCGGCGTCGGCCGCCCGCGTGAGCGCGGCGACGATCGGGGAATCGCCGCTCGTGCGGTACAGCGTCTGCTTGATGGCCAGCACGTCCGGGTCCTCGGCCGCGGCGTCGACGAACGCGACGACCGGATCGAACGACTCGTACGGGTGGTGCAGCAGGATGTCCTTCGCGTCGAGCGTGGCGAAGATGTCGGCCTGCTCGTCGGCAGTGACAGTCGCCACGGGCGGACGCGGCGGGAACCGGAGCGCGTCGTATCCCGCGAGATCCGCCAGTGGCGCCAGCCCGCGGACGTCGAGCGCGCCGGCCAGCCGGTAGATGTCCTGCGGCTCAGCATGCACGAGCGTCGCCAGATGCAGCGCTGCGCTGGCGCTGACTCCCGCTTCTAGCTCCAGCCGGACGACGTCGCCGCGGCGCCGCTGCCGCAGGGACTGCTCGACCGCCTCGAGAAACGACCCGCCTTCATCATCGAGCTCGAGCTCGGCGTCGCGTGAGAGCCGGAAGGCCACCGACTCGACGACGTGCTGTCCGGGAAACAACGAAGCGGTCTCGGCGCAGATGACCTTGTCGAGCAGGACGAACGTGGGCGACGGCGCTCCGGTGACTCGGACGAGCCGCGACAGACCGGACGGCACCTGCACGACGGCGAGCCGGTGCTGGACGCCACCGTCGGCCGGACGCAGCCAGACCGCCAGGTTCAGGCTCAGAGTCGAGAGCATCGGAAACGGCCGTTCCATGTCGATCGCCAGCGGCGTCAGCGCGGCGAGCACGTCCGACTTGAAGTAGGCCGACACGGCCGCGTGCTCCGCGGCGCTCAGGTCCGCCAGGCGTCTGATGAGGATCCCGTGCTCGGCCAGGGCCGGCACCAGGGCGTCCCACACCAGCGTGTGCAGGTCGCCGAGCATCGTGTTGGCGCGCTCGGACACGGCCTCGAGCTGCTGCGACGGCGTCATCCCGCTGTCGTCGGGCCGCGTGTCGCCTTCGTAAATGGCGTTCTTCAAGGCGGCGACGCGAACCATGAAGAACTCGTCGAGGTTCGACGCGACGATCGTGGCGAAGCGCAGGCGCTCCAGCAGCGGGTTCGACGGGTTGGCGGCTTCCGCGAAGACGCGGTCGTTGAAGGCGAGCCACGACAGCTCGCGGTTGAAGAATTGCTCGTTCATCAGAGCGACGCTCCTGCGCCGCGGATGACCACCTGTTTGCCGAACACATCGACGAGCAGGTCGGCGCGCGACGTGGCGGCCAGGCGCTCCATGGTCAGGTCGCCGTGGCCCTCCAGATCGATCACCCACGCGCCGCCGTTCTCGGTGACGCGGATCTCGGACACCTTCTGCTCGTGCTCGGCGTCGAGGGCGTTGGCGACACGCAGCATCGCCGCCATCTTCGTCACCCGCACGCGCTCGTCGCGATCGAGGCGCATGAACTCGAGGTGCGACTTCTGCGGCAGCCCGCGCCGGTGGTAGCGCGCGATGTTGGCCAGGATCGACATGTCGTCGCGCGTCAGGCCGAAGATCTCCGACGCCTGGAGCAGATACATGCTGTGCTTGTGGTGCCCGCGCAGGCTCACGAACAGGCCGATGTCGTGCAGCAGCGCTGCCACCTCCAGCAGGAGGCGGTCGCGGGGGCTCAACGCGTGCTCGGCGGCCAGCAGGTCGAACAGGCGCGTCGACAGGCGCGCGACCGTGCGCGCGTGAGACTCGTCGTAGCGATACCTCGCGCCGAGCGTCGCGGCGCTCGCCAGCACTTGCGGACCGAAATCAGCTTCGGGCGTCCCGTCGCTGACCAGGTCGACGAGCAGCCCGGCACGAAGCGAGACTTCGGGGACAACCACCGTGTGCGCCACCGTCGACAACACCAGCGCCCGGTAGACGAGCATCGCCGGCACGAGCGTCTCGGCGCTGACCGGCGACAGCCGGAAGCGCTCGACCAGCGAGTCTTCGTCGTGTTGCGCGATCTCGTCGCAGAAGGCCAGGAACGCCTCGCGCGGCACTTCCGACACGTGATGGTCGGCGTGATCGACCAGCCGGCTCGCGGCGTATCGCACGTCGCTGCCGAGCGCGATCACGTACGAGGCGTCGGAGGTCGGCACCTCGTTCACGATCTCGCCAATCGCGTTGTCGATCTGCGCGGTCAGCAGGCGCAGCCGCTGCTCGTGCGACCCGTGCCACGCGCTGAGCCGCTGGCGAAGGCGGATCGCGCCGAGCGGGAAGATCCCGGCCTGCACGGGCTGCCCGGAATTGAGGCGCGTGACGTCGAGGCTGCCGCCGCCCACTTCGACCAGCAGCGCCGACGGCGCCTTCAGCGCGGCATGACCGGCCAGGCCGTCGCGGACGGCGAGGTACGTCAGGCGGCTCTCTTCCGAGCCGTCGATCACTTCGAGCGTGATCCCCGTCCTGACGCGGATGCGATCGAGGAAGGCGTCGGCGTTGGCGGCCTCGCGGACCGCGCTGGTCGCGACGGCACGCAAGCGCGTCACCCCGTAGTCGTCCATCATCCGGCGGAACGCGTTCAACGCCCGCACGGACGCGTCGACGGTCGTCGCACCGATGCGTCCCGCGGTGAACGTGTCGCGTCCCAGCAGGACGCCGCGAGAGGCCTCCTCCAGCACCTGCGGCCGCTGGCCGGGCAGATGTTGCGCGACGATCAGCCGCATCGCCGATGCGCCGACGTCGATGGCGGCCACCACGGTGGCCGTCGGCGGCAGGCGCACGGGCTCGGGCCGTGAGGCGACGGGGGTCGTGGGCGCGTCAGACATCGAAGGGTGGGCGCGTGGTCTATCCGTGAAATGCGCTGATATACACCGTCAGTGTAAACGTCCCGTAACCGGCCCGCACGTCAGGCGCGCGACGGCACGTTGTCCATTCTGTGCGAATTCACGTTCGAGCAGATTTCTATCCCGGCCGAGCTGGCAGGACGAGCGGAAACGCACACCCGCGGGTCACGGCAGCATCGGCTCGACGACATTCCAGAGACGATCGCCGAACGCCTCGATCGAGAAGCGCCGCCGCACGTCGTCGCGCGCGGCGCCACCGATCTGCTCCGCGACGTCCAGACGCGTGACGAGCGTCGCGAGAACGCCGGCGAATGCCTGCGGGTCCGGCGGGCACAGGAAGCCGGTTCGGTCGTGAGTCACCGTCTCGGTCGGCCCGCCGTGGTTCACGGCGACCACCGGACGGCCGGCGGCCATGGCTTCGAGCGGCACGAACCCGAAGTGCTCGGCCACAGGCGTATAGAGGACCGCGCGGCAGCCGGCAATAAGACGGTCGCGCTCGTCCGATCCCGGCGACAGCGCGAAACGCACCTGTTCGCTCACCCCCAGCGCCGCTGCGCGATCCCGCAGCCCCTGAAGCACCGCGACCTGCCCGGGCAGCGACTCGTCGTACCGTCCGGCCATCACGAGCCGTATGCGGCCGAAGACGTCCGACGAAACACGCGATCGGAGAGCGGCCAGCGCTTCGATGGCGAGTTCGAGGTTCTTGCGCGGGTCGAAACGGCTCACCGACACGAGCACGATCTCGCCGACGTTCGGGATCGGCGCCGGCGGTGGCCCTGTCTCCACGGGGACGCCCGGATGCACCACTGTCAGGGTGCGCCCAAGATCGGGGAACACCTCGTTCACCTTCGCCGCGGTGAACGCGCTGTTGACTATCACGCGGTCGGCCGCGCGCAGGCCTTCCTCCTCTTTCCGGTCGAGCCGTCGGCGATAGACGCGATACACCAGCGATGCGCGGCTGCCTTCAGGGGTCAGCAGCACGTCTGGAAAGTGACAGAAGAAGAGCACTGGGCGCTCTGTGAGCCGCTTGACCAACGGCACGACATGCGAGACCACATCGCAGAAGACGAGGTCGGGCCGCGGCGAGCTCCTGGCGAGCGCGCGCGCAGCTGCCTTCGTCCGTGCAATCGCCATCGGTGCCCGCAGCAGGCCACCGATGTGAACGGGCAGCCACGTGCGCACGCGCTCGACAGCGACGGCGCCGTCGTTGACTTCCGGGAACTCCGGCACCGGCGCTCCGTCAGGGATGTGAAAGCGCACGCGGCATCCTCGACGCTGCAGTTGAGTGGCCGCGTCCAGTGCCAGTCTCTCGCTGCCGCCAATGCCCAGCCCCGGGCGAAGAAACCCAATCGCCGCCATCTGCGCGCTGGATGATATAACCACCTCCGTGCACGCCGCACAGATCGATCCGTCGGAAATCCGCCGGGCATTTGGCCTTCTCACCCGCTCCACGCGCTGGCGCTGGGTGGGCCTGCTGCCGCTGGCGCTCGCGGGCGCCGCCGCCGAGGCCATCGGCGCGCTGACGGTGTTCGCGCTCCTGCGGGTGATCGCCGATCCGGCCTCCGTCGATCGCCTGCCAGTGGCCTCGACGCTGCGCCACGTGATGACCATCGACGACCCGCGCGCGGCGATTACGGCGGTCGCGGTGCTGCTTGCCACCGTCTATGTCCTGAGGAACGCGCTGCTGACCGCCAGCGCCTGGGTCCGCGCCCGCGTGATGTACGGGTCCGTCGCCGAGCTGTCACGTCGCGCGTTCACCGCTTACTTGCGGGCGCCATTTGCGCTGTCCAGCGCCCGAAACGCGGCCGCGATGATCCAGCGGGTGCAGCGGGCCTCGGACGTCGTGCCGACGCTGGTGCTGGCTTCCGTCATCAACATCATCGCGGAAGCGCTCGTGGTCGCCGGGCTCGTGCTGTTGCTTGCTGTCACGGCGCCGCTGATCACGCTGCTCGCGGTCTCCGGCACTGCGCTGCTGCTGCTCGTGCCTGGGTTGCTGACCTCGCAAGTCTTCGCCCGCTGGGGACAACTCGAGCGAGGCATCGACACCGACCTTCTGCAGCAAGTGCACGAGGCCCTCGGCGGCCTGAAGGAGGTGAAGCTGAACGAGCGAGAGAGCTTTTTCGAGGGCCGGTTCGGTGCGCTTCGCGAGCGGTTGTTGCGGATCCAGAGAAAGCGCGACGTGCTGAACGAAGGCCTGCGCGTCGGCGTCGAGACAGCCTTCGCGCTGATCCTCGTGCTCGTGATCGTGGCACTGACGAGGCGCGGCGGTGACGGCGGCTACATCGTGTCGGTGCTGGGGCTGTACGCATACGCCGGGTTCCGGCTGATCCCCTCGATCAATCGCATCACGCTCAACGTAAATAGCCTGCGACATGGACTGCCGTTCGCCTCCGATCTCGCCGACGAACTCTCGGCGCTCGGGCCGATCGCGGCTGGCCAATCAGCTGGCGACGCCGGGACGACGCCCCTGTCGCAGGCCATCGTGTTCGACGGCGTGAGCTACACGTATGCGCCCGGCAGCCCCGCGGCGGTCAGCGCCATCGACATCACCATCGAACGCGGCCAGTCGGTCGGCATCATCGGGCCGACCGGCGCCGGCAAGAGCACGTTGCTGGACCTGCTGCTGGGACTGATCGAGCCGACGAGTGGCCGCGTGCTCGTGGATGGCCGGGACATCAGAACGGCACCGCGCGCCTGGCGGCGGCAGATCGGCTACGTGAGCCAGACGCCGTATCTGCTCGACGACAGCCTGCGGCGCAACGTCGCGTTCGGCCTGCCCGGCGACACGATCGACGAGGCGCGCCTCCGCGACGCGGTCTCCGCCGCGCAACTCGACGACGTGGTGGTGGCGCTCCCGCAGGGCCTCGACACGACGCTTGGAGATCGCGGCGCGCGCCTGTCGGGTGGCCAGCGGCAGCGCGTGGCGATCGCGCGGGCGCTGTATCGCGATCCGGCCGTGCTCGTGCTGGACGAGGCCACGGCGGCGCTGGACCTCGAGACCGAGCGAGAGGTGACGCGCGCGATCGAAGCGTTGCAGGGAACGCGGACCGTGATCGTCGTCGCGCATCGACTGTCCACCGTCCGACGCTGCGACCGGATCATCCTGCTCCGCGAGGGGCGAGTCGCTGCGGTCGGCGCCTACGCCGAGCTGCATGCCACCGACCCGCATTTCCGGCGGCTGGTCGAAGCCGATGGCACGAGCTGACGGTCACGTGTGCTCCAGCGCCTGCTCGATGATCTCGACGAAGCTGGACATGAATCGCTCGACCGAGAAGGCGCGTACGCGCACGCTCAGCATGTCGCGCACGGCCCGCTGTTCTGCGGGGTTCTTCATGATTCTCGTGATGGACGCCACGGCGTCATCCACCGTCTCGTAGAGCAGTCTCGGATCGCCATCCACGATCTCGACCTGGCCGCCGCCGTTCGGCACGAACACGATGCAGCCGGCCGCCGCCAGTTCGGCCGGGGCCATCCCGAAGTGCTCGTCCGCCATGCCGTGAATACCGTACCGAAACGTTGGTATGAGCGCCAGGAGGGCCTCTCTCGACAGACCCTCCTCGAACCAGACCCAGTCGCCCGCTCGACGCGCGTGTTCCCGGATGCGTTTGTAGTAGTCGGGTGGGCCGGATGTGCCGGCCAGGCAGAGCGTCGCGTCGGGGACATGGTTCCTGACGCCAGCCACGACGTCGATGACCCGATCGAGATTCTTTTCCGGCGAGAAGCGCCCTATACAGAGGAAGCCGTTGCGCCGTGCCTGCCACGGCACATCTGCGAATCGCGCCGAGATTGGCGGATACAACGTGCGCGGCGTGATGCCGTGGAGCCGCTGCACGATCCGGCCTGTCCAGTCGGAGTTCGTGAGCGTGATGTTCTGTTTCATCCGCTCCATTGAAAAGCCGGCAAGCCGATCGGCAGTCCAGTAATACAACGGCAGCACCCCGGGCACATGATGGATCGCGCGGAGATCCACGTTCGGCCTCGGCCGCTGGTACCGCGGGTAATGGATGTACTGGATGCCTGGGCGTCCGAAGTCGGCTTCGTTGTTGACGGACACGCAGAGGTCATGACGGCTGGTCAGCCGCGCGGCACGCCGGAGCAGGATTGCATGCCTGACGCTCGCGGCTGGCGACGGCACGGCGTCGATAGCCGCCGTCATCAACCGGGGTAATCGTTCGACGACTAGCTCATCTCTCCGCACTGACGTGCCGTAGAACCGGTTCATCTCGTCGACATCAAGCGGCGTCCACGTCAGAGCTCCCAGGGCGTGGCGACCGCGGAGGGCTTGGAGCATCCAGGCTGCGACGCCGTTGCCGCCGCCGGGCGGCTGGAAGGACGGCTGAACGAAGAGAATGCGGCGCAACGAGCAGCCTCAGGGATGGCGATACTCGTAGATCTGCACGGTAGCTGGGCCGACTTCGCCGGAAGCCATCCGCTGCATGCCCGCTGACCGAAACACCGGATGGAAATCGGCCAGGGCGTCGAGCCCCGTGCAGCTGATGAGCGGATCGGCGCTCGCAATGCGCCAGTGTTCCGTCGGGCGCGACCCGATGAATCGCTCGGCTTCGGCCGTCCCGGTGAAGGTCATCGGCTGCTCCAGCCGCTTCACACGGCGCCCATCACGCTCCCCGTCCGTCCATCGGATCGCCGTCACCGTCTTTGGCGTGACGGCTCGCCCGCCGAACGCATACAACCTCACGAGCATTGTCTGGTAGTACTTCGGAAAGCAGTAGATCTGCGTACGCGGCGGCGTCGAATCCCCGGGCAGCTCATACTGCTGGCAGTACTCCGTTGACTTCCGGTCCAGCCACGGCGCGATGCCGCCGAAAAGGCCATCATGCTGGCCGGCGCTCTCCACGATGAAGGCCTGAAGTTCCGCGTTGACCAGGATATAGCGGGGCTGGTCGAGCAGCGCCAGCGCTGCCTCCGCGGCCTCGGGCGTTTCTGCCAGGAGGAACGCCGCGACCTCCTTCGCTTGCGTCTGCTTCGGGTTGGCGCTTGGGATTCGATGCGCCAGACGCGTGACCCAGTAGCCGAAGTCCCACCACACCAGCACGCCGTAGGGATGCGCACGTGCGGCCTGGGCCAACTCCGGCTTGTCGTACGCGTCTGGTGTGCCAAATGGCTCCGGGGTGTTCTGCTGCAGCCACTGCAGCGCGTCGTACCAATCTTCGGTGACTCCGGTCTCCCCTCCCCACTCCGCCTTGATGGCGGCGCCTGACGGAACGGCCACGATGAGGAGCAGGGCAAGTGACGGACCGAATCGCCACACGCCCCCGGCGGCAGGCCGGAATCTTTGAACAGACGCGAGCAGTTCGTCACACGCGAATCCTGCCAGCAGCGCAGCGTTCACGCCGAGGTAGTACGAGAATCGCATCTGGCCAAGCGTCGCCGCAAAGATCACACCGGTCCATACCAGCAGCAGAAGGCTGCGGGTGGACGTGAACGCGTTTGGCCGCAACAGGTACCAGATCCCACCCAGCAACGCGAGGAAGAGGCTGGACGAGAATTCCTTCCAGAACGGGATGGGGTATCGCGCCGCCGATTTCAGGAGCGGGGTCGCCTCGTTAACGTTGCCGGCCGGGCGTAACGGTGAAATGCGCGCGAGCTCCGTGGCCAGGCCGCTCCAGCCGTCGCGGGCAAACCAGGCCACGGCAAGGCCCAGCGCGACACACCCTGCGAGCCCGGCGATGTAGAGGACGAGGCCGTGGCGGACAGACGCCGTCGTCGAGCCCCAGGCGCGGAGGACTATCACCCCTCCAAGGCCGGCCGCGAGGGCCGCGAGATCGTAGGCGAAGAACGGACGTGTTGTTGCCCAGGGCGCGATCAAGAGCGCCGTCACCGCGAAGGCAGGAGTGAGGATGCCCACGACCTGCTCGGCAGGCTCACCCCGCAGGCGTTGTCCGATCAGGCTGAGCGCGGCCGATGCGACCACGATGAACACGAAGAGGCTGCCGCCACTCCACGTCAGCAGATAGCAGCCGAGGGAGGCGCCGGCGGCCGCCGAGCACCGCAGCCTGACTCTCCGCGAGCGGTCCGGAGCGAGCGCGAGCACAATCCACATCAGCGCCGTCGACGTGAGCAGCGTCTCGACGCAATGATGATCGGGGTAGCCAATCGACGAGCGCTGGAGAATCTGGCCCGGCAGCAGCCCGACGATGAAGGCAGCCCAGAGGCCCGCCCTGCGTGAGAACAGCTCACGCCCAAGGACGTAGACGGGCAATATGGTCAGTGCCCCAATGACGGTCGGCACATAGGCGCCGACGACGTCGACCAGCCGCGGCGACGGTGCGCCGAGGCCGATAATCAGCGCGGCGGAGGCGATGATCCAGTCAAGGAACGGGCCCGGATTGACGGCGTCGCCGCCCGGATGCACGAGATACGGATCGAACCAGATGCGCGACGGAAAATGCTTCACCGTCGCATCGACGAGCCGCATGTGGTACCAGGCGTCGTTCTCGACGAAGGCGACGTAATCGTGCATGAACACCGCGTGGTAGTAGATGCCGACGCGTATCGCGAGCGCGATCCCCGCGAACAGGATCAGCCAGAGCGCGGTCCGACGACCCGAGCCGGAGGCGAGTGCCGTCATGGCACGTCCATCGTCAGCAGCGCAACGGCCGAGCAGAGCACCATGAGCGCGTAGAGCGTGAGCACCGCTCCGCGGTGGGAGAAGCCGATCCCGAGCAGACGATGGTGGATATGCGCGCGGTCGCCGGTCAGGACGCGACCGACGGCCGCAACGAGCCTGATGCGGCTCTGCCCGCTCGCATCGCGCGCCAGCAGGCGGCGGCCAATCGTGATCACGGCCTCGGCCAGCGGCAGCGCGAAGATCAGCAGCGGCACGCCGACCGCCAGCGCCGTGGCGCCCTTCTGCCGCCCGATGATCGCGGTGACGGCAAGCAGAAAGCCGGCGAGCAGGCTGCCCGAGTCGCCCATGAAGATTTTCGCGGGGTGAAAGTTGTAAACGAGAAAGCCAAGGACGGCGCCGACCAGGGACACGAGCAGCATCGCGGCCGGCTGCTCACCGCGGGCCAGCAGCACCGTGGCACAAGTGGTGGCCGCAATCGCGATGAGACCCGCGGCCAGCCCGTCGAGCCCGTCCATCAGATTGAAGGCATTCGTCACGGCGACGATCCAGATAGCCGTCACCGGGAACGTCAGCCAGCCGAGCTCGTACGTCGTGCCGGACACCGTCACGCGCGTGATCGTCAGCCCCGCGGCAATGACGATCGTGGCCGCGGCGCATTCCACCAGCAGCTTCATCGCCGGCCCCACCGGATCGACGTCATCCCAGAGGCCGACCGCGAAGACGAGCGCCGCTCCCGAGATGATGGGCAGCAGGCTGCGCGGGTCCGGCCTCGGGCCGCCCGTCGCATGCGCGTCGATGATGACGGCCACGCCGAGCGTCACGGCCAGAGCCAGCGCGATGGCGACGCCGCCCATGCGCGGCACGGGGCTCGTGTGAACCTTGCGCCCGCCCGGCACGTCCATGAGGCCCAGCCGATGGCTGGCGACGACGATGCGCGGCGTGATGATGAGCGCGCCGATGAAAGCGGTGAGGAAGAGCGTGAGGAAAACTACCATCGGCCTTGCATGAGCTGTTCGCAGTCGCGCACCATCGCGTCGGCGGCGTCGGGGCGCGCCATGGCACGCGCGGCGGCGGACATCGCCTGCCATGCCGCGGGGTCCCGAAGAACCGGCTCCATCAGCGCCGCCACCTCCTCGAGGTTCCAATCACGCTCGCGTATCCAGAGTGCGGCGCCGCGTCCGGCGAAGGCGGCCGCGTTGGCGGATTGATGATCGGCTGCCGCATCCGCCAGCGGCACGAGCAGCGACGGCACGCCGGCGATCGACAGATCGGCCAGCGTCCCCGCGCCCGCGCGCGCAATGATCATATCGGCCCAGTCGTACGCGTCGGCGACATCCTCCAGGAACGGCACAACCTGAGCATCGATGTGCAGATCCGCGTACTGGCGCGCGAGCGCCTGCGAATCCGTCGAGGTCAGCTGATGACGGATGACGACCTGGACTCCGGCGTCCCGCGTCCGTGCGGCCAGCGGCGGGACGTGCGCCGCGAGGAACTCGTCGCCTCGCGAGCCGCCGGTTACGAAGATTCGGACGGGCCGATCGGGTGGCGGCGGGGTGCGCTCGCGCAGCAGCCGGCCTCGCGACGGGGCGACGGGCCAACCCGTGTTGAGCGCGCGGCCCGCGGGGAATCGGCTCGCAGCCTCGTCGAAGGCAACGTAGGCGCGCTCGGCGACACGGCTCAGCAGCCGGTTCGCCAGCCCGGGAAACGCGTTCGGCTCAACGATGGCGGTGAACAGGCCGAGGCTGCGCGCGGCGAGTACCGCGCCACCCGACCCATAACCGCCCGTGCCGATGACGAGCCTCACGCCGAGTTGCTTGAGCAGTCCGCGCGCACGTGAGACGGTCGGGAGCACGCGCGCGACGCCGATCACCTGCTGGAGGGCGCTCACACCCGCCAGCGCCGTGGCCGGAACGACGTGAAGAGGATAGCCGGTCGCCGCGAGCACACGGCGTGCCGATCCGCCCTCGCCCGCGACGAACGAGACCTCGACGTCGGCGAAGGCCTTTCTGTATGCGTCCGCGATGGCGACGCCCGTCAGCACGTGACCGGCAGTGTCGCCGACGGCCATCGCGATCCGCCGTGTCATAATCGACGCGCTAGCCTACCATGCGAGCCGCCGTCGTCGTGCTGGGCGACCTCGGACGCAGCCCGCGCATGCTGTTCCACGCGCGCGCGCTCGCTGCCGAACATGTGGACGTCGATCTGGTCGGCACGTCCGGCGCCACGCTGCCGTCGTTCATCAGCGGCAATCCGCGTATCAGGGTTCACACGATCCTGGACTCTACGTCGCGCGGGCATACGTCGCGATCTCGCGTGGGCTACGTCGTGGCGGCAGTCCTGCGAGGCGTGCGGCTGCTGACGTCGTTGACGGCGCTCCTGCTGTGGCGTCTGGCGAGGCCTGACGTGATCCTGGTGCAGAACCCGCCCGGCGCGCCGACGCTGGCCGTGGCGTGGCTGGCCGCACGCGTGCGATCGGCGCGGCTCGTCATCGACTGGCACAACACGACGAGCGCGATGCTCGCAATGCGGCTCGGCGCAGCGCATCCTCTGGTTCGGGCGATCGGCTGGTACGAAGGGGCGTTCGGCCGCGCGGCAGACCTGAATCTCTTCGTGTCGTCGCACATGAAGGACGCTCTCGGTGCACGGTGGCGCTTCGGCGGGATTGTGTTTCGGGATCAACCGGCCGACACGTTCGCGCCGAGTGCCGGCGAGGCACGCAAGCGCGTGCGCGCGGATCTCGTCGCGCGGTTCGGCGGATCAGCGCAGCGCGAGCCTGTGCTGCTGATCAGCCCGACGAGCTGGACCGCCGACGAGAAGCTGGACCTGCTGCTCGACGCGCTCGTCGAGTACAACGCCGCAGTCGAGCACGACGCCGAGGCAGGCGGACTGCCGCCCGTCCTCGCGCTGATCACCGGCAGCGGGCCGATGAAGCGGGCGTTCGAGGATCGCGTGTCGCGCACGCCGCTCG
>UEXX01000533.1_pt1 | contig 15692 bp, 15 predicted proteins | sample 4301161 | NCBI WGS metagenome assembly UEXX01 (sample SAMEA4773179, study PRJEB27434) | metagenome | biome: 2259; feature: agricultural soil; material: soil | place: USA | collected 2014-09 | depth 0.25 m
GTCGTCTCGCGCGTGCTGACCCTGGGGGCCGCAATAGATCCGCCGCGCTCGGGGCGCTGGCCGAAAGACAAAGTGACCTTCAGCGATCTGCCGGCCACCCATCCGGCGTTCGACGCCGCGAGCCGCGCTGTCAGCGCACGCGTCCTGGACGCCGGCGCGGCGGGGGCGTTCGAACCGACGCGGCCGGTGACGGGCGCCGAAGCCGTGGAAGCCGTGGCTCGCCTCGAGAAGCTCACCGGATCAAGCGGGCGTGGTGAGAAGAAGTAGATGGCGACGCTGACCATCGCGAACCAGATCACGCTGCTCCGGATGCTGCTGATCCCGGCGTTCGTGATTCAGGTGTTGTACGGGGAGCTTGGCTGGGCGCTGGCCACGTTCACCACAGCCGGCATCACCGATGCGCTCGACGGCCTCATCGCCCGACGCGCGGGGCAGAAGACGACGCTCGGGGCCTGGCTCGATCCCATGGCCGACAAGCTCCTGCTTCTCAGTGCGTTCATCGTCCTGACGATGCCAGGGCGCGGGCTCGTCGCGCGGATCCCCGTCTGGCTGACCGTCCTCATCATCAGCCGCGACGTCGTTATCGTCCTGACGGTGACCATCGTCAACCTGGCTATCGGGCGCCGCACGTTCATGCCATCGCTGCTCGGCAAGACCGCCACCGCCGTCTACATCGTCACGTGCGTGGTGTTCCTGCTCGTGAACTACCTGGGATCTCCCTCACCGCTGACGGACGTCTGCATCTACCTGGCGCTCGCGATTACGGTCCTGTCGGCCCTGCACTACATCCACCACGCGGCCCGGACTATCAACGCGCCGTCCGCATAGGCCGGCCCGCCGACCCAGGTGTCGGCCTGGCGTGCGGCTAAGTCACTCTAGGCGAGGTAGGACGGCTGGATGGTGTCGCGGAGATGGTCGCGCGTCAGCGCGAGCCCGTGAAGCGACCCAACGACAGCGCCGAACCCCTGTCCTCCCACGATCGCTTTGAAGTCGGCGGCCAGCTCGTCGCCGCGCTCGCCACGGTGTTGACGCGTACCGGTGTCAGCTAGATCTTTCCCCTGAAATACTCGATGGTCGTCTCGAGCCCCTGCTCGAGCGCGACTTTCGGCTCCCAGCCGAGGAGCGTCTTCGCCCGCGTGATGTCCGGCTGTCGTACTTTGGGATCATCCTCGGGCAGCGGGCGGTAGACGATCTTGCTGGTGGACCCGGTCATCCGGATGATCGTCCGCGCCAGATCCTCGAGCGTCATCTCGCGCGGGTTGCCGATGTTCACCGGATCGTTCACGTTCGATTCCATCAGCCGGAGGATGCCGTCCACCAGATCGGTGATGTAGGTGAAGCTGCGCGTCTGGCGGCCGTCGCCGAACACCGTCACGTCTTCGTTGCGGAGCGCCTGCGAGATGAACGCCGGGACCGCGCGACCGTCGCGCACGCGCATCCGCGGCCCGTACGTGTTGAAGATCCGGACGATCTTTGCGTCCACCCGGTGATACCGGTGATAAGCCACCGTCATGGCCTCGGCGAAGCGCTTGGCTTCGTCGTACACGCCGCGCGGCCCGATCGGGTTCACGTTGCCCCAGTAGCTCTCTTTCTGCGGGTGCTCCAGCGGATCCCCGTAGACCTCCGAGGTCGACGCCAGCACGAAGCGTGCGCCCTTGGCCTTCGCCAGGCCCAGCGCCTTGTGCGTGCCGAGCGCGCCGACCTTCAGCGTCGGAATCGGCAGCTCGAGGTAATCGATCGGGCTGGCCGGGCTCGCCCAGTGAAGCACGTAGTCGACGGGCCCATCGACGTAGATGTAGTTGGTGACGTCGTGCTTGATGAACTGGAAGTCGCGCCCCGCCAGATGCGCGATGTTGCTCGGATCGCCGGTCAGCAGATTGTCGATGCCGACCACCGAGAAGCCGCGATCGAGCAGGGTCTCGGCGAGATGGGAGCCGATGAACCCCGCGGCTCCGGTGATGACGACTCGTTTTGGCATCAGTACGCGTGCTTGTGAAAGAAGCCCTTCAGGACCGTGAGCCACATGATCTTGAGGTCGAGCGCAACCGACCAGTTCTCGATGTAGTAAAGGTCGTATTCGATGCGCTTCTCGATCGACGTGTTGCCGCGCCAGCCGTTGACCTGGGCCCAGCCGGTCAGGCCGGCGCGCACCTTGTGGCGCAGCATGTATTGCGGGATCCGCTGCTTGAACTGGTCGACGAAATAGGGCCGCTCGGGCCGCGGGCCAACCAGCGACATGTCGCCGCGCAGCACGTTCCAAAGCTGCGGCATCTCGTCGATGTTGGTTCGCCGCAGGAGCCGCCCGATCGGCGTGCAGCGCGGGTCGTCCTCGCGCGCCCAGACCGGGCCCGTCTCAGCCTCGGCGTCCTGGTACATCGAGCGGAACTTGTAAATCATGAACGGCTTGCCATCGAGGCCCATCCGTTCCTGCCGGTAGAGGATGGGGCCGCACGACGTCCGGCGGATGATTACCGCGACGATGGCGAACGGGATGGCGAGCAGCGACAGCGCCGTCGCCGAGATCCAGACGTCGAGCGCGCGCTTGATGAAGCTGTTGAACCCCTGGAGCGGGACGTCGTTGATGTTGATGATCGGGATGCCGTCCAGGTCTTCGAGCCGCGCCTTCAGCGCGATGACCTGCAGCAGGTCGGGCACGACCTTGACGTCGATCATCTCGCGGCCGATGACCTCGAGCAGTTGCAGCATCCGCACGTGCTCTTCGGCCGGAAGCGCCACGTAGAGGTGATCCACGCCCTCGCGGCTCGAGATCTCACCGGCCTCGTCGAGCGTGCCGAGGATCGGCAGCCCGCGATGCCCGAGGTAGTCGCCGCCCGCCCGGTCATCGACGAAGCCGACGACGTGGTAGCCGAGCTCGCGGTGCTCGAGAATTCTGTCCGCGACGAGGCGGCCGAGCTCGCCGGCGCCCGCGATGAGAATCCGCTTCAGCCCGATGCCGGCACGCCACCGGCGCTCGAGCGCCTCGCGCACCAGCTCGCGCGATGCGAACGTCAGCAGTACGTTGAAGGCGAGGAAGAACGCCCAGACGATCTGCGACACCTCGTACGCGCCGCGATCCTTGAGCTCGTCGGGAACGTAGTACGCCTGGAAGTACAGCGTGGCGACGATCCCGAATACGACGGCGAGGATGCTGCCGACGAAGACGGCGAAGAAGTCGTCGACGCGCGAGCGCCCGCGCCGCAGACGGTAAAGGCCCTGGATGTGGAACGCGAAGGGCACCAGCACGCCGATGAACGGCAGCACGTTGACGTACTGGCTGAATGGCGGGAACCCCTTCGTGACGGGGATGAAACCGCTCTCGAACCGCAGCACGTACGCGAGCACAAAGGCCGCGATGCCGAGGATGGCGTCTGAAATGACGTAGAACGCGACGAGCAGCCGGTTGTGACGCCTTACCATCGCGCTCCCGCGGGTGCCTGGCGCGTCTGGTCGATGAGCGACGCCATTTCAGATGCGAAACGCTGGCGGCTGAAGGCTTCGGCGTGCGCGCGCGCCACCATCGGGTCGAACGGCAGGCCGCGGAGAAGGCCGAGCGCCTCGGCGAACGCCTCGGGCGTCGACTCGCTCACGAGGACGCCCGTCACCCGATCGAGCACGGTTTCCCGCGTGCCGCCCTGGGAGAGGGCCACGACGGGCCGGCCGCACGCTTGCGCTTCCACGGGCACGATGCCGAAATCCTCCTCACCCGGCAACAGGACAGCCTCGGCGCCCCGATACAGGTCCCGTACTATTTCGTCGGTTTGAAACCCGAGAAACTGCACATCGCCGCCATGCGCATGCGCCTCCAGGCGGGCCCGGTCCGGCCCCTGCCCGACGATTTTCAGCGGCATTCCGGCCAGCCGGGCCGCGTCGATGGCCAGCTCGATCCGCTTGTAGGGCACCAGCGCCGATACCACCAGCGCGTAGCCCTCGGAAGCGCGCCCGTCCGGGCTGTAGAAGTCAGTGTCCACGGGCGGGTACACGACGTCCGATCGACGATTATAGTATCGGCGAATTCTGCCTGCAACATAATGTGAGATAGCCACATAGCGGCTGACTCGACCGGACGTGCGGGCATCCCAGCGCGCCATCCCCCGAAGGACCGGGCGTGCCAGCCGCGTGCCGATGGCGCCCAGCCGCCGGGCGCCGAAATACTCGTCGAACTGGTCCCAGGCGTAGCGCATCGGCGTGAAGCAGTAACACACGTGGGGCGTTCCGGGCGGCGCCACCACCGCCTTGGCCGCGCAGTGGCTCGTGCTGACAATCAGGTCGTAGCCGTCGAGGTCCAGCAGCTCGACGGCGACGGGGAAGGCCGGGAGGCAGTGCCGGTAGACCCGGCGAACGCCCGGCAGGTGCTGCAGGACCGAGGTCCGGATCTTGTGGCGCGCGATGGGCAGCGACACGCTGCCGGTCACGTGCACCAGCGTCAGGATCTCGGCATCGGGGTAAAGGTCGCACAGGACTTCCAGCGCCTTCTCGCCGCCGCGCATGCCCGTCAGCCAGTCGTGCACCAGCGCGATCCGGGTCACTGCGCGGCCACCTCGAGGTAGATGTCGCGGATCTGCCGGGCCGATCGCTCCCAGGAAAACTGCTTCGCCCGGGCCAGGCCGCGTGCCCTGAGGTCGGCGTGCAGCGCCGGATCGGTGAGCACGCGCCTCATCGCATGCGCGATCTCGTTCGTGTCAGACGGATCGACCAGCAGTGCGGCGTCGCCCGTCACTTCCGGAAGCGACGAGACGTTGGACGTGACCACGGGTGTGCCGCAGGCCATCGCTTCGAGCGGCGGCAGGCCGAAGCCTTCGTAGAGTGATGGAAACACGAACACCGACGCCAGCCGATAGACGATCGCCAGCAGCTCGTCGGGCAGGAAGCCGAGGAAGCGGACGTACTTGTGCAGGTTCGAGCGGTGCACCGCGCGCCGGAGCGCCGCGTACTTCGAGATCTCGTCGCCGATGATCACCAGCTTCAGCTCGTCGAGCCCAGACTGTCGCACGAGCTGAAACGCGTCGATCAGCCGCTCGACGTTCTTGTGCGGCTTCACGTTGCCGACATAGAGCACGAAGTCGCCGTCGAGCTGATACCGCTCCGTCACGCGCCGCACGTCGTCTTCGGCGGGCTCGGCGGAGAACCGCTCGTCGATCGCGTTGGGGATGACGGTGATCTTCTCAGGCGGCACGCTGAAGTAGTACAGGATGTCGCGCTTTGACGCCTCCGAGACGGTGAGGATCCGGTGCGATCGCCGGGCGGCCGATCCCATCTGCGCCCGTGCGTACGCCAGGGCGCCGCGCTTGGGCAGGTACTGTGGAAAGCGCAGGTGGATGCAGTCGTGAATCGTCACCACCGAGCGGCACGGCGTCAGGGGAGGCAGGACGTAGTGCGGTTCGTGAAAGACCTTGGCCCGCGTGCGCACGAGCGACAGCGGGAGGCTGACCTGCTCGCGGATGGAGTACGGCCCCGAAGTGTCGACCGACGTGCGGAAGTTCTCGCCGAGCGAGGCGGCGATCTCCCGGTCCACCTCCTGGCAGATCAGGACGTAGTCGGTCTCGCGGTCGAATCGCGCGAGCTGGCGCACGATGTTGCGGATGTACGTGCCGATGCCGAAGTCGTGCAGCTTGCGGACATCGATCGCGACTCTCACGGAGCCAGCCCCTTCATCCTCAGGTATCGCTCCAGCCACGGCGCCCAGCCGGGCAGGTGCTTGCGATAATAGGCCAGGTGGCTCTGCTGCCACGCGCGGTTCGCCGCACCGGCCATCGTTCCGCCCGACCGGCCGCGCAGGTGCACGATTTCGGCGACCGGCGAGAAGACGATCGTCCGGCCGTTCGCGCGGATCGCCGCGCACAGGTCGACGTCCTCGACATAGAGGAAGTAGCGCTCGTCGAAAAGGCCTGCCGCTTCGAGATCGGCACGCCTGGCCAGCAGGCAGGCGCCGGTGACCCAGTCGACGTTGGCCTCGCGGGACGTCGCTTGCGCGATGGCCCTGCGGGCGAGGGCCAGCCCGTGCTTGTCGAAGCGGTCGATGGCCTTGCGCCGGATCTCGCGCCACGGCGTGAGCGCGGCGCCGAACGACAGCTCCGGGATCCCCTGACTGTCCACGACGCGCGGGCCGATGACGGCGGCATCGGGCCTCTCGTCCAGCCTCGCGACCAGCCGGTCGATCGCGCCAGGAGGGACGACCGTGTCGGGGTTCAGCAGCAGCACGAGCTCGCCTCCGGTCGAGCGAATGCCGAGGTTGTTGGCGCGCGCGAAGCCAACGTTCCCGCCGGCGTCCATGACGCGCACGTGCGGAAACCGCTCGCGCACCATCTCCGCGGCCCCGTCGGTGGACGCGTTGTCCACGACCACGATCTCGTGGCTGGTGGCTGGCGCGCCGTCGGTCAGCGACCGCAGTGCGTTCGCCAGGTCATCCTTCGCGTTGAACGACACGATGATGATGGCCAGGCGCGTCACGAGCGTGCGGCCTCCGCCAGCACGGCCAGCGTCTGCGCGGCCGTGTCGGCCCACCGGTATCTCGACAGAATCTTCGGCGCTGCCGCGAGCGCGGTTGTTCGCTGTGCGCTCTGATCGTCGAGGGCCGCCTGGAGCGCCGACGCGACGAGAGATACGTTCGGTGACGCCACCCGAATCGCGGCGTCACCGTAGATCTCGCGCGCGACGGCGGTATCGAGCACCACGGGTACCGCTCCGGATGCCATCGCCTCGAGCGGCGTCAGCCCGAAGCCCTCGTACTCTGACAGGAACGCGAAGACTGACGCGTGCGAGTACAGCCGCGCCAGCTCGGCATCGGCCACGTAGTCGCGTACCGCGACGCGGGCGCCGACTCCCGCCTCATGCGCGATCGCGGCGATGTCCTGCGGCGGATACGTGCGATTGCTGCCGACCAGTTCGAGTCGAAGATCAGGACGGAGGGCCGCCACCTCCGCGAAGGCCTGGACGAGCGTCGGCACGTGCCGCCGGTTGAACATCGTTCCGACGAACAGCACGAGGGGATCCCGCGCGGCCGCAACTGACACCGGGTCTACGCCCAGGTAGATCACGCGGACGCGATCGGATGGCAGGCCGAGGTACCGGACGATCTCATCGCGCGAGAACGCTGAAATGGTGAGCACCGTGTGCGCGCGTCGCGCGGTCGCGCGCGCCAGCAGCCGCCGGCGCCATCCTTCGCGCAGCCGGAACCATTCGGGGTGCGCCGCAAACGACACGTCGTGGATCGCCACGACGGACGGAATCGCGGTGAGGAGCGGCCCGCTGTATCCGGGCGCAAAGAAGACGTCCGGGCGATCGCGCCGGAGCGCGGAGGCGAGCGCGCCCTGTTCCCAACGCGTGCCTCCAGAGCCCTTCACGCGCACGACTTCGCCCTCGAGATCTGGAGGCAGCGCGATCGCGCCATCGGGCGAGTAAATGCTGAACTGATGGGCACGTGCCTCCGGGCTGAGGCCCCACTCCCGGAGCAGGCGCTGAAGATAGCGCCCGACGCCGGTGGGCTGCCCACTGAGCTCACGTCCGTCAACGCCGATGCGCATCGCGTCCGGTCCGTGCCATCACGTCCGTATAGGCGCCATACAGCGCTCTCGCTGCAGCGTCCCAGTTGAAGTCTGCCGCGCGTGCGAGGCCGCGCGCGCGCATGGTCGCCGCGCGATCTCTGTCTGTCAGCACGGCGTGAATCGCGTCGCCGAGCGCCCGCCGATCCTCCGCGTCCACGGTCAGGCCCGCGTCGCCGACGACTTCCGGCAATGCGCCGCGATTGGACGTCACCACCGGGATACCCAGCGACATCGCCTCGAGTACTGGTAAGCCGAAGCCTTCGTGGAACGACGGCAACACCAGTAATCGTGCGCCTTCGTACAGCGTACGACGGTCAGAGCCGGCCACGTACCCCACGTAGTCGACTCGACCCGCCAGGGGAGCGGTTCGCATCCGCTCCACCCAGCCTTCGCCGCCGGGCCGCACCCCGCCGGCGATCCGCAAGCGCGGGAGGTCCGGCATGCGCGACGACAGGTCGACCCACGCATCGAGCAGCGCGCCGAGGTTCTTGCGTGGTTCAAGCGTGCCAACGAACAGGACGTAGCCGTTCTCCGGCGGCCGGCGGTCTATCGGCGCCCCAATCCAGGCGGGAATTCCCGGACGGCAGACGACGATGCGCTCGCGCGCGACAGCGAGAGCCGTCTCGACGGATCGCGCCGTGTCGTTGGAGTTGACGACGACCAGCGCCGCGCGCGCCGAGTGGTCACGAACGAGCGCTGGGTAGTCCCGCCGGATCTCGGCGCTCGTGCGCTCGGGGTGGTGCAGGAAGTCGAGGTCGTGCACGGTGATGGCCGACCGTGCGCCGCCTGGGATCAGCAGCGGATGAAGCGACTGCACGATGTCGGCTGGTCCGGCCAGCCGGTCGATCCCCGGCCACCCCAGGCGATGCCAGGCAAAGGAGAGCAGGCGCACTGGCACACGCCGGTCCACCACCCGCGTCCGGGGCCAGCCGGCGGCCACGTCCGGATCGGGTCGATCGGCCCAGGAGCTCGTGAAGAGCACCAGCTCGTCGCCAGCCTGCAGCTGGCGCGCCAGACCGGCCGCCAGCTCGTGGGCGTACTCGCCGACCCCGGTCCGTTCCTTCAGGGCGGGCCGGTAGTCGAGCAGAATCCTCACGGTCGAGAAGGCTAGCAGGGCCGCGGCGCCGGGCACAACCCCGGAGTGTCAGACGCGGAAGTCCTTGCTGGTCAGTATGTTGACAGCATTTCTGACGCTGTGGTAACGTTTCAGCCTTTGCAGCCTCAGCGAGGGGAGTTGGCACGCGGATGAAGATTGCGGTGGTTGGAACCGGATACGTCGGCCTGGTGGTGGGCGCCTGCCTCGCCGAGACCGGCAACGACGTCACCTGCGTGGACAAGGTGGAGGCGAAGGTCCGGATGCTTCGCCGCGGGCGGATGCCCATCTATGAGCCAGGCCTCGAGGAGCTCGTCCAGCGCAACACGAAGCGCAGGCGGCTCACGTTCACCACTCAGCTGGTCAAGGCGGTCCGCGCCGCCGAGATCGTCTTCATTGCCGTGGGCACGCCGCAGGGCGAGGACGGGTCGGCCGACCTGCGACATGTGTCCGACGTGGCCAAGGAAATCGCCCGGGCGATGAACGGCTACAAGGTGATCGTCGACAAGAGCACGGTGCCGGTCGGCACCGCCGCGAAAGTCCGCGACATCGTCCGCCGGGAAACGACCCATCCCTTCAGCGTCGTCAGCAACCCCGAGTTTCTCAAGCAGGGCGCGGCCGTCGAGGACTTCCTCAAGCCGGATCGCGTCGTCATCGGCGCCGAAGACGACAAGGCGCGCCGCATCATGCAGGAGCTGTACGCGCCGTTCACGCGGACGGGCGCTCCGGTGATGGTGATGGATTGCGCCAGTGCCGAGCTGTGCAAGTACGCGGCGAACGCGCTGCTGGCGACGAAGATCTCGTTCATGAACGAAGTGGCCAATGTCTGCGAGCTGTTCGGCGCCGACGTCGACGAGGTGCGCCGCGCGGTCGGCTCCGATCGCCGGATCGGGCCCTCGTTCCTGTTCCCCGGCGTCGGCTACGGAGGCAGCTGTTTCCCGAAGGACGTGAAGGCCATCCTGCACTTCTCCGGCGAGAAGGGCTACGAGTTCAAGACGCTCAAGGCTGTCGAAGCCGTCAACCAGCGGCAGAAGTCGCGGCTGGTCGACAAGATGCAGGCCCACTTCGGGTCGCTGAAAGGCAAGACCATCGCGTTGTGGGGCCTGGCCTTCAAGCCGCGCACGGATGACATGCGCGAGGCGCCTGCCATCACCATTGTCGAGAAGCTCGTGGCGGCTGGCGCGAAGGTGCAGGCGTTCGATCCCGAAGCGATGAAGGTGGCCAAAGGCATCTTCGGGAGCAAGATCACGCTGGCCGATGGCAGCTACGAGGCGCTGAAGGGCGCCGACGCGCTGGCCATCGTGACGGAGTGGAGCGAGTTCCGCGAGCCCGACTTCGTGAAGATGCGGAAGCTGCTAAAAGCGCCCGTGATCTTCGACGGGCGGAACATCTACAGCCCCGCGACCATGAAGGAGCAGGGCTTCACCTACTTCTCGATCGGACGCTGATGTCCCGACTGCGCGGAATCCTGACGGATCCCTTGCTGTCCGTCGTGATGCCCGTCTACAACGAGCGGGAGACGATCGAAGAGATCATCGGCCGCGTGCTGGCGGTGCCGATCCGCACCCAGCTGATCGTTGTCGACGACGGGTCGAAGGACGGCACCCGCGACCTCCTGACGGCGCTCAAGCAGAAGCACGACTTCACCCTGATCTTCCAGGAGCGCAACCAGGGCAAGGGGGCGGCGCTCAGGCGAGGCTTCCAGGAGGTGACCGGCGACCTGGTCGTCATCCAGGACGCCGATCTCGAGTACTCCCCGGAGGAGTATCCGCAGCTCATCGAGCTCATCTGCACAGGGCGGGCGGACGCCGTGTTCGGCTCCCGCTTCCTGGGCCGCCACCGCGTGTTCCTGTTCACGCACTATCTCGGCAACCGGCTCCTCACGGGCATCACCAATGTCCTCTACAACACCATGTTGTCGGACATGGAAACCTGCTACAAGGTGATGCGCACGGACGTGCTCCGGTCGATGACGCTCAAGTCCGACAGCTTCGGGATCGAGCCGGAGCTGACGGCGAAGATCTTCAAGCGCGGGTTCCGCGTGTACGAGGTGCCGATCACCTACGACGGGCGCGGATATGACGAAGGCAAGAAGATCACGTGGCGCGATGGCTTCGTCGCGCTCTGGGTGCTGCTGAAGTACCGCTTCACAGAGTGAAGATCCTTCTCCGGCTGCTTCGCTATGCGGCACCCTACCGCCTGCGGCTCTCGTGGGCGATTGCGGCGATGCTCGTTTACGCGGCCGCCTCGGCGCTGCTCGCCGCCCAGATCAAGCGCATCTTCGATGTCGTACTGCCGCATCAGCAGCAGGTGGGACAAGTGGCGGTGGCCATCATCGGCCTCTACCTGTTGAAGGGCATCGGCGCGTACTTCTCCGACTACCTGATGACGGACGTGGGCCAGCGCGTGGTCCGCGACCTGAGAGATCAGCTCCACAGGCACATGGTCGGGCAGTCGGCGGCCTTCTTCGCGCGACGGACGACCGGGCAGCTGCTCTCACGCTTGACCAACGACGTCGGGCAGGTGCAGCACGTGGTTGCCGAGACCGTTGGCGACCTGCTGCAGGAAGGTCTCGGCATCATTGGCTACGCTGCGCTCCTTTTCTACTACGACGCGCGGCTCGCGATCGTCTGCGTGACGGCGGCGCCAATCATCGTCTATCCGCTGGCGAAACTCGGGCGGCGGCTGCGGAAGACCAGCCGGAGGAGCCAGGAGGCCCTCGAGCACCTCACGCACGTGGCAGGCGAGGCATACACCGGCCACCGGATCGTGAAGGCGTTCGGCGCCGAAGGGCGTGAGGGCGCGAAGTTCCGGAAGGCGTCCGACGAGCTGTACCGCACGAACATGCGCGTGACGCGGATCGTGTCCGTGCTGCCGCCGATCATGGAGATGCTCGGCGCCTTCGCGATCGCGGGCGCGCTGTACTACGGGGCGCACTCGATTGCCGCAGGACGCCTCACCAGCGGCGAGTTCGCGGCGTTTGTCGCCGCGCTGCTGTTCATGTACGGACCGATCAAGAAGCTGAGCCGTGTGAACGCCAGCCTGCAGCAGGCCATCTCCGCGGCGGAGCGCATCTTCGAGGTGCTCGATCGCCACACGGAGGTCCGCGAGCGGCCCGGCGCCGCCGTGCTGCAGCCTTTCCATGAGTCGGTCGCGTTCCGCGATGTGGTGTTCGCCTACGACGACCAGGCGAGGCCGATTCTCAAAGGCGTCAGCTTCACGGTGGCGCGTGGCCAGGTCGTGGCGCTGGTCGGGCGGAGCGGCGCGGGCAAGACGACGATGATGAACCTCGTGCCGCGGTTCTTCGACGTCACCGGCGGCGGCATCCTGATCGACGGCGTGGACGTCCGAGACGTGACGCTGTCTTCGCTCCGCGCGCAGATCGGCATCGTCACGCAGGAGACGATCCTCTTCGACGACACCGTCAGCAGCAACATTGCCTACGGACGGCCTGACGCCTCCCGTGCCGAGATCGAGGCGGCGGCACGCGCCGCGCACGCGCACGAGTTCATCACGACCCTCTCGCAGGGCTACGAGACGATGATCGGCGAGCGCGGGCAGCGCCTGTCGGGCGGCCAGCGTCAACGCCTTGCGATCGCGCGTGCGCTGCTGAAGAACTCGCCCATCCTGATCCTGGACGAGGCCACATCATCGCTCGACACCGAGTCGGAGCTGCTGGTGCAGGAAGCGCTGGCCAACCTGATGAAGGACCGCACGTCGTTCGTCATCGCGCACCGGTTGTCCACCGTCCGAAAGGCGGATGCCATCGTCGTGATGGACCGCGGCCGCATCGTCGACATCGGGCGCCACGATGAGCTGCTCGCGCGAGGTGGCTTATATACGCGCCTCCACGATCTGCAGCTCGTCACCGGCCGACGTGGCCCATCGCAAGTGGCAGCGTTCGCCGATGGCGTCGATCTCAGGCTGAGGCGCACGGACAGGTCATGATCAAGAGCATGACGGGGTTTGCCGCCCTGACGCGCGAGGACGATCGCGTGGCGCTGAACGTCACGTTGCGTGCGGTGAACCACCGCTTTCTCGACGTGCAGACGAGGATGCCGCCGTCGCTCGGCGACCAGGAGGCGCGCATCAGGGCGCTCGTGCAGCAGGTGATCGCGCGCGGGCGCGTGGAAGTCAGCGTCGGCATGCAGTCGAAGCGCGCGGTCGTGCCGCAGGTGGAGCTGAACGAGGCGTTCGTCGCCGCCCTGGAGCACGCGCTCGAGCGCGCGCGGCTCAGGGGCATCGTTGCGGGGCATCTGACGCCCGGCGACCTGGTGAGGCTGCCACACGCGCTGACGATCGTCGAGAAGCCGGCCGAGACGACGGAGGCGGATGTGGCCGCCGTTGCCGAGACGCTGGCGCAGGCTGTAGAAGAGGCCGTGCGGGCCCTCGAGCAGATGCGGCTGCACGAGGGCGAGCACTTGCAGCAGGACCTCGATGCCCGTCGCTCGATGCTGGCGGCTCTCATCGAACGTATCGCGTCTGCGGCAGCTGATGGCCAGGCCGGCGTTCAGGCGCGCCTGAGCGCTCGCGTCGCCGAGCTCAGCGCCGACCTGCCCGTGGATCGCACCGCCATCGCGCAGGAGATCGTCCGCGTGGTGGGCCGATCCGACATCAGCGAGGAGGTCACGCGATTTCGCGCTCACCTGCAGCACTGGGTGTCGCTTGTCGAGGCCGCCGAACCGTGCGGCCGCAAGCTCGACTTCCTGCTGCAGGAAATGAACCGCGAGATCAACACCATCGGTTCGAAAGCCGACGGCGGCACGGTGTCGGAGCTGGTGGTGACGGCGAAGGCCGAGCTCGAGAAGATGCGTGAGCAGGTGCAGAATGTCGAGTGAGGCGCGCGGCCAGCTCTTCATCATCTCGGCGCCCTCGGGCACCGGTAAAACGACGCTGGCCGAGCGTCTCGTGCAGGTGGTACCGGATCTCGCGCTCTCGCGCTCCTTCACCTCGCGCCCGCCCCGTGCCGGCGAGCTGGATGGCGTCGACTATAATTTCATCAGCCGCGAGCGCTTCGAGTCGATGATCGCGGGCGGCGAGTTCCTCGAGTACGCCGACGTGTTCGGGAATCTCTACGGGACCTCCGCGGCGACGACCGAGCAGGCGCTCGCGCACGGGCAGGACCTGGTGCTGGTGATCGACGTGCAGGGCGCCCAGCAGGTGCGCAGCCAGACCGATGGCAGCGTCGGCATCTTCGTCCTGCCGCCGTCGTTTCCGGTGCTCGAAGAGCGGCTGCGCGGACGCAGCAAGGACACGGAGGCGCAGATTCAGCGGCGCCTCGCCGTCGCGCGCAGCGAAGTGAGCGCGGTGAACGACTACGACTACGCCGTCGTGAACGACGATGTGGAATCGGCCGTGGGGCGGCTGCGGTCGATTGTCGAAGCTGAACGGGCGCGGTGCCGCCGGATGAAACCGGTGACAAGCGGCATCATCAAAAGTTTCGGGTAGCCATGGCTCTCATCGCCCTGGGCGTGACCGGCGGCATCGGCGCCTACAAGGCCGTGGAAGTCGCGCGCCTGCTGCAGAAGCGGGGGCACGACGTCCAGGCCGTGATGACGCGATCGGCGCGCAAGTTCGTCGGTGAGGTCACCTTTGAGGCGATTACCCGGCGGCGCGTGATCACGGGCCAGTGGGCGCCCGGCGCGAACGCCGACATCGAGCACATCTCGATCGCGTCCGACATTGCCCTGCTGCTCGTCGCGCCCGCCACCGCGAACGTCATCAGCAAGTTCGCGCACGGCATCGCCGACGACTTCCTCTCCACGCTCTATCTCGCGACGACGGCCCCGGTGCTGATGGCGCCGGCGATGAACACCAACATGCTCGCGCACCCGGCGGTGCAGCAGAACCTGGCGGCCCTGACGGCGCGCGGCGTCAGCTTCGTCGAGCCGGGGGAGGGCTACCTGGCGTGCGGCTGGATCGGCAAAGGCCGGCTGGCAGAACCGGACGCCGTAGTCGAGGCGGCCGAGCGCATCTTGTCGCGGCCTCGATCGCTCACTGGCCGGCGGATTGTGGTGACGGCGGGCCCCACGCACGAGTCACTGGACCCCGTGCGATTCATCGGCAATCGATCCAGCGGGAAGATGGGCATCGCGATCGCCGGCGACCTCGCGGCGCGTGGCGCGGAGGTGACGCTGATCACCGGGCCGACCGCGGTCGCGCTGCCGCCGGTGGCCGCAGTAATTCACGTGCGGACCGCCGCCGAAATGCACCGGGCCGTGCTGGAGGCCACCGCCGGCGCCGACGCGCTCGTCATGGCCGCGGCCGTGGCGAACTACACGCCGGAAACGGTTGCCGACCAGAAGATCGCGCACGACCTCTCAACCGTCAACCTCCGGCTCGTTCCCACGACGGACATCATCGCGGACGTGGCGTCGCGCCGGAAACGCGAGGGGCGCCGACGGCCGCTGCTGGTGGGCTTTGCCGCCGAGACCGCCGACGTGCTGGCGCGGGCAAGAGCCAAGCGCCTGCGCAAGGGCATCGACGTGATCGTCGCCAACGACGTTGCCCGCGAGGACGCCGGCTTCGACGTGGACAGCAACGCCGTGACGGTCATCGATGACGCGGGCGAAGAGACGCTGCCGCTCCAGTCGAAGACTGACGTCGCCCGCGCCCTTGGCGATCGGCTGGAACGCTGGTTGTTGGCGGCCGCCGCGCCGGCCGGAACCCACGCGTGACCGACCGCCTCGACCTCGCGGCGCACCTGCGCTACTACGAAGAGATGGGTGTCCAGGGCATCTCGCGCGACGCCCGCTGGCGTCAGCGTGGCGCTGCCGGCGTCGCCTCTCACGCCCCCAACGCCCCCAACGTCCCTAACGCTAACGTCCCAAACGTCCCTAACGTCCCTAACGCCCCCAACGTCCCTAACGCCCCCAACGTCCCTAACGCCCCTGTCGCAGCTGCAGACACCTGTCTGTCCTGCGGCACGGTCAACGATCCCGACGCGCGCTTCTGCAAGCACTGCGGCACGAGGATCGCGGGTGCGCAAGGCGCGGAAAGCGGGCGCACATGAGACTGGGCGCCCTCTTCTGCATAGCGGGCGCGGTGCTGGCGGCCGC
>UEXX01000391.1_pt1 | contig 15594 bp, 13 predicted proteins | sample 4301161 | NCBI WGS metagenome assembly UEXX01 (sample SAMEA4773179, study PRJEB27434) | metagenome | biome: 2259; feature: agricultural soil; material: soil | place: USA | collected 2014-09 | depth 0.25 m
AGGGACGAAGGACGATGTCACAGACCGGAACGGCAGTCCTTTTCTCCGCCGGGCTCGACAGCGCCGTGCTGGTGGCGCACGAGCTCGAGCACGGCGACGTGTGGCCGCTCTACGTCAGCGTCGGGCTGGCGTGGGAAGTCGCCGAGCGCGCGATGGGCGCGCGGCTGCTTGCCGCCGCGCCGTACGCCGGTCGCGTCGCGCCGCTGGCGGACCTGCAGTTCACGATGGCCGACGTCTACCCGCCCACTCACTGGGCCATCCGCGGGGTACCGCCTGCGTACGACACGCCGGACGAGGACGTCTACCTGACAGGGCGCAACCTCGTGCTGCTCGCGAAAGCGGGCGTCTGGTGCGCGCAGCATCGCGTCGGCCGCATCGCGCTCGGTCCGCTCGCGGGGAATCCCTTTCCCGACGCAACGCCCGCGTTCTTCGCGTCGATCGCAGAGACGCTCTCGCTCGGGCTCGCGCACAGGATGGAGATCGCCACGCCATTTCGGGCGCTGCACAAAGAAGACGTCGTCAAACGCGGGAAGGACCTGGGCGTGCCGTTCGAGTTGACGCTGTCGTGCATGAACCCGCAGGTTGCACCGCGCGGGAGCGCGGGGCCGTTCGCGCACTGCGGCGCGTGCAGCAAGTGCCGCGAGCGCCTTGATGCCTTCGCGGCGGCGGGGTTAAAGGATCCAGCGCCGTACGTACGAAGCCCGAGCTAAAGCTCGGGCCTACGTACGACTCGGGCCGCGAGGCCGGGCGGCCGAACCAAAGTTCGGCCGTGCGTACTACCGCTTTCCGACGTGGATGCTGCCGTCGCCCGACCGGATGCGCAGCGTGCGCCCGCCGCTGCCGAGCGTGCCCTGCAGGTTGTTCTTCTCTTCGCCGGTCGGGCGCAGGCCGAAGTCGTCAGCTGAGATCGAACCGTCGCCGGTGTGCGCGTCGAGCTCCGCGTTGAAGCCGCTCGGAAGCGCCACCGTGACACTGCCATCACCGGTGCTGATGTCCCAGTCTTCCGACGGCGAGGCGACCGTCGCCACTTTCAGGTTCACGGCTCCGTCCCCCGTCCGGGCCTTGAGCCCCTTCGGCGCGCCCGAGATCGACACGCTGCCGTCGCCGGTCGAAACGTCCAGCGCACCTGTCACGTTCTGCGCATCGACCGAGCCGTCGCCGGTGTGCACGGTCACGTCGCCAACCAGGTCAGCCGCCTTGATGCTGCCGTCGCCCGACTTGAGCTGCACCGTGCCGGTCACGCCCGTCGCGTCGATCGAGCCGTCACCGCTCGACGCCGTCAGATCCGTCTGTTTCGGGACATGAAGCACGAAGCTCACCGACCGGCCCGCGTGCCAGCCAACGTGCATGCCGTCGTGGCCTTCCGGCTTCACGGCTTCGATGACGATGCGGTTGCCGTCCTGCTCGGCCTTGACCTTGAGCGCCTCGGCCTCCGCCTGGCTGCCCGCGTGCCGCTCGATCGTGAGCGCCACCTCCTGCTTGTCCCAGGCCATCACCGCGATGGAGCCGTCGAAGGTTTTCAGCGAGACCTCCGCCTTCCCCGTGACCGTGAAGCTCTTGTCCTCTTTGGCCGTGTATTGGGCCGCGTCGAGGTCGATCGTGCAGGCGGTGCTGACACAGGCTGCCAGGGCCAGCAGCGCAAGGCGGGGACGGATGGAAGGCATGGGTATCTCCACACTGTTCTACGAAGGTTGAGGGGCCTGGGTTCACCCCTTCCAGGCGACGCCGGCCACGTAGGTGCCGACGGGGTGCAGATCGTGGTCAAGGATGGCCAGATCCGCCCGCTGGCCCGCGGCGAGCCGGCCCCGGTCCGACAGCCCAAGTTGTGCCGCCGGTGAGGTGGCGCACATCCGGGCCGCCGCCACCAGCGATGCGCCCATGTTGCTCACCAGCCGCCTCAGCGCCCCATCCATCGTCAGCGTGCTGCCGGCCAGCGTGCCGTCGTCCAGGAAGGCCGCTTCGCGGCCGACCGTGATGGTGTGGCTGCCAAGCGGCACCTTCGTGCCGACGGGCAATCCCGCGCCGCCGGTGCCGTCGGTGATCGCCATGGTGCGGTCCGGACCGAGGGCCGCGATGATCGTCCGCGCGACGACGTGATGCACGTGGTAGCCGTCGCACACGAGCTCGGCGCGGACGGACGGGCTGTCGATGATGGCGCCGATCAGTCCAGGCGCGCGGTGAGAGAACGGCGGCATTCGATTGAAGATGTGCGTGGCGTGCCGGCCCCCGGCATCGATGCCAGAGAGGCCCTGCTCGTACGTCGCGGCGGAATGCCCGAGCGACACGATGTGCCCCGCCTCGGTCAGCGACCGCACCAGCTCCATGCCGCCGTCCATCTCGGGCGCCATCGTGATGATGCCCACCTCGGGCCGCGCCTGCGCGATCTCGTCGAGGATCTCGAGGCCAGAAAACGCGACGTCGCCCGGGACGCCCGGAAGCTTCTCCGAGGTGGGCCGGCGAAGGCACGTCACCGGCTGCGCGCCGCGGAAGTCCGGGTTGATGAAGTTGCTCTCGAGATGCGCTGGCAGGACGGCTGCGTGGCCGGGGACCGGATTGAGCCGCGTGGCGCGGATGCCGTCCAGCAGACGCCGCAGCGCTGCCGGCGGACACGCCACCGTCGTCGGACAGAAGCCAGTCACGCCGTACTTCGGGAGCTTCGCCGCCAGCGTCGCGGCGGCGTCGGCAGTGGCGAGCGTGTCGCAGCCTTCGACTCCGTGCACGTGCACGTCGATGAAGCCGGGGACGATGATGCGGCCGGTGAGATCGTGCCAGTCGCTGCCGGGCGCCTTCGGCATGGGCTCGGCCCAGACGTCTTCAATGAGGCCGTCGTCATCGATCAACAGCGAGCCGCGTTCAATCGTCGAGTCCGGCAGCACGAGCCGCGCGCCGGAAAGAATCGTCGTCATCGCTCCACCCAGGAAGGATCGGCCACCAGCTTCCGCCCTTCGAGAGGCAGCGGAGTCAGATGGCCGGAGTCGTGATGAAAGACACGCGCGTCGAGCTCGGCAAACGTGTTCGAGAGCAGCGCCTCGTTGGGCGCCCAGGCAACGATCAGGCCCGCCGATTCCGACGGCGGGTACCGCTGATCGTCGAGATAGTCGCGATCGAGCGTGATGAGCGTGCGCTGCAGCTGTCGCGCGAGGGCGAAGTGGCGGCGGTCGGGCGCGCGGCGCAGATCGTCATGTTCGATCACGTAGAGGACATCCCAGTGCAGGCGCTGGCGCATGAAAGCGACGACGCCGGCCGGCACGTTGGCGTCGGCGTAGATGCGGGGCCCGTCGGGCAGCCCGGCGTGCGTGGCCAGCTCCTCGGCTAGCGTTCCCACGGTCCTCAGCGGTCGCGATCGATGTCGGCGATGGTCTCGAACTGCGCGAGGTCCGGACGCGAGGTGGCGGCGGCTTTCGCCTGCGTCTTGAGCGACGACACCAGATCGTCGCGCCTGTGCACGAGCGCCTTGCGCGTGCGCCGGCTGTTCGGCGAGCCCACGGCGTACTCGCAGAACAGCGGGAACGCAATCGTCGAGTCGGCGTAGGCCACGACCGTGTCCGGCAGCACGCCGGGATTCACTTTGCCCCAGCTGACGGCCTCGGCGGGCGTCGCTCCGGACAGGCCGCCCCAGACCACCTGATCGGTCGTGATCTGAATGAAGTAGTCGTTGCCGCCCTTGGGGATCCCGTAGACCTCCCAGAGCGTGGGCTGCGCCTGCAGGTAGAAGTTCTTCGGCGATCCGCCGCCCAGGATCACGCAACCGTTCTTCGTTCCAGCGAGGACGATCGCGCAGACCTCGTTGACGTCGCGATTGGGATCGATCATGAGGCGCGAGTCGTTCATCAGCTCGTGATACGCGACGTTCATGCCGATGGAGCTGTCGCCGGGCGACGAGGTGTAGATCGGCACGCCGTATTTCGCGGCAGCGGCCACCACGGAGTACTCCTCGCAGCCGGGCGAGCGCGACAGGAGATCCTGGCCGAGACGGAAGTGCAGCTCGGAGGTGGCGATCGGGCCGTCGAGGCCGGAGCGCGTGAGGAAGTCGCGCACGTACTGGTCGGTCTCGAGGAGCACCGACGCCGGGAAGAGCACGTCGTAGATGCGGATGACGCCCTCGTCGAACAGATCACGATCGTCGAGGAACGGCGAGCCGCGGCGGAGCGTGAAGTTCAGCGCGTAGTGCAGGTCGTGATAGAGGTTCGCGCCCGTGCTGATCATGAAATCGATGAGCCCGCGCTCCATCAGCTCGATCAGGCAACCGCCGAGCCCGGCGGGCGTGAGCGCGCCGGCGAGCGTCAGGCCGATCGTCGTGTCGCTCTCGGGCGCCAGCATCTTGTCGGCGTAGATGTGGCAGGCCTCCGAGAGGCGCGCGGCGTTGAACGCCTGAAACCCGTCGTCGATGAGCGCGCGGACATCGGCGCTGCCACGCGGCCGGTAGTATCTGATGGGCTTGCCGGAAAGGACCTGCTTTTTTCGGTCGCCGGGTGCGCCTGGGGAACGGTGTGGCACGAGGGTCGAGTGTATCATCCGCGGCCATGGAACTTCTGACGATCGCCCTGGTCGTGGTGCTGCTCGTCGTCGCGCTCGCGGGCATGCATCTCTATCGAAAGTCGCGGCCGCTGCCGGGCCCGCACGTGTTCATCGCGAGCCGGCTGACGTCAGGCAATCGCGTCTTTCCCACGCAGGTGCTGATCTCGCCGACGACCGTCGTGCACTACACGCCGCACTGGATCGGGCGTCACGAGCACTCGATCAACATCGCGCACGTCGCCTCGGTGCGCATCGACACGAAGCTGCTGTTTTCGGATGTCTTCATCGAGACGACCGGCGGGCAGAGCGCCATCCACTGCCGCGGGCACCGGAAGGCCGACGCCGTCGAGATGAAGGGGCTCATCGAGCAGTTCCAGACGGACTACTACAAGTCGGCGTCGCGCAGCTGAGACGATGGGGACAGTCCCCAAAGGGCATCGAATTGGGGACTGTCCCCCGTACCGGTACAGGGGACAGTCCCCAACCCTCCGCTCTGTCGCAAAATGGGACACTGGCCGATATACTGATTTGTCGGCCCAATTCAGGGCCAGACGTCGCCAGGACAGGCACTGTGTCCAGGACTGACACTCTCTCGGACCTCGAAACGCGTTTCAAGACGCTCGTGCAATCGCCGCTGCGCGCCGGACTGCTGCGCTTTCTGGCGGCCCGCTCCGGCGAAAGCTTCGACCTCGACTCCTTGATGGCCGCCTTCGGCCGCATGCGCCTCGACGTCCAGAACTGCGTGCGCGAGCTGGTGGACTACGGCGTCGCGCGCCCGGTCGGCGGCGACCCGCCGCGGTTCGAGTTCGTCCGGCCGGCGGTCTCCGGCATTGGCCCGCTGCTCGACACCTTCCTCGAGGGACGCGCGGCCGTCTCTACCGAAGACCAGTCGCCGGCGGTCCAGCGCTTCCGCGAAATGATCGGCCGCGACGAGAAGATGCTCGTCGTCTTCGAGTGGATCCGGACCGCGGCCAAGTCGGACATCTCGGTCCTGATCCTCGGGCCCACCGGATCAGGCAAGGAGCTGGTCGCGCGGATGATCCACGACCTGTCGCGCCGCAGCAACTCGCGGTTCCAGGCGATGAACTGCGCGGCGCTGCCAGACACGCTGTTCGAGTCGGAGATGTTCGGCTACGAAAAAGGCGCCTTTACCGGCGCGCACGATCGCAAGCCGGGACGCCTCGAGATGGCGAATGAGGGCACGCTGTTTCTCGACGAGGTCGGAGATCTCTCGATCGTCGCGCAGGCGAAGCTGCTGCGCGTGCTCGAGGAGCGCCGGTTCGAGCGGCTCGGCGGCAACCGATCGATCTCGGTGGACTTCCGTCTGATCTCGGCGACGAACCGCCCGCTCGATCTGTTCGTGCGGGACGAGCGGTTCCGCGAGGATCTCTTCTACCGCGTGAACGCGTTCTCGATTCGGCTGCCGTCGCTGCGCGAGCGGCCCGTCGACATTCCCGTGCTGGCGCAGCGTTTCCTCGCGCGCTATTGCGCCACGAACGGGCTGCCGCTCGACGGCAAGGTGTTCGGCAAAGACGCGATCGACCGGCTCGTGTCGTACCCGTGGCCGGGCAACATCCGGGAGCTCGAGAGTACGGTGTCGCGCGCGGCGCTCTCCTCGCCGGGCCGGACGATTCGCGGAACGGACATCGAGTTCCTGCACGCCGGAGCACAGGCGGCGGCGACGGAATCGAACCGGCTTCCAACATTGCGGGAAGCCGAGCGCGCCCACATCCTGCACGTGCTCGAAAACGTCGGCTGGAACAAGAAAGAGGCGGCGCAGGCCCTCGACATCAGCCGCGGCACGCTCTACCGGAAGGTCGAGGAGTACGCGCTCGCCCCGTCCACATCCCGGAACGGCACAAAGTAAAAACCATTGGCGAAAATTGGGGTCTGACCCCAACGGGCTGGAATGTCCCGAAACGGCACACGTACGAATCCGTCGAAAAAGGCCTCATTTCAAGATTGAACGCGCGATCACAATTTTGAGTGCCATAATTAGACACTTCGGATGAGCTTCTCGCGTCAGTCCGCGCTAGTCAACCGATCGAATCATCCACAGTAAGTCGCTGATTGAATTGGATTTGTCACCGGTCCCGGTAGACCGTGTAAAGGTGGCAGTCCCCTTGCTAAAGCCCTTGCATTCGCACTGCGCCTCGGGGCGAACGCACTATCGGTGTGCCGCCAGGATTGTGCCCGGGGACGACAGCTGCGGCTCTTCTTATGAGCCTCGCGTTATCCGGCAACGTCGCATCGCATGGGACGGCCAATGGGCCCGATGCGGAGACGTTTGCCTTCAAGGATCGGCCCCGCGCGGCGCGCTATTTCATCGGCATCGTGATCGCGGCCGGCATGGGCGCGCTGTTCATCCAGCCGCCGGGAACCGGCTACGCGCATCCGGCCGTCTTCCTCGCGCTGCTTGCCGCGGCCGCGGTCGCCTCGGTGTTCAAAGTCGAGCTGCCGCTCTCGCAGCACGGCGCGACGATGTCCCTGTCGTTCGCGTTCGAGTTTGCGTCGCTGCTGATGCTCGGGACGCACGCGACCATGGTGATCGCCGCCTCGAGCGCGTGGGTCCAGGGCACTGCCGCGCGCGGGCCGCGCAACCCGCTCCATCGCACCGCGTTCAGCATGGCGGCACTCGTCGTCACGGCGTTCGGCGCCGGCGCCGTGTTCGACGCGCTCGGCGGCCGCGACGGCTGGAACCTGGCCACCGTCGGCGGCCTCGAGACGCCGGCCATCGTGGCCGCGACGTGCTATTTCATCCTGAACACGCTGCTGGTTTCACTGGCGGTGTCGTTGGAGACGACCCAGCCCTTTCGAAAAGTGTGGAACGAGCACGCGGTCTGGAGCGCGCTCGGCTACGTCGTCGGCGCGGGCGCGGCCGCGGTGGCATCGGCGCTCTACGAGACGCCCAACGCCGGCCTGATCCCGCTGGTGCTGATTCCGCTGTATCTGATCCACCGGACCTACGGACTCTACTTCGATCGGGTCGATACCGAGCAGGGCCGCGTGCGCGAGATGTCCGATCTGCACCTGGCGACGGTCGAGGCGCTCGCGCTGGCCATCGACGCCAAGGACCAGACGGCGACGTCGCACATTCGCAAGGTGCAGGCCTACGCGGCCGGCATTGCCCAGGCGATGGGCATGGCGGAGCCGGAAGTTCAGGGCCTGCGAACGGCCGCGCTGCTGCACGACATCGGCAAGCTCGCGGTGCCGGAGCACATCTTGTCGAAGCCGGGCCCGCTGACGCAGGAAGAGTTCCAGCGGATGCAGGTCCATCCGCAGGTCGGCGCGGAGATCATCGCGCACGTGCCATTCCCATACCCTGTGGCCCCCATCATCCAGAGCCATCACGAGCGCTGGGACGGCAAGGGCTATCCGAGCGGACTCGCGGGCCAGGCGATCCCATTCGGCGCTCGTATTCTCGCCGCGGTGGACTACTTCGACGCGCTCAGCTCGGACCGCCCGTTCCACAAAGCGTTGTCGCGTGACGAGGCGCTCGAGCAGATCAAACAGGAGTCCGGCAAGGCGCTGGACCCGTCGGTCGTCGAGACGCTTGTGCGGCTGATGCCGCAGCTCGAGGCGGCGGCCGCGCTCGAGAGCGAGCCCGCGCAGCCGGTACGGCTCCAGGCGCGCCGCACGAACAGCAGCGGCTCGGTCGAGGTGCCTCAGAAGAACGTCTTCCACGACATCGCGCTGGCACATCGCGAGATCTACGCCCTCTACGAGATCGCGCAGTCGATGGGCACCAGCCTCGGCGTGGCCGACACCATGGCGCTGGTCGCGTCGAAGTTGAGCAACCTGGTCCCGCTGAAGGCGTGCGCGCTGTTCCTGCACGAGGAATCCGGGGACCTGCTCCGCTGCCGCTTCGCCACGGGCATCGACGCCGAGCTGCTGCAGACGCTGGTGGTGCAGAACGGCGACGGCCTTGTCGGCTGGGTCGGTCGCAATCATCGGCCGCTCGTGAACGCGCGGCCTGCCGCCGATCTGGAGGCCGCCGGCGTGAACGGCGTCACCTCGCTGATGTCCGCGCTGGTGTGCCCGCTGCTCTTCGACGAGCGGCTGATCGGCACGCTGGCCGTCTATCACACCGAGCAGGGCTGCTACACGGACGACCACCGCCGGCTGCTCGATCGCGTGGCCGAGCAGGCGGCGGGCGTCATCAACAACTCGGTGGTCTTCGAGCAGACCAAACGCGACTCGCTGACTGATCCGCTCACGGGGCTGCCCAACACGCGCTTCATGTTCGTGCACCTGACGCGCGAGCTGGCGCGCGCCGAGCGCCTCGGCTCGGAAGTGTCGCTGCTGGTCATGGACCTGGACGGGTTCAAGAACATCAACGACTGCCACGGCCACCACATCGGCGACCGCGCCCTGCGCGAGGTGGCGCGCGTGCTGCGCAACGGGATCCGGCCGTACGACATCTGCGTGCGGTACGCCGGCGACGAGTTCGTCGTGGTGCTCTCGGGCTGCGGCGCTGCAGACGCCGATCAGAAGCGCAAGGAGCTGCAGCAGGCCATCGAGGACATCCCCTTCGAGGTGCGGCCGGGACGCTTCCAGAAGCTCGGGAGCTCGTTCGGCTACGCCGTGTTCCCGCACGATGGCGTGGCGTACGAGTCGCTGCTGGCAACGGCCGACAAGCGGATGTACCAGGACAAGGCCGAGCGCAAGGCGCGGAACGCAATGGGCGCGCTCGAGGAGATGCCCGGCAAGCGGCCGTCGGTGTTTGCTAAGATTCCGAAGCAACCAGCGTCGGACCGGACACACTGACCTTCCGCCGTCGGCGCGTTGCGACGCCGATGCTGCTCACCGCCACGATCGAATCGGTTCAACCCGCCACCCCGCGCGCCGTGCTTCTCCGGGTGACGCCCAGTTCCCCGTTCCCTTTCGCTGCCGGACAGGCAGCGCTCATCGGCCAGCGCGGATTGGGACAGCGCCGGCCCTACTCGATCGCGGTCGGCCCCGCCGAGGCCGCGCGTGATGAACGCCTCGAGTTCCTGATTGGCCTCGCCGAAGACGGGTCGGCGGGCCCGCACTTGCCTGATCTCTCGCCCGGCGTTCGCGTCGACGTCGAAGGGCCGCTCGGCACTTTCAAGTTCCCCGAGGCTCCCTCCGAGAGCCGCTTCCTGTTCGTGGCCGGCGGCAGCGGCATCGCGCCGCTGCGTGCGATGCTGCACCACGCGCTGATGGGCGATGCCGGCTGGCGGCTCGCGCTCGTCTACAGCGCGCGCACGCCGGACGAGTTCGCCTTCGACGCCGAGCTGGCGGCGCTGGCGTCCGCGGGGCGGCTGACGTACCACCGAACGGCGACGCGCCACACGGGCCCGCAGTGGATCGGAGGACGAGGCCGCATCAGCCGCGCGATGCTCGAGGCCGCAGTCGAGGACGCCGAGACGCTGTGCTTCGTTTGCGGGCCGGAGTCCCTCGTGCACGAAGTGCCGCGGATGCTGTACGACATCGGCATCCCGTCGTCCCTGGTCCGCGTCGAGGAGTGGGCCGTGCCGGCGCCCGCTCGCGAAATGACGGAGGACGTCTGAGCGCGAGGCTGTCGCGGCTGCTTCTGGCCGCTACCCTGACGCTCGCGGCCGCCCAGTCGGCACGGGTGATGGCGACCGGCAGCCTCATGTCGGGCGACGCGGTCTATCACTTCTGCCATCTCCACACGCTCGTCGTCGATCGCGACCTGGATCCCACCAACGAGATCACGCACTACCAGCAGGTCCGATCGCCCTACACGGGCCTCCCCAAGATCGGCAACGCGCCGCCGCTCGATCCGGTGACGGGTCGCTCCATCGACAAATATCCAATCGGCACGGCGCTCCTGCTGCTGCCCGCATACGCGGGCGTCTATGTGACCGCGCTGGCGCTCGATGCGGTGGGGCTTCCGGCTGACATCACCGGGTACGGCTGGACGTATCAACTCGCGGCCGGCTGGCTGACCGCCGTCTACGCGGTGCTGGGTCTGCTGGCGATGATTCGCGTCTGCGAGTCGGGCGGCGTCGCCGAAGACGCTGCCGTCACGGCGACGGCAACCATCGCGCTGGCCACGCCCTGGCTGTTCTACGTGACGCTCGAGCCGCTGTTCGCGCACGCGCTGTCGGCGACGGCAGTCGCGCTGCTGATCCGGGTATGGCTCGCCGCGCGGTCGCAGGATCGCGCAGCGGCATGGGTCCTCACGGGCGTCGTCGGCGGGCTCGCGGCCATCATCAGGTATCAGGATGCGCTGTTCCTGATCGTGCCGGCGCTTGACGCGCTGCTGAACGTGCGACGGCGAAGCCTCGCGCTCCCGGCGCTCGCTATCGGCGCCGCAACGGGCGCATCACCGCAGCTTGCCGCGAACGTTGCCCTGTTCGCCAGCCCGTTCCATACCGGCTATGCCGCCGAAAGCTTCACGCACCTCACGAGCCCCTGGCTGCTCTTCACGCTGTTCTCGTCGAAGGTGGGGCTGCTGCGATGGTCGCCAATCGTGGCGCTCGCGTTGATCGGTCTGGCGGTTGGCGCACGTCGCGGCTGGATCGTGGCGCGACTGGGGCTGGTGGCGGTTGCCGCGCAGTGGTATGTCGTGAGCAGCTGGTACTTCGTGTCGCAAGGTCACACGTTCGGCAACCGGATGCTCACGAACTGCTCGGTGTTTTTCGTCGCCGGATTGGGGGAGATGTTTCGGGGTGCGCAGGGTGCGCAGGGTGCGCGGGGTGCGCAGGGTGCGCGGGGTGCGCAGGGTGCGCAGGGTGCGCAAGGTGCGCAAGGTGCGTCGGGTGCGCGAGGTGCGTCGGGTGCGCGAGGTGCGATGCCGCGGGCGTTGGTGGCCGCATGCGTTGTCGCGATTGCCGCAAACCTGATTCTGATTGCGCTCTGGGCGCTTGGGCGCATCGGGCCGCTGTCGGCGGCTTGGCCGAACTAAAGTTCGGCCCTACGACTGCTTATGCAACGCACCTCGCGCACCTCGCGCACCTACAACCCCATCACCCTGTAGCCTGCATCGACGAACAGCACCTCGCCGGTGACGCCGCGGCCCGACGGCCCCAGCAGGAAGCGCGCGGCGTCGGCCACTTCCGACGTCTCCGTGTTGCGCTTGAGCGGCGTCCGATCGCGGTAGACCTGCAGGATGTTCGAGAAGCCGCCGATGCCCGACGCCGCCAGCGTCTTGATCGGCCCGGCCGAGATCGCATTCACGCGGATGTTCTTCGCGCCGAGCTCGGCGGCGAGATATCGCACTGACGACTCGAGCGCGGCCTTCGCCACGCCCATCACGTTGTAGTTGGGGAACACGCGATCGCTACCGAGGTAGGTCAGCGTGAGAATGCTGCCGCCTCCGCGCTTCTCGAGCAGCGGCGCCGTCGCGCGAGAGACCGCGATCAGAGAGAAAGCGCTGACGTCGAGCGCGATGCGGAACCCGTCGCGCGAGGTCTCGAGGAACGGCCGCGAGATTTCCTCGCGAGGCGCAAACGCCGCGCCGTGCACCACGAAGTCGAGCCCGCCGAAGGTCGCCTCGCACCGGGCGGCAACGTCCGCAATTTGTTCGTCGCTCGTGACGTCGAGCGGCAGGACCAGGGGGTCCGCCAGGTCTTCGGCCAATTCCTTCACGTTTTCGCCGAGCCGATCGCCCTGGTAGGTCACCGCCAGGCGAGCGCCCTGGGCGGCGACGGCTTTGGCAATCGCCCACGCGATCGACCGCTTGTTGGCGACACCGATGATCAGTCCGGAGGTGCCGGAGAACTCACTCATGATTGCGTCTCTTGAACGAGGTCAGCGGGGGGATTTCTTGCCGCCACGGCCGGGGCCATGACCGCCGGGCCGCGGCCCGCGACTGCCATGCGGCGCCGGGCCGGGGCGCCCGGCTCCGCCACCGGGGCGGCCTCCGCCCTGTCCATGGCCGTGACGCTTGCCGTTGGGCCCGCCCTGCATCGGCCCGCCGGCGCCAGGGCGATGCCCTCGAAACCCGCTCTTGCCGAACCGGCCGTGCCGCGCGTTCTGCGTGTTCCTGATCGTGAAATCGGGCTCGCGGCGCGGCGGCGGCTCGTCGGTCAGACGCGGCAACTGGGCTCGGATGAGACGCCGGTGCACGGGCCCCTCTTCGACCGGCTGCTGATCGTCGGGCTCAGGCTCGGCGGAAACCGTCGGCTCCGCCATCGCGGGTAGGGGCTCGGGGCTCTCAACAGGGTCGGGCGAGGCAAGGGAGTCGGCGTCCGCGAGCTCCGCCGGCGAGGCGGCCGCAACGCCAGGGCCCACCTTCCGGGGCATGCCCTCCAGCACTTGCTGATACAGCACCCCTGGCTCCTCCTTCTTGCGTCGCTGCGGAGGAATCTTCGCGTGTTTGTACTGGTGTTCGGTGTCGCACGTCGAACACCGGGTCTGCTTCACCTCGTCGCCAATCATGGCGACGACGGCGTGGTTGGTTATTCGGCGCTCTCGGGGACAGTAGTCGTCCACGATGTCACCAAGCCGAGGCTGGCGCTGCTGCATCAAGCCCCCAAAAGGACTCGTTTTTCTTTAAGGAAGGGTCGCGTCTGTGCGGCCGAAGCAGTCTAGCAAGCCCTTCCGTCGGAGGCAAGGCGTTCGGGCCGCCTCCCTTGTTCCTGGTTCCTGGTTTCTGGTTTCTGGACCCATGGCCCCATGGACCTATGGACCGATGTGTCCCGATTCTTCTTCCCTGAGCCAGTCCCCAAGCTCTTTGAGGGCGGCCTGGACCGCGCCGGGGTGGGTCGACTGGGGCGTCCGCCGCGCTTCGACCGACGCGCGCGTGGTCACGCGATCGATGACGTCGGCGTCGAACAGCTCCGAATAGCCGCGCCATTCCGCCAACGGCAACGATTCGAAATCCCGGCCCTCGGCCAGCAGGCGCCGGGTCATCGCACCGACCAGCTCGTGCGAGCGCCGGAAGGGCACGCCCTTCCCGACAAGATAGTCCGCGACGTCGGTCGCGAGCAGCAGGCCGGCCGCCGCACGCTCGGCGCGGTCGGTGTTGACGCTCAGCCCCTCGATGACGACGGCGACAGCGTCGAGCGAGCCGGAGACGGTAGCTTCCGCGTCGAATACCGCCTCCTTGTCCTCCTGCAGGTCTTTGTTGTACCCGCTCGGCAACCCCTTCATCGTCGCCAGCCAGCCTGCGAGATGCCCGATCGCGCGGCCCGTCTTGCCGCGCACCAGTTCCAGCGGGTCGGGGTTCTTCTTCTGCGGCATCATGCTGCTGCCGGTCGAGGCGGCGTCGGACAGCTCGAAGAACCCGTACTCCTCGCCGCTGAAGATCACCATGTCTTCCGCGAAGCGGCTCAGGTGGACCATCGTCATGGCGCACGCGTGCAGGAAGGCGGAGACGAAATCGCGATCGGCCGATGCGTCGATGCTGTTGGTGACGACGCGGCTGAAGCCTAGACGTGAGGCGAGCGCGGCGGTGTTGATGGCGTAGTTGGTGCCCGCGACCGCGCCAGACCCGAGCGGCAGCGCGTCGGCTTCCGAGGCCGCGGCGCCGAAGCGCGCGTGATCGCGCCTCAGCGCCGCGGCGTGTGCGAGCAGGAAGTGCGCGATGAGGACAGGCTGCGCGCGCCGCAGGTGCGTGTAGGCCGGCATGCGCGATTCGCCGCAACGCCCGGCGAGCGTCGCGAAGGCGGCGATCAACCGGCGGATCGTCTTCTGCAGAGCGAGAGTGCGGCGCCTCAGGAACAGGCGCAAGTCGAGCGACACCTGCTCGTTGCGCGAGCGCCCGGTGTGAAGGCGGCGGCCGGCGTCGCCGATGCGCTCGACGAGCTGGCGTTCGACAAACGAGTGGACGTCTTCGTCGGCGCCCGAGACCCAGGCCGGCTCGGCCTGCCCCTTGGCGAGGATGTCGGTGAGCGCGGTGCGGATCGAGGCCGCGTCCTCGGCCGACAGCGCGCCGGCGTCGGCGAGCGCGTCAGCCCAGGCAAGGCTGCCGATGACGTCGTCTTCGAACAGCCGGCGATCGAAACGGAACGAGGCGCCGAAATCGAACACAGCGGCGTTGGGTTCGCTGTCGAATCGGCCAGACCAGAGCGTGGACATTTGTTGAGGCTCCCCGGGACGGAATCAGAGAGCCGGCTCGACGCCGACTGATGACGTAACCGCGCGCGGAGACGGGGCCGCAAGCTCGCGCCCGACCACGCGGCAAGCGCCGCGCGACAGCATCACGCGCACGGTGCCCGAGACCGACGACATCGCCGTCGCGACAAACGCGTCGAGTGCCAGGCGCGTGGGCGAATACCAGTCGCCGGAATCGACGATGGCCGCGTATTGCGCGCTGAGCTGCATCTTGAGCATTGCCAGGCGCGGATCGAGGCGCGCCCGCTCGAGGTCGGCGAGCGCGGTCGCGAGCGTGACCGCTGCCGGGGCCTCGGTGATTCCGCAGTCGCCAACGATGCGGCCGACGCCGTGATCGCCGGCGATTGTGTCCACGACCTCGGCGGCCTCGAGAAACGACATCGGAATGCCGTTCACCGCGACGGGCACGCCGTGCTCGAACGTGAGATCGACCTGCGCGGGCTGGGTGACGTCGGCGATCGGGTCGCTGGTGCGCGTGAAGAGCGTCGCGGGCATCGGCGTCCACGCATCGGACGGGGTCGGAAACAGCACCGTGCGGCCCCACAGGTTCGCGCCGATTCTCGGTGCGCTCGTGTCGCGGGCCGTGGCCGCGGTGTCCAGGGCGACGACCTCGAGGTCGGGCGCGTGGTCGGCAAGCAGTCGCGCGAAGCTCGCGAGGTCGGCCCCCACTCCGCCGTGCGCGACGAGCGACGTCTTCTCCATGCGCGCCACTTCGGCGAGGACCGCCGCCACGATCGGCCGCGCCAGCGCGGTGGGCCGCACGGCGGAGGCGCCCGTCGCTCCCGCGCGGAGGGCCGGCAGCAGGACATCGGCAGCGAAGCGATCGCGCGCGTCGACCACGTGCGTACGAGCCGCCCCTGCAGTACGGGCCTCGAGACAGATCTGCTCGAGGTCCTCGGCCTGACCGAGGTCGACCGTGACGGTGACGATCTCGGCGCCGGTTGATGCCGCCAACCGGGCGATCTCACGAGCCGCCTCGGGGCGGCCGGAGTAGGCGAGCACAAGGGTATCGGGCATTTCCGGTTT
>UEXX01000323.1_pt1 | contig 15427 bp, 7 predicted proteins | sample 4301161 | NCBI WGS metagenome assembly UEXX01 (sample SAMEA4773179, study PRJEB27434) | metagenome | biome: 2259; feature: agricultural soil; material: soil | place: USA | collected 2014-09 | depth 0.25 m
GGCTGGACCGCCCATGTGCCGCGGACGTTCGCGCGAACAGGGGCGGTTGGCAATTCCTTCTTCGTGGCGCAGTGGTTCCCGAAGCTGGGTGTGCTCGAGGACAGCGGATGGAACACGCACCAGTTCCATGCCTCCACCGAGTTCTTCTCGGACTACGGCGTCTACGACGTCCGCATGACCGTGCCGCGCGGGTGGGTGGTCGGCGCGACCGGCGTCGAGCGCTCACGCACGGATACGCCCACCGGCAAGACCGTCCATCAGTACGTGCAGGAAGACGTGCACGACTTCGCGTGGACCACCAGTCCCGACTACATCGTCAAGACCGAGAAATTCGAGCACAGGCGGCTGCAGGCCGTCGAGATGCGGCTGCTCATCCAACCCGAGCACGCATCGCAGGCCGATCGCTATTTCATGGCGACGCGCGCGACGCTGCGCTCCTACGGCGAGTGGTACGGGCCCTACCCGTACGGCCACATCACGATCATCGACCCGGCGTTTCAGACCGAGGCCGGCGGCATGGAGTACCCGACGCTGTTCACCGGCGGCACGAGCTGGCTGGCGCCCCTGACGGTCACCGATCCGGAAGACGTGACGGTGCACGAGTGCGGCCACCAGTTCTGGTACGGGCTGGTCGGCAACAACGAGTTCGAGCACGCGTGGATGGACGAGGGGCTCAACACCTTCTCGACGGCACGCGTCATCGAAGAGACGTACTCGCCCAACTTTCTTTCAAGGCGATTCTTCGGCGACGTCGTGCCGTGGGTGTTCCACGACATTGCGATACCGCGTGAGATCGATGGCGATCGGATGGCAGGCTATCGAACGGCGGCGAGGAGCGACGTGGAGCAGACGCCGTCGTGGCGCTACGCGCCGGTCACGGGCGGCGACATCACATACAACAAGACCGCGCTCTGGCTGCACACGCTCGAGCGGTATCTGGGCTGGCGACGGCTCCAACGCGGGATGTCGCTGTTCTTCACGCGTTCGACATTCAAGCACCCGACGCCAGAGGACTTCTTCAGCGCGATCAACGAGGGAGCGGGCCGCGATCTGACCTGGTATTTCGATCAGGTATATCGATCGTCGAACGCGTTCGACTACGCGGTGGGCACGCTGACCACCGAGAAGCGCGGCGATGCCTATCACACCGAGGTGATGGTGCAGCGCCGCGGCGAGGCGCTGTTTCCGGTGGACGTTCAGGTGACCTTCGACGATGGGTCACGCGTCCGCGAGCATTGGGACGGTCGGGAGCGGTGGAAGCTGTACACCTGGGACCGGAGCGCGGCGGCCGTGTCCGCCGAAGTCGATCCCGACAGCGTGCTGCTGCTCGACATCGATCGCACGAACAACAGCCGCACGCTCGCGCCGCAGACCGGCAAGGCGGCACGCCAGTGGACCGCGCGCTGGTTCCTCTGGCTGCAGGACCTGGTGCAGACCTATGCGTTCTTCGTCTGAGTCGGCGCGCGCATTCTGGCGGGGATGGTCCCGGGTGCTGCTCGCGCCCGAGACGATCCTCGGCGTCTGGCTCGCAACGGCGCTCGCCGCGCTGCCGGCCGGGATCCTGATGCATGACGCCATCGGCACCCAACTCGGCAGCAGCCTGACCGCGTCGAGGGTCGCCGCCGGCTTCGACTACGGCTGGTGGCAGGAGTTCGAGGCCCAGGCGCGCGGCGTCGCGAAGACGCTCTCGCCGATCGTCATCGGCGCCGCGGCGCCGGTCTCGAACTGGTCGTCGCTGATGGACGGCCGCGGCATCCCGGGATCGCTGCTCGCGACGGTCGCCTTCGCGCTGGCGGTGTGGTTGTTCCTGAGCGGCGGCCTGATCGATCGGTTCGCGCGCGGCCGGCGCATCGGCACGCGGGCGTTCTTCGGCGCATGCGGGCTTTTCTTTTTCCGGTTTCTGCGGCTGGGCCTGCTGATCGGCGCGGCGTACTACGTCCTCATCGGGTGGTTTCACACGCTGCTCTTCGATGTCCTGTTCCCGTGGATCACGCACGAGACGACGTCCGAGCGCGCGGCCTTCGCGTGGCGGGTCGCGCTCTACCTGATCTGGCTGCTGCCTCTGCTCGCCGTGAACATCGTGGCGGACTACGCGAAGGTGCGCGCGGTGGTGGAGGATCGGCGCAGCATGCTTGGCGCGCTCGCGGCCGGCGCACGATTCGTGGCGCGCCACCCTGTCCCGGCCATCGGGCTGTATCTCACGAACACGCTTGTGCTTGCCGTGTGCTTCTCGCTCTACCTGCTCGCGGCCCCCGGCGCCCGCGGCGGTGACTGGCGGCTGCTGGAAGTGCTGCTGATCGGCCAGGCCTGGATCCTCGCGCGCGTGACGACGAAACTGGCCTTCATGTCCACCTCGGCCGCCCTGTTCCAGGGCCTGCTCGCGCACACCGAATACACGGCGGCGCCGGTTCCTGTCTGGCCCGAGTCCCCGGCCGCCGAAGCCATCGAGAACGCCGTCCGCTTTGGCGTCAGACCGGAACCCTGACGAGCAGAACCAAAGTTCTGCTCCACTGGCGTCTGTGCCACCTATGGACCCTATGGACCTGGGGACCCATGAACCCATGAACCCCTGTTAAGATCGTCAGATGGTCGGCAGCACGATCCAGCACTATCGGATCCGGGAGCGGCTCGGGAAGGGCGGCATGGGCGAGGTCTATCTTGCCGAGGACACGCGCCTGGGCCGCGAGGTCGCGCTCAAGTTCCTGCCCGCCGATGCGCAGAAGGACGCCGAACGCCGCGCCCGTTTCCTGACCGAGGCGCGCGCTGCCTCTGCTCTCCGCTCTTCGAACATCGCCGCCATCTACGACATCGGCCAGCACGAGGGCGCCGATTACATCGTGATGGAGTACGTCGAAGGCGAGACCCTGTCGAAGCGCGTGCACAAGGGCGCGCTTCCGGTGCGGGAGGCTGTGGACATCGCCACCCAGGTCACCGACGCGCTCGCCGACGCCCACTCGCGCGGCATCGTGCACCGCGACATCAAGAGCGCGAACATCATCGTCACGGCGCGCGGCCAGGCGAAGGTGCTGGACTTCGGCCTTGCGAAGTTCCTGCAGCCGCCGTCGGGCCAGGCCTCGCTCGATTCCGCGCTGACGATTGGGGAAGACACGATGGCGGGCACCGTGCTCGGCACCGCGTCGTACATGTCGCCGGAGCAGGCGCTCGGCCGCAACGTCGATCAGCGCTCCGATCTGTTCTCCACGGGCGTCGTCTTCTACGAGATGCTCACCGGGAAGCTGCCGTTCGAGGGGAAGTCCTTCGGCGAGGTCGTTGATGCCATCCTGCACCAGCAGCCGCCGGCGCTGTCCCGGCTGAGCTACGGCATCCCCGTGGAGGTGGACACGATCATCCGCAAGGCGCTCGAGAAGAACCCGGACGTCCGCTACCAGACCGCACGTGATCTGTTCGGGGACCTCCAGCGCGTGAAGGCGGATCTCGACGAAGTGGAGCGGCACGGCACGACCATCCGCAGCGGCTCGGGCAGCCACCTGCACCCGCCGGCCTCTGCCCCTGAAAACTCGATCGCGGTCGTCACGTTCACGAACATCACGCGCGAGCCGGCCGACGAGTGGATCGGGTCGGGTATCGCCGAAACCGTGAGCGCAGACCTGAAGAACGTGCAGGGGCTGTCGGTCATCGGACGCGAGCGCGTGTTCGACGCGCTGCGCAACCTCGGCTCCGATGGCGGGCGCAATGACGATCAGTTCGCCATCGAGATTGGCCGGGGCCTCGGCGCGCGCTGGATCGTGTCCGGCGCCTTCCAGCGGCTGGCCGAGTCGATCCGGATCACCGCGCGGTTCGTCGAAGTGGCGACCGGCGCCGTACTGCGCAATGTCAAGATCGACGGCCGGCTGAGCGACATCTTCGGCCTGCAGGACCGCATCGTCTTCGAGCTGACGCAGGACCTGAACCTCACGCTCGAAGCGTCGGCGATCAACCAGATCCGGCAGCCGGAAACGCGATCGGTCGAGGCGTACGAGCTTTACTCACGCGGCGTGCTCTCGCTGCGGATGGCGACGCGCGACGCGCCCGACAAGGCCATCCATTTCTTCGAGCGCGCGCTGGCCACCGACAAGGACTACGCCGAGGCCTGGGCCGGCATGGGCGCGGCGTATCAGATCAAGGGCGTGTTCCTCGGGCTGCCCGAGATGCTCGAGAAAGCGCTGGCCGCGGCCGACGAGGCGCTGGCGCGCGACCCGAAACTGGCGGAGGGGCACACCGTCCGCGGCAGCGCGCAGTTCGCGCTGGGCCGGCTCGACGAGGCGCTGCGTTCCTATGGAACGGCCATCGCGCTCGACCCGAAAAACGCGCGCGCCCATGCGCAGCTCGCGCGCGTGCACTGGGTGGGCCGCGGCGACCTGCGCGCGGGGGTCGCCGAGCTGGAGCGCGCGGTCGCCATCAACCCGCAGTTCGGCTACGCGCACCATCAGCTCGCATATCTCTACACGGAGCTGGGCGAGTACGACAAGGCCGCGAGCGCCGCGCAGAAGGCGATATATCTGCAGGAGCAGTACATCTCCGGCGAGGAAGGCTTCCTCGTCATCGGCGCGCACACCCGACTGGGCTACGTGTTCTACCGCCAGGGCCGCTACGAGGAAGCGCTCGCCGAATATCAGATGGAGCTGCTCTTCCTGTCGTCGAGCGATCACGTGCTGAAGGATCGCAGCCTCGTGGAGCTGCACCAGAAGCTCGGCGCCGCCCTGGTGCGTCTCGGCCGCGTGGACGAAGGCCGCCGTCACCTCGAGCTTGCCATCCGTAAGTACGAGGAGCGCGCCGCGCTGGGCGAGGTCGAGGCCGCGACGCAGTACTACGTGGCCGCCGCCTACGCGCTGATGGACGACGCGGAGAAGGCGGTGAAGCTGCTGGAGAAATCGATCGGCAAACAGAAGTGGAACCAGCCGCGCGCGGTCCGCGATCCCGACTTCAAGCCCCTGTGGCCCGCCATCGAGGCCATGGACGCCGGGGAGCGCTCGAAGGTCTCGCTCTAGTCGGACGCGGTTCGACTACTGGTCCGACGCGACCTTCCGATCGAGCCCGAGGCCGACGAACATCGGCAGCGCGGGAACGTTCACCGACGCGACCCCGGCTCTCACCTCCCCTGCGAGATCCCACAGCAGCAGCGTCGCCACGCGGCGCGGCTTGCCACGGCGCTGCGGCATCTCCTCCACGCCAAGCAGAACACCCGCCAGCTCGCCAGTGCCCTGGTCCGGCAGGATTCGCATCGCCTTCGGGAATCGCGCGCCGCTTTTCAGCGTTGCGTCGAGGTGCATGGTCAGCAGCTCGGGCAGCCGCAGCGGGTCGCTCGACGGATGGCCGCAGTGCAGCAGGTCCCAGGCTTCAGGCCCTGCGGCTACCACCTCCAGCCCTTCCTCCACCATCACGGCCGCCATCCGGCCTGATCCGCCCCCCAGTTCCCGTGCGACTTGGCGCGCCTCGGCTGCGCGCGACATCTGGCGGCGCAGGAACGCCGTCACCGCCTCGTGCCGTCCCCGGTGCTGGAACAGCCAGCCCTCGCACGCCGTCCGCCGCTCCGTGTACCGTTCATCGTCGCTCAAGGCCCCGTACAAGGTGGCCAGTAGCGACAAACATTCCGCGCGGACGGGGTCGGGCCTTCGCATATGCCGTTTACGAACGAGGGGCGCTGTACGGAAGGAAACGATCGGGGACGGGGGACCGAACGGGCCAGGTACCCGTGCTGGGTGCCAGGTGCCGGGTGCCTCGTGCGGTGCCAGGTGCCGCGTGCTTCGTGCGGTGCTTGGTGCGGTGTCGTACGTAGGGCCGAGCTTTAGCTCGGCCAGATCCCTAGTTTAGCCCTTCGCGCGCGGCGGCTCGAAGGGGCGGCTCGGACTCCGAGATCAGCGCGCGGATGGCCTCGGCGTCGAGGGACTCGACCTCGAGCAACTCCTCCGCCAGGGCGGCCACGGCATTGCGATGGCGCGAGAGGAGCTGTCGGGCGGTTTCGTAGCCCCTAAGCACCAGAGTCCGGATCTCCTCGTCCACCCGGCGCGCGGTTGCCTCGCTGAACGCCAGGGGACGGTCGTCATCCCATGGGCCGGCCGGCGGCCGGAACGCGACGGGACCGAACGGCGACATGCCCAGCTCGCAGACCATCTTCCGGGCGATGTCGGTCGCGCGCTCGATGTCGTTGCCGGCGCCGCTGGTGATGCGATCGGTGAACAGTTCTTCCGCCACGCGGCCGCCCATCAGGATCGCGAGCTGCGCCTCGAGGAACTCCTTCGAGTGCGTGTGGCGATCGCCCTCGGGCAGCTGCATCATCAGCCCCAGCGCGCGGCCGCGCGGGACGATCGTGACCTTGTGAATCGGGTCCGCGCCCGGCAGCAGCGACGCCACAACGGCGTGCCCCGACTCGTGATACGCCGTCGTCCGGCGCTCGTCTTCGGTCATCACGAGCGAGCGGCGCTCGACGCCCATCAACACCTTGTCGCGCGCTTCGTCCAGATCGCCGAGACCGATGCCGGTCCGGCCCGCGCGTGCCGCAATCAGCGCCGCTTCGTTGACCAGGTTGGCCAGGTCGGCGCCCGAGAATCCTGGCGTCCCGCGAGCCACGGACCCGAGCTCCACGCCCGGCTGCATCGCCACCTTCGCGGTGTGCACCTTGAGAATCGCCTCGCGGCCGCGCAGGTCGGGGTTCCCGACCATCACCTGGCGGTCGAAGCGGCCCGGCCGCAGCAGTGCCTTGTCGAGGATGTCCGGCCTGTTGGTGGCGGCCACGACGACGATGCCCTGGTTGGCGGCAAAGCCGTCCATCTCGACGAGCAGCTGGTTCAGCGTCTGCTCGCGCTCTTCGTGGCTCAGCGACTGGCCGCCGCGCGCGCGGCCGACGGCATCGAGCTCGTCGATGAAAACAATGCACGCGCCGTGTTTGCGGGCGTCCTTGAACAGCTTCCGCACGCGCGCCGCGCCGACGCCAGCGAACATCTCGACGAAGTCCGAGCCGCTGGCGAACAGGAAGGGGACGCCGGCCTCGCCGGCAATCGACCGGGCGAGCAGCGTCTTGCCGGTGCCCGGAGGGCCGATGAGCAGGGTGCCTTTCGGGATGCGGCCGCCGAGCGCGGCGAAGCGCGCGGGCTCCCTCAGGAAGTCGACGATCTCCCGGACCTCGGCCTTCGCCTCGTCGACGCCCGCCACGTCCGAGAAGGTGATCTGCTGCCCGCCGCGATCGGCCTGGCGGGTCTCCCCTTCCATTGAGGGCAGGCGGCCGCCCAGCCGGTAGATGGCGAACCCGACCAGACCCAGGAACGCCAGGGTCATCAGGACTGCCGGTACGCTGACAGTCGAGCCGGTGGAGTGGACGTCGACCACAATGCCCCTGGCGAGGACAGAGGGCATGAAGGTCGGGTTGGCGGCAACGTAGCCCACCGGGGCGGCACTCTGGACGCGATCCCCGCTCTTCAGCGTGGCGGTCAGCGTTTCCGTTCCCACGTCCAGTTGTTTCACGTCGTCGGCGGCAATCAGGCGAAGTACTTCAGAAAACGCCACTTCTCTGGCGGCCGGCCGCGCGCTGCGCAGGCCGAGCAGCAGCACCAGGGCCAGCACGAACATGCCGGCGCTCACGACGAGCGCGGTACGACGAGGAGACGCGGAAAAACGCACGCAGACACTCCGATTGTGGGATTGAGCTTGCTGTCAGGTTATCGGCAGGCCGAGGCTCGAAGTGCAGGCCGGACCACCGCCTGTCAGGGTGCGCCAGTCGGCGCTGCATCATTTGTACCGAGGTCTGAGGCAGCGTCGTTGATGGGGAGCAAGGCTTACGCCTCGGGAACCCTCATCTGTGCCTGGCGGGCGGCTTCCCGGAGCAGCGGATCCGCGTCCTCCGCAAGCCTCGCCAGGTCCTTGCTGAAGCTGGGCAAACGGAGTTCGCCGATGGCATAGGCGGCGCAGGAGCGGAGCCACGGATCTTCGCTGCTCAGCAGCGATTTCACGGCGAACTCGGGAGTCAGGGCCACCGTGCCCAGGGTCCGGTTGGCCAGCGCCACGCGCTCGGTGACGGGCACCTGGCTGTCGATGAGCGGCAGCAGCAGGCCACGGAACTCGGGGACCAGGACGTTCTCGAGGAACTCCAGCGCGTTGTCGTGGATCACAGGGTTGGTCGACTGTATGCCGAAGTAGGCGCTGTGGAAGTCCTTGGTCGGGTAGATCAGCTTCAGCAGCCGGAAGATGCGCTCGAGCTCCTTGTCCACGGCTTCCCGCAGCGTCGGCGCAATGGCGGTCGAATCGCCCAGCGCGGTGCCGAGCGTATCGAGGATCTGGTACAGCCGGAGGTGGCCCATGATCTCGGCGCGAAGCAGGTCGGCGACGAGCCGGCTGTCGAACGGCCAGGTCGGATGCTGATCGCGCAGCTTGTTGAGCGCGCTGATCACCCTGAAGCGGATCTGCGCGTCGGGGTCCTGCACGCACTCGGTCAGCGCAGCGATTGCCGCCTGCGTGTCCACCCGCAGCATCACCGCGGGCACTTCGCGGCGGACGTCGAGCGCGATTTCCGGATCGGTCAGGTAGTCGCGCAGCGTACCGACGACCTTGTCGCCGAAAGAGGCGAGCGCCTCGGTGCAGTCCTCGACCAGCGCGGGATCGCCCAGCCGCTCGATGACGCGCCCCACCAGCCGCCGCTTGCGCAAGTGGCCAACGGCGCGGATCGCGAAGCGCACCTGCTCGGTCGAGCCCGAGGTGAGGACGGTCCGGATCTGATCCTCGAACTGGTCGGGCAATAGCTCCAGCAGGCGCGCCGCCTCGAGCTGCGCCTCCGGCGCGTCGTCCTGCAGCATGCGATCGAGCAGCAGCCTGGCTGCGTCGAGGTTCTCGTGCTGGCCCGGCTGCGACAGGAAGGTGACCATCGCGGCACGGATCGAGAAGTCGGCGAAGTCGCCGATCTGCTCGATGCGATCGAGCGGGTCCACCTGCGTGTGATGCGCGACGTAGAGCAGCGCCTGAGTCCGCACGTGCAGGTCCGGGTCGTAGAGGGCCTTCTCCACCGCTCCAGTGGCCCCCGTGTCGGCGCCTTCGTCCAGCACGCGAATCGCCTCGCGCCTGATCTCGGGATCGGCGTGTGACATCAGACCGCGGACGGCCGGATGGGTGGAATGGGAGTTGCCGGCCCCGAGCATCTTGAGCGCATAGAGCACCTCGGTCGGGTCCTGCCCGACCAGCTGACGCGACAGCAGGTCCGTCGCCTGGCGGTCCAGCCCGATCCTGCTCGCGCGCTCCATATCGACGCGGTTCTGATAGATGCTGTCCTGAAGGTTCGTCACGTACAGGCGTTGCGCGACCCAGGCGGCAACCAGCCAGCCGGCCAGCAGGACCAAGTTCACCCAGGTGACCTGGACCGCGGCCATCTGGCCCAGGCTGGCGGCGATCAGAATCGTCGCGCCGGCAAGCCCGTCGCCCAGCCGCCAGACGATCGTGTCGATGAACGACTTGACAGCGTTGGTCTCCTGCGACGGGACGGGCAGATACAGTAGTTCAACCGACGGCCTGTCGATCGAGTAGCGCAGGATCTGGTCGATGCCGCGCAGCGCCACGACGGCGGCCAGGGACCTGAACGTCAGGAGCCCTATCGACCCGAGCACCAGACCAACGGGCACGACGAAGAGCGCGAAGCCGAGGCCGAACTTTCGCAGGAGGCGGCCGGTGAGCAGCCACTGGAGGCAGAGGGAGATGATGCCCGCGTAGAAATTGAAGCGGCCGAAGAAGGCCGCCAGCTCGTTGCGGCCGGTGATGGAATGGCTGGAGATCGCCTTGAACTGCCATCCCGCGACGGCAGTGGTGTAGGACGAGAGCAGGATGACCGCCGCGATGGCCACCAGGTACGGCGAGTTGGCGACCAGCCGCAGGCTCGTCCAGATGCTGCCCGTGCGGACAGCGCGTCGAATCATCAACGTCGACTCGGAGTCGGCAACCGGCCGCCGGCGCCAGATTCTGCTGACCAGAATCGCGGAGAGCAGCAGTGAAATCGCGATGCCCACCAGCGTCGATTCCGCGCCGTACCGCTTGACGGTCACCTGCGTCAGGTAGCCGCCCACGATCACGCCGGCCGTCGCACCGCTGCCGATGAACCCGTACAGGCGTTTGGCCTCGCGTGTCGTGAGCACGTAATTGGCCAGCGTCCATACCTGCGCCGGTGCGACGACGCCGAACATCCCGACCCAGACGTACATGACGGGGGTGAGCCACGCCCCGTGTGTCACCTTCGTGAGCCACCAGAACACCAGGCAGTTGACCGCGAAGAAGATCAGGCTCCCGACCTGGAGGTCGCGGATGTTCGTCCGGCCGGCAATGCGGAGGTACACGGACACCCAGAGGCCGACCGAGGCGGCCACCGCGATGTCGGCATACGGCAGCAGCAGGGCGCCGAATTGGTCCAGGAACAGCGCGTCGCGGACGGCCTTGGCCACCACGAAGCCGGAAATGACGAGGAACAGGTAGGCAAAGAGAAGGACGCCGCGTTCGAGTTCGCTAGGCCGGAGGTCGAGGAATCGTTGAATGGGTCGCAGCATCAGGAGCCGGGCGGAGGCAGCCGGCCAGAGGGAGTGTAGCCCATTGCCGAGCCGGGGGCGCTTGCTGGTTCGCCCGCCCACCAGTAAGATGCGCCCTTGTCCGGTCACCGCCCATGACAGCCATCAAGAAGCTGCTTTCGCCGATCGTCGAGCTGCGCGACAACGAGGTCGTCACCTCGCTGATGATGTTCAGCTACTCGTTCCTGGTGATGACCGCCTACACGGCGCTCAAGCCGGTGACGCGCTCGAAGTTCATCGCGGACATGAGCGCCGAGAACCTGCCGCTGGTGCAGTTCGCCTTCGGCCTGGTCGTCGGCTTCATCATGCAGGGCTACTCCGCCATTGTCGGCCGGCTCCCTCGTCGCTGGGCGCTGCCGCTGACGCTCGGCGGCTTGATGGTGATGCTGGTGGGCTTCTGGCTGTGGTTCCAGACCGGCTCGCAGTGGGCCTCCACCGGCTTCTACTTCTTCGGGCTCATCCTCGGCATTCTGGTCATCAGCCAGTTCTGGACGCTCGCCAACGTGGTGTACGACCCGAGGCAGGCGAAGCGCATCTTTGGCTTCATCGGCGGCGGCTCGAGCCTCGGAGGCATTGCCGGCTCCTATTTGACGCTCCAGGCGACGACGATCGGGACGACGAACCTGCTGCTCGTGAGCGCGGCGCTGATCGGCGTCTGCCTGGTGCTGGTGGCCACTATCATCGGGCGCGAGAAGCCGGAGATCAAAGGATCGCTGACGGGCGGTGAAGACGAAGGCGTGAGCGCGGGTGAGGCGCTGAAGCTGCTGAAGAGCAGCCGCCACCTGCAAACCATCGCGATGATCATCTCGTTTGCGGCCATCGGCGCGGCGATCATCGAACAGCAGCTCAACATGGCGACGGCGGCCAGCAAGGGCGCGGGCAACACCGACTCCATTACGAGCTTCCTGGGCCAGGTCCAGCTCTACACGTCGATCATCGGTTTTGTCATCCAGATCTGGCTGACGAGCAAGATCCAGCGCTACCTCGGCATCGGCTTCGCGCTGATGATCCTGCCGACAAGCCTCGGCCTGACCGGCACGCTGATGCTCATAAACGGCGCGCTGTGGGTTCCTGGCCTCGCGCGCGTCCTCGACACGTCGCTTCGGTACACGATCGACAAGACAACGCGCGAGATCCTGTTCCTGCCGCTGCCGAACGAACTGAAGCAACAGGTGAAGCCGTTCGTTGACGTGACCGTGGACAGGTTCTCGAAGGGCATCGGCGCGCTCATCGTGCTGGTCCTGATCAACAAGACCTGGGGCCTGCACCTCGGGTGGCAGCAACTGAGCTGGGCCAGCCTCGCCATGACCGGGTTGTGGATTCTCGCCGCGCTCAGGGCGCGCCGCGAGTACCGCGCCATTTTCCGCAAGTCGCTGGATGAGCAGGTGGTCGAGCCCCAGAGCCTGCGCCTGAGCGACGCCGACCTGTCCACGGTGGAAACGCTGGTCGAGGAGCAGGGCCACCCGAACCCGCGCCACGTCGTCTACGCCATCGACATGCTGGAGTCGCTCGACAAGCGGCATCTGATCACGCCGCTGCTGCTGAGTCACGACGCTCCCGAGGTCCGCGCGCGTGCGCTGGCGACCGTGGAACGCGCATCGGCGGAGCTGCAATCCCGCTGGCTCCCGGGCGTCGAGCGATTGCTGAAGGACCCGGACGCGCCGGTCCGAGCCTCCGCTGTTCGCGCGCTTGCCGCAACGCGCGGCGAGCAGACCGTGCCCATGATGCGGCCGCACCTGAGCGACCGCGATCCGCGCATGGTCGTCACGGCAGCCATGGCGCTCAGCGCCAGCTCGCAGGCCGACGATGTAGAGGCGGCGATGAAGGCGCTCGAACGCCTCGCGCTCGACTCACGCCCCGCGTCGACTGACGGCCGCCGCGAGGCGGCCCAGGCGCTGGGGTCGATTCCGAATCCCGAGTTCAGGCGGCTGCTCCTGCCGCTGATGTACGACCCGAGCCGCGAGGTGGCCCTCGAGGCGATTCGAAGCGCGGGACGGCTCGGCGGCGAGGACTACCTGTTCGTGCCGGCACTGGTGTCGCTGCTGCGGAATCGGCTGCTCAAGGCGGCCGCGCGCGACGTCCTCGTCGGCTACGGCCCCGGCGTCCTCGACACGCTGGCGTACTTCCTGCGCGACCAGGACGAGGACATCTGGGTCCGCCGGCACATCCCGTCGACGCTGGCCCGCATCCCTGGCCAGAAGACGATGGACATCCTCGTCGACGCGCTCGGCGAGCGCGACGGGTTCATCCGGTTCAAGGTCATCGCGGCCATCGGGCGCCTGCACCAGTCCCAGCCGGACCTGAAGCTGCCCGTCGAGAAGATTCAGCCGCTGGTGATCCAGGAGGCAAACCGGTACCTCACGTATCTGAGCCTCCACTACAACCTCGTGCACGCGGACAAGACCGCGAGCCAGAGCCTGATCGCGCACTCGCTGAACGAGAAGCTGCAGCGCACGCTCGATCGCATCTTCAAGCTGCTCAGCCTGATCTATCCGTGGAAGGACATCGCGGCCGCCCGCTGGTCGCTGCAGCACGGAGAGCCGCGGATCAAGGCGAGCGCGGCCGAGTACCTCGACAACACGCTCGACTCCGCGCTGCGCAAGCGCGTGATGCCCGTGCTCGAAGATCTGCCGATCGAGGAGAAGGTGCGGCGCGGCAACGTGCTCTTGAAGACGCGTGTGCGGGACGCGGAGGAAAGCCTCGTCCAGCTGATTCACGACGACGACCAGATCGTGGCGGCCTCCGCCATCCAGTTTGTCGAGCAGCGGGGCCTGTGGAACCTGGCCGACGACCTCGAGTACGCGCTCGAGCATCGCGACGCCAAGGATTGGTACGTCTTCGAGTCCGCCTCATGGGCGCTGGCCGCGCGCCGCCTGACGCCGGAGGCGCGCGCCAACCGGTGGCTCGAGCCGTTGCCGGCCGTTGAAGTGGCCGACCGGCTGCGGCGGCTGCCACTCTTCAGGTTCACCTCGATCGACGAGCTGTTCCTCGTCGCGAGCACTGGACGCCAGGTGCGTCACGAGCCCGGCGGCGTAATTTTCGAAGGCGGGCGCGTCGCCACGGATCTGGAGTTCCTGCTCGATCGCACAGTCACGCGGACCGGCGCGGAGACTACCGAGGAGCTGACCGGGCCGGCGACGATCGGCTTCGACGAGGTCTTCGAGGGAGTGCCGCAGAAGGCTACGGCCAAGGCGGCCGGGATCGCCATCAGCCTGTCGCTGCCGCTCGAGGCGTTCCTGGGGCTGCTCTCGGAGAGCACCGAGCTGGCGCAGGGCATCTTCCGCCAGCTGCTCGACGAGCCCGGCGGCGGCGCCTGGCGCCGCGTCATCAGCGGGGTCGTCCATGCGCCATCCGCGGCGCGATTGCGCGACGGGCTGCAGCCGATCGAGAAAGTACTGGTGCTCGAGGAAGTCCCAGTCTTCTCTCGCGCGACCTCCGAACAGCTTGCCGCGCTGGCGGGCATCGCACGCGAGGTGAAGATCGCCGAAGGCGACGTGCTGTTCCGCGAGTCCGACGCGCCGGCGATTCACATGGTGCTCGAGGGCGAGCTGTCGCTCGAGCCGATGGCTGGAGGCGAGCCGATGCACGTCGCCGCCGGCGACGCCGTGGGGGTCTACGAGACGCTCGGCGGGCTCGAGGCGGGCGGCTGGCGCGGGCACGTGACGCGCGCGGGCGTGACGCTCCGCGTCGACCGCGAGGCGCTGTTCGATCTGCTGGCCGATCAGATCGATCTGCTGCAGGGACTCTTCAGCGCGCTGCAGCGCACGCGCGAGCACGAGCGCAGCCTCGAGACGGCCGCGGCCAGCCGGTAGCTGGCGGGCCAGCTCGGCCTTGCCGTATAGTCTCCCGGCAGGAGGCTCCCCCATGTTGCGTCGCGCGCTGGCCGGCGCCGCGGTCCTCACCCTCGTCGTCATCGCTCTTCCTCACGCGCAGCAGGCGCCGGCTCCGGCGCCTGCGGCGGCACAGGCCGGACCAGGCTCCAAGATCTGGATCGGGCACGAAGCCGAGTACGAAGACTTCCTCCGCACCGCGAAGATCGCGAAGTCGTCGGAGGTCAAGGTCGGTGTCACGCATCCGCATCATTGCTTCTTCGAACCGGGCGGGCTCGCCGCCGGCGCGGTGTTCAAGCCGTTGCAGCCCGGACGTCAGGCCGGATACTTCGAAAGCTATCGATCGGAGATCGCCGCGTACGAGCTGGACAAGATCCTCGGCCTCGGCATGGTGCCGCCGACCGTCGAACGCAGGTACAGCGGGCAGACCGGCTCGCTGCAGTTGTGGGTCGAAAACGTCGTTTACATGAGGGACAGGAACCCGAACGACGCACCCGACACCGTAGCGTGGAACCGCCAGGTCTACAGATGGCGCGTGTGGGACAACCTGATCGCCAACATCGATCGGAACCAGGGCAACCTGCTGCTCGACCCGGTGTGGAACCTCATCCTGATCGATCATTCACGCGCTTTCACGAACGAGCAGAAAATGCCGTTTGCGATGATCAAGATCGATCGCGAGCTTTATCAGAAGCTGAAGACACTGGACGAGCCGATGCTGAAGGAGAAGATGGGGAAGCTCCTGATCGACGGGCCGCGGCCGCTGCTCGAGCGGCGCGACAAGATCATCAAGCACTTCGACGAGCTGGTCGCCAAGTACGGCGAGGCGGGCGTGTTCATCAACTAACGGGGAACTTACGCGGTCGGGTCCTCCCGGAACCGACGATGTCGGGTCCTCTCGGAACTGACGATGTCGGGTCCTCTCGGAACTGACGGTGTCGGGTCCTCTCGGAACTGACGGTGTCGGGTCCTAACGGAACTGACGCAGTCGGGTCCTTCAATGTTGTGGCGGCGGGCCTTCAGGCCCGCCCGGCGATACGCGTCGGGTCCTACCGGAACTGACGCAGC
>UEXX01000045.1_pt1 | contig 14854 bp, 9 predicted proteins | sample 4301161 | NCBI WGS metagenome assembly UEXX01 (sample SAMEA4773179, study PRJEB27434) | metagenome | biome: 2259; feature: agricultural soil; material: soil | place: USA | collected 2014-09 | depth 0.25 m
GAGCCCTCGAGACTGCCGATCAGCGGGTCCGCATCGCCATCGATCCTCGCGCCGACTCGCTGAACGTCGTCGTCGCGGCAGGTATTGCCCTTCATGCGCTGAGATGAGCGAGCTACGGCCATGGACTTTGGGACGGCCATCGGCACGGCACTTGTGTTGACCTCTCATGGCCGACTGGGAGTGACGCGATGGGCGTCAGCGTGAAACTGCGCCGGAGGAAGCGAGCGTTTCGAGCGCGAGCTCCGTAGGCCTCCGACTCGGATTTTGACGACCTCCAGGCCGGGTAGGAGTCGCGCTCTCGGCGGCAGTCTGAAACGCGAGCGGACGCAGGCGCAGTTTCGAGCGTCACTCCCCGGAGGCTACGGGAGGTCAACACAGGTGACGTGCTGATTATGGGTTCGCCTAGAGGTCTCCGACTGGCCGAACTGAAGTTCGGCCCTACGACTGGATGGTGCCAGCTACAATGGTGAAGACCCATGCGATTTGCCCTCGCCCAGTTGAACTTCACGGTCGGGGCCTTCGACCGGAATTTCGAGCAGATCGAGGATGCCGCCGCGCGCGCACGACGGGCCGGCGCCGACCTGCTGGTTCTATCGGAGCTTGCGACAACCGGGTACCCGCCGCGAGACCTGCTGAACCACCGGCGCTTCGTGGACGCCAACCTGGCGCTGCGCGATCGCATCGCCGCGCTGTCTGATCGCGATCTCGGGATCCTGGTGGGCTGCGCGGAGCCCAACGTGGCGTCCGAGGGCAAGCCCTTGTTCAACACGGCCGTCCTCTGTCATGACGGCCGCGTCGTCGCGCGGCACCGGAAGACACTGCTGCCGACCTACGACGTCTTCGACGAGGACCGCTACTTCGAGCCGGGCGCCGAGGCGACGCCGATCGAGTTCAAGGGCGTGCGTCTTGGCGTGACGGTCTGCGAGGAGGTCTGGAACGATGCCGGCTTCTGGCCGCGCCGGCTGTATCCGCACGATCCGGTTGTGGACCTCGCGGCGGCCGGCGTCGACCTGTTCGTCAACATCTCGTCCAGCCCGTTCACCACCGGCAAGGCCGCGCTCCGCCGCGAGATGATCCGGCAGCAGGCGATCAAGCACCGCCGCGCCTTCCTGTACGTCAATCAGGTCGGCGGCAACGACGAGCTGATCTTCGACGGGCATTCGCTGGCCTTCGCGCCGAATGGCGATCTGCTCGCGCGTGCGAAGGACTTCGATGAGGACTTCGTCGTCGTGGACGTTGAGACGACGGGGATCGACGGAGCGACAAGTGCGGCCCAAGCGGCCGGAGCGGCCGAACTATCCGCCGAGGCTACGGCGAGTCCGCCGGAGCGCTCCGCGCGAAGGCGGAAGTTCGGCCCTACGACTGTCGGAGCGCCACTGGCCGCCGTCAGCCAGTCGCGCGAGGAAGAGGTCTGGGGCGCGCTGAAGCTGGGCCTTCGCGACTACACGCGCAAGTGCGGGTTCCGCTCGGTGGTCCTGGGCCTCTCCGGCGGCATCGATTCAGCCCTCACCGCGGCGCTTGCTGCCGAGGCGCTCGGGCCCTCGCATGTGACCGGTGTGGCCATGCCGACTCGGTACTCGTCCGCCCACTCGCTGGCGGATGCCGAGACGCTCGCGCGCAACCTGGGCATCCGGTTCCACACGATCCCGATCGACACGATCTTCCAGAGCCATCTCGACGCGCTGGCGCCGGCGCTGCCCGGTGCGCTCGGCGTCGCCGAAGAGAACATCCAGGCGCGAGTGCGTGGCGCGGTGCTCATGGCGTTCTCGAACACCGAGGGGTCGATGCTGCTCTCGACGGGCAACAAGTCGGAGCTGGCCGTAGGCTACTGCACACTCTACGGCGACATGTGCGGCGGGCTGGCGGCGATCAGCGACGTGCCGAAGACGCTGGTCTACGACCTCGCGCGGTACGTGAACCGCGAGCGCGAAGTCATTCCGCGCTCCAGCATCACCAAGCCGCCCAGCGCGGAGTTGCGGCCCAACCAGACCGATCAGGACACGTTGCCGCCCTACGAGGTCATCGACGCGGTGATCGAGGGTTACGTCGAGAAGGACGAAGACATCGCGGGCATCGTCGCCGGCGGCATCGACCGCGCTGTGGCCGAGTCGATTATCGGGCGCATCGATCGCAACGAGTACAAGCGCCGGCAGGCCGCGCCCGGCCTGAAGATCACACTCAAGGCGTTCGGGGTCGGCCGGCGCTATCCCATCGCGGCCGATTACCGCTCGCTCGGCGATCTGAAGCTCGGCGAGCCGGTGCCCGAGGCCGCCCGGCCCGGACGGTGAGCCCGCGCCGCTCGCGGCGCGCGGCGCACCCGGTCGATCTGGCGGCGCTCGCCGCGCGGCTGCAGGCGCCACCCGTGACGCGATTCGCGCCGTCACCCACGGGACATCTCCATCTCGGACACCTCGTGGACGCGATCTTCGTGTGGGGCATCGCGCGGGCGCTCGGCGGCCGCGTCCAGTTGCGCGTCGAGGATCACGACCAGTCGCGGGCGCGCCGCGAATTCGAAACGAGCATCCTCGACGACCTCGAGTGGCTCGGGTTCATCCCCGACTCGCCGGCGATCGCGACGTTCCGCGCGCCCGGCAAATGCGCGGGCCGCCAGATGGATCGGCCGGAGCGCTACACGGGCGCGATGGTGCGGCTGACCCGCGGCGGCCTGGTCTACTGGTGCGACTGCTCGCGGCAGCGCGTGCTCGCCGAGTCGGGCACCGCGGGGGGAGAACTGCGGTACGGGGGCCGCTGTCGAACGCGCGGCCTGGGTCCAGGGCCGGAACGTGCCGCGCGCGTGCGCCTGGCGCCAGGACGCGAGCATTTCGCCGACGCGCGGCTCGGCGAGTTCACACAGACGCCCGCGGAACAGTGCGGCGACCTCCTGATCCAGGATCGCGTCGGACACTGGACCTACCAGTTCGCGGTCACCGTCGACGACTACGTCGATGGTGTCACGCTGGTGATTCGTGGTGAAGATCTGTTGCCGTCAGTGGGACGGCAGATCTCGCTGGCGAGGCTGCTGGGCCGTACGTCGCCGCCGGTGTTCTTGCATCACGCGCTGGTGCTTGGCCCGTCGGGGACGAAACTGAGCAAGTCGAACCATGACACGGGACTGCGTCAGCTGCGCGAGGCGGGCGTGTCGGCGTCAGACGCGATCGGCCGCGCCGCCGAGGCTGTGGGATTGATCGATCGCGTCCGGCCTATCGCTGCGACGGAGGTCGCAGAGCTGTTCACGGCTTAGGTCCATATACGCCCGCGGCGGCACGAGCGCATCCAGCCGTGATCGCCCCAGCTCGGTCACCAGCTCGGTGCCGAGCCCGAGCAGCATCCCGACCGCCAGCGCCCACATCGCGCCGACTGCGCCGACGTCCTCGAGCCGCGCGCGCAGCAGCTCGCGCAGCACGTAGATGAGCGTGCCGGCTGCCACGGAGAGCACCAGCAGCTCGAGCCCGGGCCCCACCCACGCGGTACCGACGATGATGCCGAGCAGGCTGGGGCCGGCGACGATCGCCGCGAGCAGGAACACGCGCGCGGGCGGCATCGGCTGCCCGACGATCGGCGCCGCGACGGCGGCGCCGTCCACGAGGCTGTGGAGCGCCACGCCAAGCAGCACGAGCCCGCCGGGCCCGGTCAGCGCCGTCGCCATCGACTGCCCCACCGTCAGGCCCTCCGCAAAACTGTGCAAGCCGATCGCGGCGGCGAGCATGATGGCCACGTCGAGGGGCCGCGGCGCATAGGCGCCCGGTTGACCGCGTCGCGTCTCGATCCAGGCCAGGCCGACCAGGCCGATCAGCAGGCCGGCGAGCAGCAGCAGGCCGCTCAGCATGAAGGAGCCAGGCGCATCGCTGAGCGCACCCAGCTCGACCGAGCCGAGCGCCTGATCGCCTACTTCGATCACGAGGAACAGCGCGAGGCCGGCTGCGCCCATCGTGAACAGCCCGCGATTGCGGCCACTCCGGGGCAGCCAGCGCACCAGCGCGAGCCCCGCCACCGTGCACGCCGCCGATAACACGCCGACCCAGAGGCCTGACACCGACATGCGCGCCACGCTATCGGCCGTCACACGCGGTGTCAAGGCTGAGGTGCGTATGTATTGCTACCGGCGGACTGCGGGCCCGCCCCTGTTGGCTGACGACCGGGCCCAGAGGCCGTCCCTGGACGAGCGTGTCATCCCCCGGGAACGGTGATCGGGACCAACGGCGATCCAATGGTTTGAAGCGACAGAAACGGATGATGAGTTGCCAGCAAGTGGGTTCACCATTCCGACAAACCAGTTGACTTCGGCCATTTGGCGACTAATCTACACAGCATTCCTTCCCCCTGTCCCAGTTCACCGGCAGTTCGTCCTCAGTGACCGGTGGCTGGTTATGGCTCATTCCCGAGCCGTTGCAAGTCGTCGAGTACCGGGTGCGTGAGCCCGGATGGAGGTGGGTGGTGAAGTTGTGTGGTGCATGGGCACGACTGCTCGCGATGCTGTCGCTCGCGTGCCTCCTCTCTGCCAGTAGCTCCTTCGCGCAGACGGGGACCGCATCGCTGTACGGCAGGGTCACTGACCAGCAGGGCGCGGTGCTGCCCGGCGTGACGGTCACCGTCACGAGCTCGGCCGCCGCGGTCACTCGAAGCACGGTCTCGGACGGGACGGGCAATTATCAATTCCTCGCGCTCCCACCGGGCCTCTACAGCATGAAGGTTGAGCTCACCGGGTTCCGCACGGCCACGCGCGAAAGCATCGAGCTGCCCGTGGACGTGCGGACGAAGATGGACGTGCCGATGGAGATCGGCGCGCAGACGGAGACCGTCGAGGTCATGTCCGTCGTCTCGCCGCTGAACACCACTGATGCCAGCCTCGGCAACACGATCAGTGGCCGACAAGTGGCGGCCCTCCCGCTCGAGGCTCGCAACGTCGTCGGCCTGTTGAGCCTGCAGCCGGGCGCTGTGTACCTGCCCAACACAGCGAACACGGATCCGCGCAGCGGATCGGTCAGCGGATCGCGTGCCGACCAGTCCAATGTCACGCTGGATGGCGTGGACGTCAACGACCCGCAGTTCGGCACCGCGTACACCAGCGCACTACGCGTCACGACCGACGCCTTGCAGGAGTTCCGCGTCACCACCAGCAACTACGGCGCGGATACCGGTCGCTCGAGTGCCGCGCAGGTCTCGCTGGTCACCAAGAGCGGCACCAACGACTTCCACGGGTCGGGCACGTACGCCGAGCGCGATACGAAGTTCTCGTCGAAGGAGTATTTCCTTGGTCTGTCCGGACAGCCCAAGGCGAAACTGGACAAGAAGATCGGCGGCGGCGCCGTCGGCGGGCCGATCATGAAAGACAAGCTGTTCTTCTTCGGCAACTACGAGCGGTTGCAGGAGTCTTCCGAGTCGCCGGTGCTCCGCGGCGTGCCGTCCGAATCGATGCGGGACGGCGTCCTCATCTACGGCTGTGACAACCCCGGCGATTGCCCCGCGACCAGCGTGCAGGGCTTTACGTCGTCGCATTCCGTGCCCGCGGGCTACCACGGGCTGACGCCGGCCGAGCTCACCGCTATCGACCCGCTCCACCTGGGGCCGAGCAAGGCTGTGTCGGACATTTTCAAGCAGTACCCCGCTCCGAACGATCCGGGCCTCGACGGCTACAACATCGTCGGTTTCCGCTTCGCGTCGCCGATCGAGAACCGGTTCAACACCTACATCGGCCGCGTAGACTACAGGGCGAGCGCCGGCCAGAGCTTTTTCGGCCGCTTCAACTTCCAGGATGACGCCGTCGTCGAGGCCTCACAGTTCCCGGGCCAGGCGCCGAACAACACTCAGAAGGTGAAGAGCCGGGGGTTTGCGATCGGTCACGACTGGGTGCTCTCATCGAACAAGATCAACACCCTGCGCTACGGATACACGGACATCGTGGAAGACAGCATCGGGTTGCAGACCGAGAGCCGGATCAGCTTCCGGTTCATCGACGACCTCGATGCGCTCTCGGCGACGTTCGGCCGCAAGACGCCGACTCAGAACCTGGTGGACGACTTCAGCTGGATCAAGGGGTCGCACACTTTCAAGTTCGGGACCAACCTGCGCTTCACACGGGTGCCGCGGTACGACAACACGTTCTCGTTCAACGACGGCATCACCAACGCGTCGTGGATGGCGGGTGTTGGCCGGCGCTATGCCCCCGGCAACTCGTGCCCGGGGACGGAGGCCCAGTGTGCGGCGCTGCCAGCCGTCGCCTCGTCATTCCAGGCGACCTTCGCGGACTCGTTCGCGCCGATCATGGGCATCATCTCGGAAACCGACCTGAGCGCGAACTACAAGGTGGACGGCTCGCTCATCCCGGTCGGCCAGGCCGTCGATCGCCGATACGGATCTGACGAATACGAGTTCTACGCGCAGGATAGCTGGAAGATCGGCAGCAGCCTGACCGTGACGGCGGGCGTGCGGTACAGCCTGTTCTCTCCGCCCTGGGAAACCAACGGGCAGCAGGTGGCCCCTGACGTCGACCTCGGAGAGCTGCTCGCCAAGCGCGCCTCCAACATGGCGGCCGGCATTCCCGACAACACGCTCCCGCTCATCACGTTCGATCTGGCAGGCGCGGCCAACAAGAAGCCGGGCTTCTACGCGTGGGACAAGAACAACGTTGCTCCGCGCTTGGCAGTGGCCTGGTCGCCTCACGCCACTGGCGGCCTGTTCGGCTGGCTGACAGGCGGCGACAAGCTGGTCGTCCGCGGGGGCTACTCGATGGTCTACGACCGCATCGGCCAGTCGCTGGCGACGCGGTTCGATCAGGTCGGCTCCTTCGGCCTGTCAACTCAGCTGTCGTCGAACGTCAACGCCAACAACGAAGACAACCCGGACATCCGGTTCCAGGCAATCAACGTGATCCCCAACACGCTGCCCGAAGCCCCGCCGGGAGGCTTCCCGCAGACACCGCCGGTCGCTGCCGGCCAGATCACGTCGGCGCTCGACAGCTCGATCAAGACGCCGTACTCGCACGTCTACAACGTCGTCGTCGGCCGCGAGCTCGGCGGCGACTACTCCTTCGAAGCTGCTTACGTCGGGCGCACTGGAAGAAACCAGTTGATCCGGCGCGACCTGATGATGCCGCTGAACTTCGTGGACAAGAAGTCCGGCACGGACTACTTCACCGCCGCCAAGCAGCTGATCGACGCTGCACGCGCGTCGGGAGATCCGCTGAGCATCGCGCCGATTCCGTACTGGGAGAACGTGTTCCCGGATGCGGCCGGAGATCCGCTCGAGTTTGGCGGCAACTACACCGCCACGCAGAACATGGCCGAGTGGTTCATGGAGAACGAGCCGGACTGGATGACGGCGCTCTGGGTCGCGGATGAGTTCTGCTTCCCGGCGTGCACAACCGGCGGCGCCTTCACCTACTTCAACCAGCAGTACGACTCGCTGGGCGCGATGAGCTCGGTGGCGCGCTCCCAGTACAACGCCCTGCAACTGTCGTTCAGGAAGCGGTGGAGCCACGGGTACCAGTTCGACGTCAACTACACGCTGGCGCACGCGATGGACCACGGCTCGGCCGTCGAGCGGGGCAGCTTCTTCACGACGTTCGACAACGGCGGCTACACCGGGTTCCTCATCAACACCTGGAACCCCGACCAGCAGTACGCCGACGCGGACTTCGACATCCGCCACCAGATCAATGTGAACTGGGTCGCTGACCTGCCGTTCGGGCACGGCAAGGCGATCGGGAAGGACGTCAACGGCTTCGTGAACGCGTTCATCGGCGACTGGGCGGTGGCAGGATTGTGGCGGTGGACCAGCGGGTTCCCGTTCAACGTCCAGAATTGCCGGTCGTGCTGGGCGACCAACTGGAACCTCCAGGGCAACGCGTCGCTCGTGACCCCTGGGTCGCTTCCAGCCCTGGGCACCACAAAGGACAAGGTCAACGACCTGCCGAGTCCGTTCACGGACCCGAAGGCGGCCATCGCCTTCTTCCGTCGCGACTACCCCGGCGAGTCCGGCCTCCGCAACGTCCTGCGAGGCGATGGATACTTCACGATCGATCTGAGCCTATCGAAGGGTTGGACCATGCCCTGGTCGAGCAACCAGAAGCTTCGCTTCCGGTGGGACGTCTTCAACCTGACGAACACGCCGCGCTTCGACGTCGGTAACGTGACGATGCTCCCCGACCGTGCGACGACGTTCGGCAGCTATAACGGCTCGCTCGCCACGTGTGACGGCGGTGCCGGTCGGTGCATGCAGTACGCGCTGCGGTACGAATTCTAGGGATCTAGGGATCTAGGGATCTAGGGATCTAGGGATCTAGGAAGGGCGGCGGTTCCGCGAGGGCCGCCGCCCTTCTCTTTTTCCGGCGAGATCCGGTACCGTTAGACCCGTGTCCGCGACGACGATCCGCATCGTCGGCCTTGCGCTGTCGCTGCTCTACGCGGGCGCAGTCGTGCGCGTGTACCTACGCCAGCCGGTGAGCCTTCCGGAAGTGGCAGGCAGCCTGACCTCCTCTATTGGTGCGTACTCGATCGATCGCGCGAGGTTCGACGCCGGGCTTCACTTCTTCCGCCAGGATCAGTTCGTGGAGGCCCGCGACGCGTTCGCCCAGGCCGACCCCGGGCACCAGGATCCAACCGTCCAGTTCTACACCGCGTACAGCTACCTGAGGCAAGGGTGGGGCCGCGTCTACGCGGATGACGCGCTCTATCGCGCCGGCAAGACGACGCTCGCGCGCGCCAGGCAGCTGTCGCCGAACGGGACCATCGTGGTCGACGACGCGAGCCTGAAGCTGCACAGCGCCGAAGAGCTCGATGCGGAGTTCGACCGGGGCCTCACGCGCGAGTGGAGCGATCTGAACCCCGCGCGCCTGCTGCGCGAACGGCCATGAGCGAGTCCCTGCCGCTGCCCGTGTCGCGCGAGCTCCGGCGGCGCGCAAGCGCGCCCCGCGATCTGCCGCCCGTGCGCGAAGCGGTGACGTTGCCCCTGCTGCTCATCACCGTCGCGGCGCTGGGCGGCGTGCGCGTGGCAGCCAGCGGCGTCCTCGGGTTTGCCCCGCCCTCGCTCGTCGCGCTCGTGCTGTCGATCCTGCTGATGGCCGCGCTCGTCAACTCCGGCGCGCTCGGCCCCGATCGGCTCTGCGGCACGCATCGCGCGCCGCTCGAGAACGTGTCGGGCGTCGTGGTGCTGATCGCGCTCGTCGCCGCGACGGCCCAGGTCTTCACGCTGCTGACGCCGCCCACCGGCCTGCTGGCGTTCGTGTTCACCACGTTCTTTCTGCTGCTGCTCTGGAACACGCTGGCGGTCGGGCCCGATCGGCGTCAGCTTCTGCGAAGCCTCGCGGTCGTCTTCGGCGGCGCGTTCCTGCTGAAGTTCGTGGTGCTCGCCTCCTTCTACGATCCGCAGGGCGGCCTGCTGCACCGCGTCGTGCTCACGCTGCTCGAAGGCGTGTCGCTCGGAAGCCTGGGCTTCGTGCCAGACGGCGCAGCGACGGGTTATCTCGGGTTCGTGACGCTCATCCTCTATTTCGTTGTGCTGGTGCTCCTGCCCGGACGGCAACGTGCCTGGGGACAGTCCCCCTCGCTCGGGTAAGGGGGACTGTCCCCAGTTACTTCACGATCCCGAGGCCTTCCTGCAATCTGACGAACTGGTTTGCCGCGACGCCGGTCACCCGGTCCTTCGTGCCGCTGGGCCAGACCACATCGATGCTCTTCACCGTTGTGTCGGGCCCGAGCCCGAACGTCAGGGCAAGGTCGCTTTGTGAGCAGTAGCTCGACCCGCTGTGCACGGTCTGCATCTGCACGCCCGATGCCGACTCGACGCGGACGACGGCGCCAATGCCGTCGCGGTTGGCCTTTGTGCCAACCGTGCGGATGGTCAGCCAGTGGTTCCTGTTGCCGCCCTCGTTTCTCAGCAACCGGGCGGGCCCTTCGTTGTTGATGAGCAGGATGTCGAGATCCCCGTCGCGATCGTAGTCGCCATAGGCCGCGCCGCGGCCGACCTGAGGCACATTGAACGCGGCGCCGAGCGAGTTGCCGACGCTGTCGAAGCGCCCCTTGCCGAGGTTGCGGAACATCAACGGGATCTGCTTGTACAGCATCTTCGGCTGCACGCGAGCGATCGTCTCCTCGATGTGCCCGTTCACGGCGAAGATGTCCTGCTGCCCATCGAGGTCGTAGTCGAAAAAGAAGACGCCAAAGGCGAGCGACAGCAGGCTGACGCGGCCAACGGGCGAACTGGGGGCCTGATCGACGAACAGGCCGTTGCCCTCATTGCGGTACAGCGCGAGCATCTGGTTCGCGAAGTTTCCGACGAGCAGGTGTGGACGACCCGATCGATCGTAGTCGGTGGCATCGACGCCCATCGCGCCTCGCGCGACGCCATCCTCTGAGAAGGCCACGCCGGCGGCGACGCCCTTCTCAGTGAACGTCCCGTTGCCGTTGTTCCGATACAGCTTGTTCGGCTGCGTATCGTTCGCGACGAAGATGTCGGGCCAGCCGTCGCCGTCGTAGTCCAGTACGGCGATGCCGAGCGATTTGCTCGTGGGATCGCCAACACCCGCCTTCGCCGTGACGTCCTCGAACCGGCCGGTGCCGAGGTTGTGGAACAGCTTCGACGCGACGCCCTTGTACGACTCGGGCGTGCAGTACGTCTTGCTGGTGCCGTCGAGCGAGCAGTAGGCGTCGGTCGCGGCGGTCCACTGCACGTAGTTGGCGACGAAGACATCCAGCTTGCCGTCGCGGTCGTAGTCGAGCCACGCCGCGCTGGTGCCGAAGTGCGCGTTCACGATGCCGCTCGCCTTCGTCACGTCGCGGAACTTGAAGTTGCCCTCGTTGTGGAACAGGCGGTCACCTTCGATGGTGGTCACGTAGAGATCGTCGCGCCCGTCGTTGTCGTAGTCGCCGGCGGCGACGCCCATCCCGTACATCTCGATATCGAAGCCGCTCGCAGCGGTGACGTCGGTGAACGTCCCGTTGCCGTTGTTCTTGTAGATTGCCGACAACGATCGCTTCCCCTTCGGCGTCCAGTCCTTGCCGTTGATGAGGACGATGTCGAGCCAGCCGTCGCCGTTCAGATCGACGAAGGCGCCGCCGGATCCCATGGTTTCCGGCAGGAATTTCTTCCCGGCGCGTCCGCTGTTGTGCACGAACTTCAGGCCGGCTGGCGTCGTCGCCTCCACGAACTGCACCGCCGATACAGCGTCAGGCGCTCGCCACGCCAGCGGCGACACGGCGGCGATGGAACACAACAGGCTGACCACTCCCCACGTTTTCATTCGAGGCGCGCTCCGAAACAATGATTGTAGTGCGAAGGGTGCGAAGGGTGCGACAGGTGCGCGGGGTGCGAAGGGTGCGAGAGGTGCGAATGGTGCGCGAGGTGCGACTGCGACGAGTGCGAATGAGTAGTACGAAAAGACTAGATCCAGTGCGACCGTGTGCACCTAGCGCACCCCGCGCACCTAGCGCACCCCGCGCACCCCGCGCACCCTGTCTTACTGCTTGCGCTGAGCGGCGAGAATCGCCTGCACGAGCGCTTCGGGGATCTCCGCGGGCACTTCGTCATCGGAGACGTCGAAGGCTTCGCGGCACAAGGTGATGGTGGTCTGATACGTCTTGAGGTAGCGAACGCAGTGTGGGCAGGCGGTGAGGTGACGCTCGAAGATCATGCGGGTGTCGTCGGGCAGCTCGTTGGACAGGTAGTCCATCATGAATTCCACGAGGTCGCGACAGGTCAGGCGTGCCGGCGGGGTCATGCGTGTTGTCCTCGTTGCATGTGCGTATTCAGCCGCTCTCGCAAAGCCTGGCGCGCCCGGTGCAACCGGATCTTCACGGCGTTGGACGTGATCCCCAGCGCCTTCGCCGTCGCCTCCGTGCTCTCTTCCTGGATGTCGCGCAGGATGAGCACGTCCCTGTAAGTGTCCGGCAGCGCCAGGATCGCGTCCCGGACGATCTGCCTCGTCTGGTTCCGCTCGACCGTCTTGTCGGCCGGCTCGCTCCAGCCGGTCACGTCGTGCGCGTGATGCCCGTCCTCGAGGAACGTCGGCAGCAGCGGCTCGAGCGGCTCTTCCGGCTTGCGGCGCCGCGTCCGCAGCTTCATCAGCGCGGCGTTGACGACGATCCGGTGCAGCCAGGTCGACACGCGCGCGTTACCCTCGAACCGATCGATGGACCGGTACGCGGACAGCATCGCGTCCTGGACGACGTCCTGCGCGTCCTCGGTGCTGCCGAGCATGCGCATGGCCACGGCCAGCAGCCGCGGCGTGTACGTGCGGACCAGCGTTTCGAACGCCTCGGGCCGCCGCGCCTTGAGGCCCGCAACCAGCGCGGCTTCGTCGACGGTCGCCGTGGCCGCTGCTGGTTCCGCCTCACCCATGCGGCTCACGCTAGCACAGCCACCCCTCGCCTCCCAAGCTACTCACCGCTCTGCTGCAGCAGCTTGGCCACCAGCCCCGTCCATCCGGTCTGGTGGCTGGCGCCCAGCCCGGCGCCCGTGTCACCGTCGAAGTACTCGTAGAACAACACCCAGTCCCGCCACCACGGGTCGTCGCGGAATCGAGTATCCCCACCGTTCACCGGCCGCCTGCCGTCCGCGTCCTTCAGGAACAGGTGCGACACGCGGCGCGACAATTCTCCGGCCACCTCGGCGAGCGTCAGGTGCATGCCCGATCCGGCCGGGCATTCCACGGTGAAGTCCGGCCCGTAGTAGTGGTGGAACTTCTGCAACGCCTCGATCAGCAGGTAGTTCACCGGGAACCACACGGGCCCGCGCCAGTTGGAATTCCCTCCGAACAGGCCGGTTCGCGACTCGGCCGGTTCGTACGCCACTGAGTATTCGATGCCGTCGGCCGCGAAGCGGTACGGTTCCGCCATGTGACGACGGGACAATGCGCGAATGCCATGCGGCGAGAGGAACTCGCCCTCGTTCAGCATGGCCTCGAGAATGCGGCGCAGCTGATCGCGGTCCACCACCGACAGCAGGCGGCGCTCGCCATGGCCGGGCACCGACATCGAGGCGGCGTGTTCGGTCAGATCCGGCCGGTTGACGATGAACCAGTCGAGCCGTTTCGAGAAGCCCGGCAGAATCCGTATGATCTCGGGCTCGAGCGTCTCGACGGCAAACAGCGGAATCAACCCGACCATCGACCTGACGCGAATCGGCACGCGCGAGTCGTCCGGCAGGTGCAGTACGTCGTAGAAGAAGCCGTCCTGCTCATCCCACAGGTCGATGCCGCGGCCGCCGTCCTTGCTCATGGCGTTGGCGATGTAGAGGAAGTGCTCCCAGAACTTGCTCGCGACGTCCTCATAGCTCGGGTTGACCCGCGCCAGCTCCAGCGCGATCGCGAGCAGGTTGGTCGAGTACATCGCCATCCAGCTCGTCCCGTCGGACTGCTCGAGGAACCCGCCGGTCGGCAGCGGCTTCGACCGATCGAACACGCCGATGTTGTCGAGGCCGAGGAAGCCGCCCTCGAAGACGTTGTTCCCGGCGGTGTCCTTGCGGTTCACCCACCACGTGAAATTCAGCAGCAGCTTGTGGAAACAGCGCTCGAGAAAGCGCCGGTCAGCCCGGCCGCGTTTCTTCTCGATCTTGTAGACGCGCCAGACGGCCCACGCGTGCACCGGTGGGTTCACGTCGCCCAGCGCCCATTCGTACGCGGGCAGTTGCCCACTTGGGTGCATGTACCACTCGCGCAGCAGCAGCGTCAGCTGCTCCTTCGCGAATTCGGGGTCCACCAGCGCGAGCGCGATGCAGTGGAACGCGAGGTCCCACGCCGCGTACCACGGGTACTCCCACTTGTCCGGCATCGAGATGACGTCAGCGTTGTACAGCTGCGTCCACGTGTGGTTGCGCCCCGTGAGCCGCGACTCGGGCGGCCTGGGTTCCGCCGGGTCGCCCTCGAGCCAGTCCTTCACCACGTAGTGGTAGAACTGCTTCGACCACAGCAGTCCGCCGAACGCCTGCCGCATCACGTGGCGGGCGTCGTCGGAGAGATGCGAAGGGATGATCCCGGCGTAGAACTCGTCGGCTTCCTGCAGCCGTAGCGCAAACGTCTCGTCGAACTGATCGAACGGCCCGTGCGCGGCGAGCTCCAGCGGCCCCTTGTCCGAGAGCCTGAGCCGCAGCTCCACTTCGCCGCCGGCCGGCACCTCGAGACGATAGTGCGCCGCGGCCTTGGTCCCCTGTCCTGCAGGGTTCACGGCGTCGAGCCGTCCGTGGACGATCCGATCGTTGATGCCGTCCTTGAAATGGCGGCCCGGCGCGGCGACGCCGAAAAGCCGCTCGACGTTGGTCTCGTTCTCGGTGAACAAGAGCTCAGGCGCCGCGTCGGCATACAGCCACCGCGCGCCGTATTGTGACGACTTCACCTGCAGGAGTGAGCAGCCCGGGGGGGCATCGCCCATGGCCACGAGCGATGGGCGATCCGTTTCGCCGGACCACGACCAGGTGTTACGGAACCACACCGTCGGCAGCACGTGCAGGGGCGCCGCCTCTGGTCCGCGGTTGTGCACCCGAATCCGCATCAGCAGATCGTCGGGGTCGACCTTGGCGTACTCGACGAACACGTCGAAGTAGCGGTCCCCGTCGAAGATCCCTGTGTCGAGGAGCTCGAACTCGGGCGCCTCGCGGCCACGGCGGCGGTTCTCTTCGACCAGCCGCGCGTACGGATACTCCCGCTGCGGATACTTGTAGAGATATCGCATGTAGGAGTGCGTGGGCGTGCTGTCCAGATAGAAGAAGTACTCCTTCACGTCCTCGCCGTGGTTGCCTTCCTCGCCGGTGAGGCCGAACATCCGCTCCTTGAGGATCGGATCCCGCTCGTTCCAGAGTGCCATCGCGAGGCAGACGATCTGGTGACGATCGCAGACACCTGCGATGCCGTCTTCGTTCCAGCGGT
>UEXX01000019.1_pt1 | contig 14670 bp, 11 predicted proteins | sample 4301161 | NCBI WGS metagenome assembly UEXX01 (sample SAMEA4773179, study PRJEB27434) | metagenome | biome: 2259; feature: agricultural soil; material: soil | place: USA | collected 2014-09 | depth 0.25 m
CCGTGGGCGCCCTTGATCACGGGAATCCACGCCATCGCGATGACCACCATGACGATGGTGGCCATGCGGCCCATGCGAACGATCTCAGACTGCGTCGCGCGCGGCCGCCACTTCTCGTAGATGTCCACGGTGAACAGCGTCGAGCAGGCGTTGAACACGCCCGCGAGCGATCCCATCAGCGCCGACAGCAGCCCGGCGACGACGATGCCGCGGAGGCCGGACGGCAGCAGGTGCTGCACCATCAGCGGGAAGGCGCCCTGCGACGCATTCGGATCGGCATGCGGTCCGAACAACGCGTCGGCCAGCCCCGCATTCCGGCCGCTCTTCGCGAGCGCGTAGCAAATCAGGCCGGGGATGATGAACAGGTACGGCGGAAACAGCTTCAGGAAGGCGGCGAAGATGCTGCCGCGCCTGGCCTCGGTCTCGTTGGGTGCTGCCAGCGCCCGTTGGACGATGTACTGATCTGTGCACCAATACCAGAGGCCGATGATCGGCGCGCAGATCGCCATGCCGAGCCACGGGAAGTGGTCGTTGAAGTACCAGGCCATCCGTGCCGGTTCCTTCACCGGCGCCCAGGTGCCCTCCACGCCCGCCGGAATCAGCGGCTTCCAGAGATTGAACATGTCCGAGCCGGCGATGCGCCGCAGTTCGCCCCAGCCGCCCAGTTGGTGCAGTCCGTAGACGGTCAGAAGGAACGACCCGGTAATGAGCACGAACACCTGTACGGTGTCGTTGTAGGCTACCGCGCGCATACCGCCAAGCGCCGTGTACAGCCCCGTCAGGATGATCACGAGGATCGACCCGATCCAGAAGCTGTCGAGCGTCACCGGGCCGAGTGAAAGATGTAGGTCGGGCAGCAGCGTCCCAAACACAACGCCGCCCGCGAAGATGCCGACCGCGATCTTCGAGACAATGAAGGTGATGAGCGAGACGATCGACAGGACGTAGCGCGACGCCACGGAAAACCGCCGCTCGAGGAACTCCGGCATGGTGAACACGAGCGTGCGGGAATAGAAGGGCACGAAGACCCAGGCCAGGACGAGCAGGCACCAGGCGTGCAGCTCGTAATGCGCCAGCGCCACGCCGTCCTTGGCGCCCGATCCGGCGAGGCCGACGATGTGCTCGGAGCCGATGTTGGAGGCGAAGATCGAGGCACCGATGATCCACCAGCCGAGATTGCGGCCCGCCAGGAAGTAATCCGCTGCGGTGTCCTTGTTCTTCGAAATGACCCACCAGGTCAGGCAACCAAGACCAGCGAAGTAGGCCAGGATGATGAGCCAGTCGAGTGTCGTCATGAGCGCGAGCCGCCCTCCTCAAAGGTGAACCACCGCATCGTTCGCCACCGGGCCCGGCCCGGCCGGGGCGGTGAGAGTCTACCCGATTTTCGAAGATGCAATCGTTTCCCGCGCTACCATCCCCCCATGCCTTCCGACCCAGGACGTCAGTTGCTCCGTCACACGCTTGCGACGCTCGCCTACCGCGGAAGCAAGGCCGTGCGCGGCGCGCCGCCCGGGTTCGCCGCGTTCCGCGCGGGCCCCTCGACGCGCACGCCTGCCGACATCCTCGCCCACATCAGCGACCTGCTCGACTGGGGCATCGCCGCCAGCGACGGCACGCACGTGTGGAAACCGCTGCCGCCGCAGGCGTGGACCGACGATGTGGCGCGGTTCTTCGCGGCGCTCGAGCGTTTCGACGCCCGGCTGGCGGACGAATCGCCGCTCGGCTTTCCCGTCGAGCAGTTGTTCCAGGGCCCTGTCGCGGACGCGCTCACCCATGTCGGCCAGCTGGCGATGCTCCGGCGCCTGGCCGGCGCGCCCGTGCGCGGTGAGGACTACTTCAGAGCGCGGATCGCGACTGGACGTGTGGGCGTGGCGCAATCGGATCCGGTGTTCGAGTTCGACTAGCCGATCGGGCGCCGCGCGCCCGTGGTACCATCGCGCCGCCGGGACACCCTGCCTGGAGGCTGAATGCGGATTCGCGCGGCGCTGCTGGCTCTGACACTGCTCCCGTGCGCGACCGCGCGCGCGGCGGATCCTCCGGTCACGGCAGCGGCCCTTCGTGACGCTGCCACGCGCGGCATGGCGCTCGTCGATCGCTCCCTGGCCGTCTGGCAGCAGCAGCGCACCTGCTTCTCCTGCCATCACCAGGCCCTCCCCATCGCCGCGACGATGCTTGCGCGGTCGCGGGGCATCGCCGTCGACGAGGCGCTCGCGCGGAAGAACATCAGCGCGGGGCTTCTGCCTCTCAAGTCGCTCGATCGCAACGTCCAGGGCTACCAGCAGATCGATCCGTCGATGGAAGTCGGCATGCAGCTCGTCGCGGGCGACATCGCCGGCGTGCCGCGCGGAATCGCGCGCGCCGCCACGGCGCGCACCGTGGCCGGATGGCAATTGCCTGATGGGCACTGGACCACGCTCGATCTGCGGCCACCGCAGTCGTATGGACCCATCACCGCGACCGCGATTGCGATTCGCGGCGTTCGCGCGTACTGGCCGGCGGGGCACGACACCGAGATTGCCGAACGCACTGCGCGGGCGCGCGACTGGCTGCTGAACGCCACACCTCGCGACACGGCGGACCTGGCGTATCGTCTGCGCGGGCTGGTGTGGACGAATGCAGCGGATGCCGATATTGCACGAGCCGCCGCGGCGCTCCGCGCATTGCAGCGTGCCGATGGCGGATGGGGGCAGCTGCCCTCTCGCCCGACCGATGTGTACGCCACCGCCGATGTGATGCTGGCGCTCCACGACGCCGGCTTGCCGGTCGGCGACGGCATCTACCAGCGCGGCCTTCGGTACCTGCTCGATCACCAGCAGTCCGATGGGTCGTGGCGCGTTGCGACGCGCATGCACGAGCAGGCGCTCGTCAGCCCGCCGCACTTCGAGATCGGATTTCCCCACGGCGAGCACCAGATGATCTCGTGCATGGGATCGACGCTGGCGGTCATCGCCGTGATGCGCGCGTTGCCGGAGGCGAAGACGCCTTCGCCGGCTCTCGTGGATGCGGTCGACTGGCGAGCCGCCGACGAAGCGCCCTGGATGACGACGGCACTGTTCGGCACCGCCGGTGAGCTGCGGGCAGCGCTCGACGCCGGGCTCTCGCCGGACGCGGCGACGGCGGAGGGCACGACGCTGCTGATGATTGCGTCGCCGGACATGGAGAAGGTGCGCCTGCTCGTCGATCGCGGCGCCGACGTCAATCGGGCGGCGAAGACCGGTTTCACGCCGTTGATGGTGGCGCTCAACCGGCGCGGGGCGTCGGCCGTCGCGCAACTGCTCCTCGATCGCGGCGCACGCGTTCAACCTGCCGATCCGAAGCCCGTGCACGGCGCATCACCGTTGTTCTACGCGGTCTGGACAGGTAACCTCGACGCGGCGCGCGCGCTCGTCGAGCGTGGCGCCAGCCCGAACATGCCGATGAAGCTGGGCGGCCAGGGGGCCGTCACGATGCTCGATATCGCCGTCTTCCAGGGCGACCAGGCGATGGTCCGGCAGCTGGCGGCCGCCGGCCTCGATGTCAACGCGCTCGATGAGTTCGGGCTGTCGATGCTCGACAACGCCGTGCTCGGCAACGATGTCGGGATGGCGCGCACGCTGATCGCCCTGGGCGCCAAGGTGGACCTTACAGATGAGACGAGCCTGACGGCGCTCATGCACGCCTCGTCGTTGGACTTCGGCGACACCGCAATGGTGGAGCTGCTCGTGGCCTCGGGCGCCGACCGATCGGCGAAGTCGAAGGATGGGCTCACGGCGCTCGACCTGGCGCGCAAGTTCGGCCACGACGCCACCGCGCGCGTCCTGTCGTCGGGGCGCCCCTCGAACTGATCAGCCTTCGAGTGTGACTACGACACGGCCGCCGGGTAAGAACCGGCTCGGTCGAGCTCTGCCTCAGCAGGCCTCTCTCACGCATTTTTCTTTATTTTTCCGAGCGACAAGCTTCGATTGTGGACGAGTTGGCCGTGGCACATCTCTTGATGACTTGCCGGATAGCGCCTGTGCTCCCCGGTGGCGTCTGGAGGAATGGTCATGAAGACGAAGATCACCGCGCGCGCGCTGATTGCAGGCGCCGCGCTGGCGCTCGTGGTGTCCACGGGTGCTCTGGCAGCCGACCGTCCCGACTCGTGGATCACGATGAAGACGAAGCTCGCACTGATGACGACCGAAGGGGTCGATACGTGGGACCTGAACGTCGACACCGTGAGCGGCGCCGTCACGCTTCACGGAAAAGTCGCCTCGGAAGCGGCCAAGGAGAAGGCGGAATCGGTCGCAAAGGGGATCGAGGGCGTCACCAGCGTGAAGAACGTGCTGCAGGTCGTGGCGAAGCCCGATCGGAAGATCGTAGACAAGCAGGACGATGCGGTGAAGGACAGCGTGCAGAAGGCCTTCGATGCCGATCCGGCACTGAAGGACTCGGGCGTCAAGGTCGCCTCGGTCAACAAGGGCGTGGTCCTGCTGTCGGGCGACGTGAAGACACTCGAGGCCAACCTGCGCGCCGTCGAAGTGGCCCGTGCGATTCCTGGCGTCCGCCGCGTGGCGAGCGAGGTGACGGTCAGCGGCAACTAAGTCGCGCGTCGTCAGAAGAAGAACAAACAACACGGATCGTTCGAAGTCGCGCCGCCCCGCCGCCGGGGCGGCGCCCGTTGGAGGTAGGTATGGCCGGAATCAATTCGGATGTGCTGAAAGGCAAGTGGCAGCAGCTCAAGGGCGAGGCCCGCATTCAGTGGGGCAGACTGACCGATGATGACCTGGACCAGATTCAGGGCAACATCGAGAAGCTGGCCGGGAAGCTCCAGGAGCGGTACGGCTACGCGCGGGAGGAGGCCGATCGGGAGGTGGAAGACTTCGTGCGCCAGAACACGGCGCCCACGCGCTGACGGCTGCGAAAGTTCGAAGGGGCGGGCCCTGAGAGTGGGCCCGCCCCTTTCAGCGCATCGTCGGCTTGTTACGATGCGCTGAGCGTCTCACGTGCGTCGCTTCGCGCGTGCTCGTAGGCTTCCTGGCCGCGCGCAAGCGCCTCCCGGCTGCGATCGAGCAAGTGGCTCACGTTGCTGCTCGCGCGCTCGTAGCCGCGGACAGCGGTCTTCCTGAATCTCTGACCCGACTCGCTAAGCCTCCGCCGCGTCTCGACGCCCGCGTACGGCGCAAACGCGAGGCCGATCGCTACGCCCACCGCGGCACCTACCACCATCCCGAACAGGAAACGGCCACCGCCGTCCGCCTGCCTGTCCATGTCGCTGTACATTGTCAGCCTCCCTGCACGGCGCGGCGCTTCGCGGCGCCGCGTTGGTTCCAGGCCCCGGCGCCCGCGCGTAACGCGCGGAGGACGCCGAAGACCGGCCAGAAACGCCCCCGAACCATTGCTCCCGTCGAGTGGAGCGCCGACTCGACGTCCTCAATCCGCGCCCGTACCGCGTCGTCCACGGTCCGCGCGCGGGCCGCCATGTCCTGCAGATCGTCGATGAGGGCATGCGTCTTCAGCGCCAGGGGCCTCAAGTGATCTCGCTCGAGTTCGTTGACGACGGCGGCCGTGCGGACATATGCGCGCCAGGCCACCACGGCCATGCTGATCGTGACCACAAGTTGCGCCACGCTACTCACGGCAATCATGGCCAGCCAGAGGTTTGCGGACGCCAGCTCGACATCGGTCACGGCGCTCATCGTCGGCCCATCGGGCGTCCCCTTTCGGAAAGAAGCAGCCCCTTAAAGGGACAAAGGTCGTGCCAGCCACATATGGAGCACAATGCCCGGAAGTTGGGCTGCGACCTGCACCTGGCGCGCGACCCTGCCCGCACAAACGCCACCAACCGAGACAGAAATTCATAGTCTGCGGATGAGGCGTTATACTCGCGGACTCCGAGGTGCGTCGATGGAAGTGCCGCTGACCCCGCTCGAGTTCATGCGTCGTGCGCGGACCCTGTACGGCTCCCGCGAGGCCGTGGTCGATGGCCAGAACCGATGGACGTACGACGCGTTCTTCGAGCGGTGTGATCGATGGTCGAGCGTCCTCCGGCGGATGGGCATCCGCAAGGGCGACCGTGTCGCCTACATCTCGCCCAACATCCACGCGCAGCTCGAGTCGTACTACGCGGTGCCGCAGCTCGGCGCGGTGCTGGTGCCCATCAATTTTCGATTGTCGGACGAAGAGTTCGCGTACCTGCTGAATCACAGCGGCGCGAGAGTCCTCTGCGTCGCGGAGCCGCACGTCGATGTCGTCGACACGATCCGGACCAAGGTGCCGAAGGTCGAGCAGTTCGTCGCGCTTGAAGGCGCGCGCCCGGGCTGGCAGTCGTATGAAGATTTGCTCCTGGCGAGTGAGCCGCTGGCGCAGCGCGAGGACGTGAGCGAGCACGACCTGCTGACCATCAACTACACGAGCGGGACGACCTCGCGGCCCAAAGGCGTGATGATCACGCACCGCAACGCCTGGGTGAACAGTGTCGGCGTGCTGGTCCACCACCACGCGACGTGCGCGGACCGCTACCTGTGGACGCTGCCGATGTTCCACGCGAACGGGTGGGGATTCGTGTGGACCATCACCGCCGTCGGTGGCGCGCACGTCTGCATCCGCAAACCGGATCCCGTGCAGGTGCTCGAGATCGTGAAGCAGGAGCGCATCACGATGCTGTGCGCGGCACCCACGGTGCTCATCGGCCTGGCGAACGCGCCGATCGAGGCCCGGCGCGCCACGTCGCCCGGCGTGCGCGTGATGACCGCCGGCGCGCCGCCCGCGGCCGCCACGATCGAAGCGGTGGAAGATGGCCTCGGGTGGACGGTGACCCAGGCCTATGGGCTGACCGAGACGTCTCCGTTCATCACGATCTGCGAGCCCCGCCCCGAGCACAGCCGCGACGGCGCCGAGCGCGCGGCGATCAAGGCGAGGCAGGGCGTGGAGCTGGTGACGTCGGGCGAGCTGAAGGTCGTGGACGCCGACGGCAAGGACGTCCCGAAAGACGGCGAGACCCAGGGCGAGATCGTGGTCCGCGGCAACGCCGTGATGGCCGGCTACTTCGACAATCCCGAGGCCACAGCGCACGCGATGGAAGGCGGCTGGTTCCACACGGGCGACGCAGCCGTCGTCCATCCCGATGGCTACGCGGAGATTCGCGACCGGCTGAAGGACGTGATCATCAGCGGCGGCGAGAACATCTCGTCAGTCGAAGTCGAAGCGATGCTGCTCCGGCACCCGGCGGTGATGGAGGCCGCGGTCGTCGGCCTGCCTGATGTGAAGTGGGGTGAGGCGCCGCACGCCTTCATCGTGGTGAAGCCGGACCAGCAGGTCAGCAGCCTCGAACTACGGGAGTTCTCGCGCACGCACCTGGCGCACTTCAAGACCCCGCACAGCTTCACGATGGTTCCGGCGCTGCCGAAGACAGCGACGGGGAAGATCCAGAAGTACGTGTTGCGAGGAAGCCGACCGGCGATCGCTCGCCAGTAGATGTGGAGCAGAGCGCCAGTTGCTCTGCTCCACTCCGACCTGCCGCACTACTCGAATGACACGAGCGCCGCTGCGGTCCAGGTGATGTCCACGCGATCGCCGACTTTCACCTTGGCCAGCGCCTTCTTGTCTTCGACGCGCGTACTGTATGTCCACCCGTTGGGGCCGGTAAAGGTAATGGACGGCACGGCCTGATCGATGGCCGTGATGGTGGCGGTGATGGTCCGCTGCCCGGCCATGGTGCCTGCCGGCTTCGCGCCGCCTGTCGTCGGCGTGGTCGCCGCCGATGCGCTGTCGACGGCCTTCTCGCCGGGCTCCTTCAGGCGGAACACGACGGTTTCGTAGTAGCGCGCCTTCACCGTGTCGCCTACTTTCAGGCCGTCGAACCGCTTCACGCTCGCAGGCACGTCGAGCACCTCATAGGTGCCGTCCGCATTCTTCAGCGTGATCTGGCGTGTCGACTTCTCGATGGCCTCGACGGTCGCCGTCACGACCTTGGCCTCGCCGTTCAACGTCTTGCTGACCTGAGCGCGTGCCGCGTTGGGCAACGCAATTGCAGCAACGACGATGAGCGTGATGACTGACTTCATCGACTCTCCTCCTGGTGTCCGATCTGGTTGCAATTCCCGACGCGTGTCAACGGCGCCGGCCTCCGCCCCGCATGCCGCCGCCGCGCATGCCGCCGCCACTTGGACGGTACGTGCCTGAGCCACGGGATCCACCGCTGCTGCGGTAGTTGCCCGCGTCCCGCGTGCGCGTGGCGCCCTCCGCGCGCGCCGCGCGATCTCGGTCCAGTTGTGTCACGGTGTCGCTGCCGGCGGATCGGTCGGTGGTCCGCGGCGCGGCCGTCGCGCCGGAGCGGTCGGCGGTCCGGGGCGTGGCCGCGGCGCCCGCTCGGTCGGACGTGGATGCGCGATTGCGGTCCGTCGGACTCGGCGTGTCCACGTTGCCCCACGATCCATTCTCGTACTTCTGCCAACTGCCACCCTGATTGCGGTACACGTTTCCGTCGCGCCCGGCATAGACGTCGCCGCTGCCGGTGCGCGCAACTCCTCCACTGCCTTGCGGACCGCGCCGCGTGATCGCTTCCCCGCCGCCGCTGCCCTGCGTCACGCGCGTCGTCTGGCCGCGGTTGTTCGTGACGCGCGCGGTGCGTGCCCAGTCGTCGCCGCGCTGGACGGCCGTGCTGCCCCAACTGCCGTAGACGTTCGAGCCCTGGCGGGTCTGCGCGTAAGTGCCCGTGCGGGGGTTATAGGCTTCGGCGTACCCCCGCGCGCCGTAAGGACCCCACGCCGCCGCGCCCCTCGAGTACGTGCCCGTTCTCGGGTTGTAGCGTGCGCCGACACCCGCCCCGCCGTACGGTCCGTAGGCCACGGCCCGCCGGCCGTAAGCACCGGTCCATGGGTTGTACCAGGCGCCGTATCCGTACGTCGGATAGAACGGGTAGTAATACGGGTAGCCGCCGTAGTACCCCCAGTACGGCGGGTAGTAGTACCCGGTGCCCCACACGGCGCACCCCCAGCCGATCATCATGCCGGTGTAGCCGGCAACGGCGGCGAACGTCACCCAATCGTCGCTGCTGTCTTCCTCGACGATGGTGACGTACGTGACGTTGTGCGAGGGCGAGCTTGCGGGGATCTCGTAGATCTCCTTCGGGACCGTCGTCGCCACCTGCCACGGGCCCTCGGGGCCCTTCGCCATGAACCACACGCCCTGGAAGCACATGTAGTAGAGGTCGCCGACCTTGAGGATGTCCTTGTCGGTGTTTACGGCGCGCGTCACTGAGGTCGGGGGGATCGCGTCGAACTTCGGCTCTCCCTGATAGCTGACCTCTGGCGCCTTGAGCTCCTTGCGGTTCACGCGGGCGGTCTGCGGCACTTGCGCCAGGAGGACCGCCTCGGCCGCTTGCGGCGTGCCGGGGACGGAGGCCAGAACGCGCGAGCGCGGGTGCTCGAGGGGAATCTTCCTGAACGCGTCGGGCAGCGAGGGCGTCGCGAAGGTCCAGGGACCGGTGAATGCCGGAGACGAGAACCACCTTCCCGATGTGACGTAGTAAACCGGACCGGTCTTGCCCAGCCGGAACACGTCGCTTTCAGTGTTCTGAACCCAGAGCAGGTCCGTCGTGCCCGGCACGGCCAGATAGCTGGGCACCCCCTGCAACAGCAGCAATTCGGCGGGAACGGTGCTGATGAAGATCGTCGGCACGGCCTTCGCGTCAGTCTTCTTCCCCGGCAATGCCGCCTTGACGTCCTTCCAGTTGTCGTCGGCTGGCAGCTTCGAGAAGCTGCCGGGCAACGTGCCGGCGGGCGCCCATGGCCCCTTCAGATCCGTGGCTTTGAGCCACGACTGGTCGTTGCGAAGGTAGTAGGTCTTGCCCGGCTCGTACAGGAACAGATCCCAGTTGGTGTTGACCGCGAACTTCAAGTCGTTGTCTTTGATCGGGCTCCAGATCGGATCGCCATCGAGGTTGACGAGCACGGCGGGAGTCGTGCTGTAGAAGATCGCCGGCGGATCGGCCTTCACGCCATTCACGTCCTTGGGGATGATCTGGCTCTTGTCCACGCTGGCCAGCACTCGATCGAGCGCGATGACGCGGTCCCCATCCGGAATCCGATCGGTGATCTCGGTGACGACCTCGCGTGTCTGGTCCCGGTCGAGCGAGTCGAAGTGTGCTTCGGTGACCTTCACAGGGGAGAAGCGCACGAGGCGCTCGCTCATCGAGACCTTCGTCTCGCCTTCCACCTTCACGGTGCCGAGCTGCGCTTTGTCGGCCCCCTTGGGCTGGTACGCCACGGCCCCGTACGCGACCATGCGTCGTTGCCCTTCCCAACTGGCCACTTGCGGCTGATACAGAATCAGTTGTCCACCCGATGGCGTCGAGTAGGCGCGGGGCCAGCCTCCGTCGAGAGACGCCGGGGCCGGCGGCGCGGGCGCTGGGGTCGCGGCCTTCGCGGCCGCCGGCTTTGCGGGCGCCGATGGCTTCGCGGAGGCCGGCGGAGCAGCCTGGCCGGCAGAGGCGAGGATGGGGCTCGGAACGAGCAGCGAGCTGGCCATGGCCAGCGCGACAAACGATCTCACACGCGACTTTCGCGGCATCTCAAAGTCTCCGGATGTCGCCACGACAGGCGGGCACCTGGCGTATCGGGCAGCATGCCCCATGCCGTCGTGGAACGTCGGCACATCGTTCAAAGTGCGGCAAATTTCAGCAGTTTGTCGGCAGCCCGGCCATGAGGCGCCGTACGCTGTCCGGCGGATCGTGGGCGTCTACGAAATGTCGTGGGCACTGCGACTCGATTGCCCGGCCGCCGATTGTCGTGGTGGGCCGGGGCTTCCATGACGTTACCGACGCAGGTACGTCGCGAGTGCCTGCTGAATCGACAAAAACATCCGTTCGCGGCCGAGGAGATCGCCGAGCGGGGCCCGCTGCACCGCGGCAAGCGCATGGGGGTTCAGCGCCACCAGCACGAGTCGGCAGCCTTCGCGGCCGAGTGACGCTTCCATTTCGGTCAGGGACTTCACGCCCGTGTACTCGATGTCTGGCACGGCACCGAGATCGACCACGACGATCTCCGGGCGGTGGATGTTGACGAGCCCCATGATCTTGTCCACCACGCGCTGCGCGTTCGCGAAGTAGATCCGACCCTCAGGCCTGAGCATCAGGACGCCGTCGAATGTCTCATCGTCAGGATGCTCCACTGACTGCGGCCGGAAAGCATCCGTGCCGCGCTTGCGTGCGAGCACGTGCACCGCGGGGTCGTTCGCCTGCCGCAGCAGGCTCACCATCGACAGGATGATGGCGACGACGATGCCACGGAGGGTGCCCAGCGTGATGACTCCGAGCGTCGCGGCAAGAGCCCATTGAAACTCGGCCTTCCCCACGCGCTTGATGGCCGCGAAGTCCCGCGGCGCGATGAGCCCGACGGACGTCACGATGACCACGGCCGCGAGCGTTGCCTGCGGCATCAGCGCGATGAGCGACGACAGAAACAACAGCACCACGACGGTCGCCGCCACCGTGACGAGCGACGCCATCGGCGACCTGGCTCCCGCGCCGGTGTTCACGGCCGTCTGGCTGGTGCCTCCGCCTGACGGCATGGCACCGGTGAAGCCGCCGAGCACGTTGCCGACGCCAAGCGCCAGCAACTCCTGATTGGCGTCGGGCCGCTTCTCGCCCGGCTGCACGAAGGCGCGACCGGCAGCCACCGATTCGGTGAAGCTGATCAGCGCGATGCCGAGAGCGCCGGCCCACAACTGCGGCGCCAGCGAGGTGTCCGGCGGCGTCAGTTGCGGCAGTCCGGGAGGGATCGCTCCCACCGTATCGACGCCCATGGCCTTCAGGCCGAACAGAGCCGACGCCGCGATGCCGAGCGTGACGCCGACCAGCGGCGCCGGCGAGTGTGGAATGCGTGCCTCGAGCAGCGCCATCAGGCCAATCGTGCCCAGCCCGACAACGGCGGTCACCAGCGACGCGTGCGGGAGCATCTGGATCGTTCTCAGGATGGTCTCCAGCAGCGACCCGTGGGGAACATGCAGGCCGAGCGCCTTCGGCAGCTGGTCGGTGATGATCACGATCCCGATGCCGGCCTTGAAGCCGGTCAGCACCGGCTCGGAGATGAATTGCGCCACGAACCCTACGCGCAGAATCGCGCCGATGATCAGAAGGGCGCCGACCAGCACGGAGAGCGTCGTCGCGATGACCGCCGGATCGGTCCCGGCGGCCGATGCCCCGAGCTCGGCGATCTCGGCAGCCACGAGAATGCCGATGGTCGTTGTCGTGCTGACGCTGAGGCGAAGTGAGCTGCCAAGCAGCGCGTAGGCGATCATCGGCAGCAGCGCGGTGTACAAGCCGACCTGCACGGCAAGGCCTGCGACCGTGGCATATGCCATCGCCTTGGGGATGATGACCGACGCGGTCGTGACGCCGGCGACGAAGTCCGCCCGGAGCGATGACTTCTGATACGCCGGCATCCAGGCCAGCGCCGGAATCCGCGCGTCGATGATCCTGCGGACGTCCATGTTGGCTACTCGATCAGCGCGAGAGCGCCATGGTCACGAGAAAGACCGAGCCCTGGCCCTCAGACGAAACGGTTGTCCTGCAACTCGTCAGGGCTGGGGGGGCGGCAGTGGTGGCGGTGGCGTCAACCCCGGCTGGGTCACCCCAGGCTCGGGTTGCCAGCCGCCGCCGAGCGCCCGGTACAGTTGGGACAGGGCCCGCAGTTGATCGCCACGGGTCTGAGCCAGCTGGAGTTCGAGCACGAACAGCTGCTGGTCGGCAATCAGAATTTCGAGGTACGACGACAGCCCGTTGTCATATCTGGAGCGCGACAGCCGCGCGGCGTCGCGCAGCGCTTCGACGCCCCGCTCCTGCTCGGTCCGTTTGAGAGCGAACTTCTGGATCGTGACGAGCGCGTCGGCCACCTCCCGATAGGCATTGAGGGCTGCCGACTGATACTGCGCCAGCGACTGCTCGTACCGCGCTTGTGCAGCCTCGTAGTTCCGCTTGAGACGGCCTGCGTTGAAGATCGGCTGGAACAATCCCGCGCCGACCGACCAGACGAGCGAGTCGCCTTTCAGCAAGTCGCCAAGGTCACCGCTCACGGTGCCGAGGGCGCCGGTCAGGCTGATAGTCGGGTAGAACAGCGCCTTGGCGGCGCCGATGTCGGCATTGGACGCCACGAGCAGCCGCTCGGCCTGAAGCACATCGGGGCGCCGCTCCAGCAGCGCCGCGGGGATCCCTACCGGCACAGAGGGCGGCACGTGCTGCTCGTCGAGCGTGCGGCCGCGCGCGATCGCGCCAGGCGGGCGTCCGGCCAGGATGCTGATCGAGTGTTCGAGCACGGCGATCTGCCGCTCGATGTCCGGGATCTGTGCGGCGGTGATCGACCGGTTGCCTTCCGCCTGGTCCAGCTCGAGCCGGTTCGAGACGCCGCCCTGCAGCCGGGTCGTGTAGTACTTGACGGTGTCCTCGTTGATGACGAGCGTGCGGCGAGCGATCTCGAGCTGCAGGTCCAGCTCGCGCAACAGGAAGTAGGAGGAGGCGACGTCGCTCACCAGCGCGACGACGACCGCGCGACGGCCTTCTTCGGTCGACAGATACCGGTTGAACGCGGCCTCGTTGTTCCGGCGCAGTCGTCCAAACAGATCCAGCTCCCACGACATCGCCACGCCGAGCTGCGTGTTGTTGTAGGTCCTGTCCCCATCCTTGGTGGCGCCGGGCGGCTGCGAGTTGCGCGAGGCTTGATTGCCGGTGTACCCGGCCGTCCCGTTGATCTCCGGATACAGGAACGACTTGGCGACGCCGGACAAGGCACGCGCCTCCTGAACCCGCGCAACGGCGAGACGCAGATCGAGGTTGTGCGCCAGCGACTCGCGAAGCAGCGCCTGCAGCGCCTCGTCGTCGAAGACCTGCCACCAGGGTGTGTCCGCGAGCGATGCGGCCGCCTGCGTCTCGGCGGCCCAACGATACGCCGGCGGTGGCGACATCTCCGGCCGCTTGTAGTTCTGCCCCATCGTGCAGCCGACCAGCACCACGGTGCCGGCGGCGGCGATGATGCGTACGAGCAGCCGATGCGTCCGCAGGTTCGCGCTCATGCGCCCGCTCCGTGGGAGGCGTCGTGCGCTCCACTGCCGCCTGAATGCGGCACCGGAGCGTGGCCGCCGCCAATCATCTTCTCGATCACGACGAACAGCACCGGAATCAGGAACACGCCGAGGAAGGTGGCGATGAGCATGCCGGCGAACACCGCCATGCCCATGACCTTGCGTCCCTCGGCGCCGGCGCCGCTCGCTGTCAGCAGCGGGACGACGCCGAGGATGAACGCGAAGGCGGTCATGAGGATGGGCCGGAACCGCAGGCGTGCGCCTTCGAGCGCGGCCGTCACCGGGTCCTTCCCTTGCTCTCGCAGCATCTTGGCGAACTCGACGATCAGGATGGCGTTCTTGGCCGCGAGCCCGATCAGCATGATCAGACCGATCTGCGCGAACACGTTGTTCACGTAGCTCTCCGACGACTGCCGCGCCAGCCAGAGCCCAAAATACGCACCGAACGCGGCAAACGGCGTCCCGAGCAGGACGCTGAAGGGCAGGCCCCAGCTCTCGTACTGCGCCGCCAGCACCAGGAAGACCAGGAGAATCGCCAGCGCGAACGTGATCATCGGGTTCGGCGCCTTCTTCTCCTGGTATGACATGTCGGCCCAGTCGAAGCCCATGTCCGGCGGCAGCGTCTCCTTCGCGACT
>UEXX01000209.1_pt1 | contig 14444 bp, 10 predicted proteins | sample 4301161 | NCBI WGS metagenome assembly UEXX01 (sample SAMEA4773179, study PRJEB27434) | metagenome | biome: 2259; feature: agricultural soil; material: soil | place: USA | collected 2014-09 | depth 0.25 m
GAGACCCAGGAGCTCGTGCAGTGAGTGGATCACGGGGACGTCGCGAAATTGATCGATGTTGCCGGGGAACGGCTGATCGGCAGGCCCGCGCCGCACGAGCACGGCGCGCATGCCGACGCCAAGCGCACCGGCGATGTCCTGCCCGAGGCTGTCGCCCACCATCACCGACTCGGCCGCCTGCACGCCCATCAACTGGAGCGCGGCGTTGAAGATGCTGGGGTGCGGCTTCAAGTAGCCATGATCAGACGACGAGACGGCCGCGCTCACGAGGCCGTCCAGCTCGAAGTGGCTCTGGAACGACGTCAGCGGACGATGGCTGTTCGAGATGAGCCCGATACGAATACCGCGCGCCGCGATCGCGCGCAGCACGTCCGGCACATCGTCGTACATGTCGAAGTGGTGATGCGAAGCCCACTCATCGTACACCTCGACGGCGCACGTCTGGACGCCCGGGCCGGTGCCGCCCATCGCCTCGATGATCGACGCCGTGTAACGGTGGAAGATCGCCGGATCGTAGATGTCGCCCTGCGCCGCGTCGAGAATCGGCGCCGCCATCTTCACGGCGTCGGTGAACCGCGATTCGTCGAGCTCGAGGCCGTGGCGCTCACCGAAGCGGCGATAGCCCTCGCCGCGAAATGTCGGCCCCGGGAAGATAAGCGTGAAGTCGACGTCGAAGAAGACTGCCGTCGTCGTCACGGGCCCGCTACGGAGATCGCGGCGCGATCCGGTGTGAGGAACGTCGCGGCCACCTCGTTCACGTCGTCGAGCGTCACGTGCTCGAGCAAGCCGGGCAGCCGTCGATCGAAGTCGAGCCCGAGGCCGAAGTACTCGGCGTTGTGGAGGAAGCTGGCAATGCCGGCGTTGGTCTCGAGGACGCGCGGCATGGATCCCACAAGGTAGCGGCACGAGTCGGCAAGCTCGGCGGCCGTAACACCGCCGCGTCCCATCGTCCCTATTTCCTCGTCGATGGCTGCGAGCGTGCGATCGACGTTGGCCGGGCTGACCCCTGCGCGCACCACGAGCGGCCCCTCGGCGAGGTTGGCGTCGAAGGAGCTGAACACGTAGTACGCCATGCCCTGCCGCTCTCGGATGTTGTCGCCCAGCCTGCCGCCAAGCGCGTACTGGCCAAGCACGTTGTTCATCAGCGAAAGCGTGTAGTACCTGGGGTCGTCGCGGGTGATCGTCGTGAAGCCGTAAGCGATGTCGGCCTGTGGCTTGCCGGCAATCACATGACGCGTCTCGCGCCTCTCACGAGCCGGAGACACCCGCGGAGGCACCACCGCCCCCGCCGCTTCTGCGCGCCAGTCGCCGAAGGCGCGGTCGACGAGATCCTCCACGCGCGCCGGCTCGACGTCGCCGACGACGACCAGCCTGAGCCCGTCCGGCGTCGCACGACGACGATGGAAGGTGACGAGGTCGTTGCGGCTGATGGCCTCGACCGACGCGACCGTCCCGCGGCCCGCCCTGCCGTATGGATGGCCGTCGGCGTACAACAGCGCCATCAGCCCTTCGGTCGCGACAACCGCGGGGTTGTCCTGATCCTGGCGGAGGGCCGTGACGATGGCCGTCCGGCGCTTCTCGACCTGGTCGGCAGGAAATGACGGGCGGCGAACCACGTCGGCGACCAGGCTCATGATCGCCTCGATATCCTCCGACAGACATGTGCACGACAGCGACAGCAGATGACGCGTCACGCCCGTGGTCAGTGATACGCCGCGGCCATCGAGCGCTTCCGCAATCTCGTCAGGCGAACGCGACTCCGTGCCGCGGTCGATGACGCGCGCGACGAAGTTCGCCAGCCCAAGCGAGGAATCAGGATCGTGCAGGTTCCCGGCGTCGAGCGTCGCGTAGATCGTCACAGCGGGGTGCGTCGCTGTGTGCTCGGTGAGCAGCACGACGCCGTTTGCGAGCGCGCGGCGGGCGGGGGACAGCCCCGCGGCAGCGACCGGGCTCATTCGGCGGCCTCTGTCAACTGCGGCTCGAACGTGCCGACCGTGCAGGTGGATGGCCGGAGATACCTGGCAGCGACCCGTGCGACATCGTCCAGCGTCACCGCAGCAATGCGATCGCCCATTCCTTGATAAGCGTCGACCGACGCGACGGTGTGGAAGTACCCGATCTGGTGGGCGATGTTCGTGACACTGTCGGACTCGAACACCAGGCGGGCGCGGAGCTGGTGACGCGCGCGCTGCAGTTCCTCGGCGGTGATGCCCTGTGTCCGGACGTCCGCGATGGCTGCCTGCGCTGCGGATTCGACGGCGCTGGCCGCCGTGCCCTCGCTGACCGTGCACGACACGGCGTAGAGGAAGGGATGCTCGGTCGGAAGCAGCGCGCCGAACACCGACGCCGCCAGCCCCGTGTCGACGAGGGCGCGATACAGCCGAGTGCTTCGCTGAGGCGGGTTCCGGAACGACGCCCACAGGTTGACGCCCTTCGCGCCGGTCAATGCCGCGTCGAGCACGAGCATCGCGTGAAAGTCAGGGTCGGTGACGGCCGGCGCGTGCCAGGCCAGCTTCAGATAGGCCGTCGTGCCCGGCCGCTCGACGCGCACTCGACGCTCGCCGAGCTGATCGGGCTCGCTCGTGACCACGCGCGCTGGCAGCGTGCCTGCTGGGATGGACCCGAAGTGATGCTCCACGCGCCGCACCACGTCGTCGGGGTCCACGTCCCCCACGATGACGAGCGCGGCGTTGTTCGGGACATACCAAGCGCGGTAGAAGCCGTAGAGGTCCTCGCGCGACATCGACTTCAGATCGCTTGCCCACCCGATCGTCGGGTGGTGGTAGCCGTGCGCTTTGAAGGCCGCCGCGGTGACCTCGGTGTCGAGCACCTGTTCCGGATCGTTGTCGCCGCCATCGAGCTCCGAGAGGATGACCGTGCGCTCGGACTCGCAGTCGTCGGGATGGTAGAGGCCGCTCGCCATCCGCTCCGCCTCGATGAACAGCATGCGGTCTAGCGCATCACGCGAGGCCGTCTCCAGGTACGTCGTCTGATCGATCCAGGTGTAGCCGTTCCAGCTGCCGCCAAACTGCTCTATGATGCCCTTCACCTTGTCGCGGGGAATGTTGGTGGTCCCCTTGAAGTTCATGTGCTCGACCCAGTGAGCGACGCCGGTCAGGCCCGCGCGTTCGTCCTTCGATCCGACCTTGTACCAGCACCACACCGACGCCAGCGGGGCCGTGCGCATCTGCTGGACGAACACCGTGAGCCCGTTGTCGAGCGCGACGCGTCGCAACGCCGTTGGAGACGCCAGGGTCTCGATTTCAGAGGCCATTCACGCATTATATCGAGGCATTCTGTCCTCCCGTTGCACCAGCCGGGCTTGGGCACGGATTGCTAACTGCCCTCATGTCAGTCAGTTCGGAAGACGCGAGCGCTGGCGTCTGAATTGCAGTGGATCGATCAGGAAAGGAGCCGGGCGATGAGAAAACTGGGAGTCGGGGCAACAGCACTTGCCGTGCTGCTGCTGACGGCGTCTGCGTTTGCGGCAGTAGGCGCGACGATCGTGCTCACCAACGGTCAGCGCGTGCGCGCCGACATCTTCGACATGAACGGACAGGGCATCGTTGGCAGAGTGAATGGCTCGGAACGATCGTGGAACCCGGGCGAGATTGCCGTCATCGACTTTGCGGGAGATGGCAACAACTTCCCCAGGAACGAACTCGACCGCGCGGGCTCGGGCCTGCTCGTCCTCCGCGACGGGTCGCTCGTGTCAGGGCGTCTCGTGGACATCGGCGGAAGCAACCCGCTGCGCATCACGTTCTCGGGCCGCGACTACTCGTCCAATGATGTCGCGCGCATCTACTTCTCGCGTCCGGCGGTAGCGTCGACGCTGCCGGGCCAGACGGGTGCGCCGCTGGAACAGGGCCGCGGGAACATCCGTGTCCCCGCCAACAGCGGGTGGGTGTCGACGGGCATCACGGTGGTTCAGGGCGAGCCAGTGAACCTCGTCACAACCGGTGAAGTCGGACTGAGCACGGATCCGAACGACATCGCGACGCCGGCCGGCGCGAAGAGTGGCCGGTACGCGCCGCGATCGCCGCTTCCAAGCTCGCTCGCCGGCGCCCTGATCGGCCGTGTCGGCAATGGCCCTCCGTTCGGGATCGGCGACCAGCGGTCCTTCCCGGCGCCTGCGACGGGCCTGCTCTATCTGACGGTCAACGACGACGAGAAGAACGACAATTCGGGTGAGTTCGGGGTGACGATCTCCACCAACACCTCGCCGTACCGCCGCCGCCGCTAGTACGGGGGTCAGACGCTGTTAAGACGTCGAAGGATTCTTAACAGCGTCTGACCCCAGACAACGCCGCTCCTCCTCGGTCCCTCCACAAGCGCAGAGCGAGCAAGGCCCCCGCAGGGCCGAAGGCCGAGCGCCGTGAAGTACAATTGTCTTTTCTATGCCGGATTGGAAAGACACCCTCAACCTGCCCCGCACTGAGTTTCCGATGAAGGCCAACTTGCAGACGGCCGAACCGGAAACGATCGCGTGGTGGAACGAGATTGGCCTGGAAGGCCAGATCCGCGCCCGGCGCGCCGGCCGTAAGAAGTACGTGCTGCACGACGGGCCGCCCTACGCCAACGGGCAGATTCACCTGGGCACGGCGCTCAACAAGATCCTGAAGGATCTCGTCGTCAAGTCGAGGTCGATGTCGGGCTTCGATTCCCCGTACGTCCCCGGGTACGACTGTCATGGCCTGCCCATCGAGCTGAAGGTCGACCGCGAGCTCGGGCCGAAGAAGCGCGAGATGTCGGCAGCCGACTTCCGTCGCGCCTGCCGCGCGTACGCGGAGCGCTTCATCGGCGTGATGACCGAGGAGTTCCAGCGCCTGGGCATCTTCGGCGACTGGGCCCATCCCTACCTGACGATGAACTTCAAGTACCAGGCGGCCATCGCGCGCGCGTTCGGCAAGTGCGTGGCGCGCGGCCTGGTCTACAAGGGCAAGAAACCCGTCCACTGGTGCATCCACTGCCGGACGGCGCTCGCGGAGGCCGAGGTCGAGTACGAAGAGCACACCTCGCCTTCGATTTACGTCACGTTCCCGCTGGCCGAATCGAGCCGCGCTGAACTGGCCAGCCGTGTCCCGGAGCTGGGCGGACGCGACGTGCAGGCGCTCATCTGGACGACGACGCCGTGGACCATCCCGTCGAACCTGGCGGTGGCGTTCCATCCATCGCTCGTCTACGGTGCCTACGCGCACGATGGCGCCGTCGTGCTGATCGCGGAAGAACTGGCCGGCCGCGTGGCCACCGCGACGAAGAGGGACCTCGGCGATCCGCTCGTGCGCGTCGAGGGCGAGCGATTCGAGGGGTTGAACTTCCGGCACCCCTTGTACGAGCGCAACTCGCTGGCCGTGCTGGCCGACTACGTCACGCTCGAGCAGGGCACGGGTATCGTCCACACAGCGCCCGGCCATGGCGCGGACGACTTCAACACCGGCAAGAAATACGGGCTCGACATCTACGCGCCGGTCGGACCGGATGGCCGCTTTCTGGACGACGTCGGGTTGTTCGCCGGCGAGCAGGTGTTCGAGGCGAACCCCCAGGTGGTCGAAGCGCTCACCGAGCGCGGGCGCCTCTGGCACTACGAGCCGTACCAGCACACGTATCCGCACTGCTGGCGCTGCCACAACCCGGTGATCTTCCTGGCCACGTCGCAGTGGTTCATCCGGATGGACGGCGATCCGCTGGTGACGCCGGACGGCACGTCGCCGCGCACGTTGCGCGACGCGGCGCTCCACGCGATCGATCAGCAGGTGCAGTGGATCCCGCCGTGGGGCCGCGACCGCATCTTCAACATGGTCGCCAACCGCCCCGACTGGTGCGTCTCGCGCCAGCGCGCGTGGGGCGTGCCGATCACGGCGCTCGACTGCGCAAGCTGCGGCGAAGCCATCCTCACCGGCGAGATCGTCGAGCGCGCGGCGAAGGTGTTCGACGAGTACGGCGCCGACGCGTGGTACGAGCGCCCGCTGGCCGAGTTCGTGCCCGAGGGGCTGACCTGCCCCGGCTGCGGCGGGACGACCTTCGAGCGGGAGAACAACATCCTCGACGTCTGGTTCGATTCCGGATCGAGCCACGAGGCCGTCCTGCCCTTCCGGCCCGAGCTCACGTGGCCGGCCGACCTGTACCTCGAAGGCAGCGACCAGCATCGCGGCTGGTTCCAGAGCTCGCTGCTCGTCGGCCTCGCGACGCGCGGCGCGCCGCCCTTCCGTGCCGTCCTCACTCACGGCTTCTTCGTCGACGAGGAAGGCCGGAAGATGTCGAAGTCGCTGGGCAACACCATCGAGCCGCAGGAGATCATCGCCAGGAGCGGTGCGGAGATCATCCGGCTGTGGACGGCGATGGTCGACTACCGGGAAGAGGTCCGCATCGGCACCGAGATCCTCGCGCGCGTTGTCGAGGCGTACCGCAAGCTGCGCAACACGTGCCGGATTCTGGCCGCGAACCTGTACGACTTCAATCCGGCTGCCGACGCCGTCGGCACCGGCGCGCTGGAGCCTGTCGATCGCTACATGCTGTCGCGGTACGGGACGCTCGCGCTCGAAGCCCGCGCGAGCTACGACGCCTTCGACTTCCAGAGCGTCGCGCACGCGCTGAACGCGTTCGCCACGGTGGATCTCAGCGCGTTCTACGTGGACGTCTCGAAGGACCGGCTCTACACGCTGGCGGCGCAGTCGGCGAGCCGCCGTTCCGCTCAGACGGTGATGTTCCACATCGTGGACGGGCTGGCGCGGCTCGTCGCGCCGATCCTGCCAGTGACGGCCGAACAGTTGTGGAAGGCGCTGCCTGGGAAGCGTGCTGTCTCAGTGCACCTCGAGGAGTTTCCGTCGCGTGAACTGCTGACCTCGTTCGTCGACGACGGGATCGTCGCAGACTGGCAGAAGCTGCTGGTGCTGCGCGACGCCGTGAACTCGGAGCTCGAGGCCAGGCGGAAAGACAAGGTGTTCGGGACCTCGCTCGGCGGCGCGGTGCAGGTCACTGCGTCGGGCGACGACCTGGCGCTGCTGCGGAAGTACGAGGACAGCCTGCCGATGCTGTTCATCGTGTCGGCGGTCGCCGTGTCGGAGGGCGCAGCGGGATCGCCCACGGCGATTGCCGTGACCAAGGCCGACGGGGTGAAGTGTCAGCGCTGCTGGCGCATCGTGCCGTCGGTGGCGGCCGAAGGCGATCGCGAGGGGCTGTGCAGCCGCTGCGTCGAGGCGCTGGCGGAGCCGGTCAGCCCGTGAAACGATCGCTCGAGCTGCTGGTGGTGGCCGGAATCGCGATTGCCGACCAGGTGACCAAACTGCTCGTGGTGACCGAGCTGGGGTTGCTGCAGACGGTGACCGTCATTCCTGGGCTGCTGAATCTGACGCACGTGAGGAACTCCGGCGTCGCCTTCGGCATCCTGAATTCAGCGGACTTCGCGTTCAAGCCCGCCCTGATGGCGGTGTTCGCGCTCGGGGCCCTGGTCGGTGTGGGGCTTTACGCCACGCAGTTGCCGCTCGGCCACCGCTGGGCGCGCGCCGGACTCGCGCTGATCCTGGGCGGCGCGGCGGGGAACCTGCTCGACCGGGCGCGGCAGGGGTACGTCGTGGACTTCGTCGACGTCTACTGGCGTGGCTGGCACTTCTGGGCCTTCAACGTGGCCGATGCCGCCATCACCGTGGGTGTGGCTATCCTGATAGTGGATCTGCTGCGGCCGGCCCAGCCGGCGCCCGCGGCTTGACCCTGGGGGACGCGCGTGTATCCGGAACTGTTCAAGCTCGGGCCAATCACGGTCTACACCTACGGCGTGCTGCTGGCCGCCGCATACCTGCTCGGCCTCAGGCTGGCCATGAGCCGGGCGAAGAGCCGCGGGCTCGATCCGAACCGGGCGCTCGACCTCGGCATTGCCATCATCATCTCCGCGCTGGTCGGCGCGAAGCTGCTGCTCCTTCTTGTCGACTTCGATCGTTTCCGCCAGAACCCCGGCGAGCTGTTCTCGATCGTCCGCTCGGGCGGCGTCTTCTACGGTGGCCTCATCGCCGCCGTGTCGGTGGCGTTCTGGTACATGTGGCGGCACAAGATGCCGCTGTGGACGACGTGCGACGTGTTCGCGCCCGGGATAGCGCTGGGCCATGCCGTGGGGCGGCTGGGTTGTCTGATGGCGGGGTGCTGCTACGGTCGTCCAACCGACGTGCCCTGGGCGATCACGTTCACCAACCCGGAAGCTGCTGCCAACGTCGGCACACCCCTCGGCGTCGCGCTGCATCCCACGCAGCTATATGAGAGCGCGGCGGAAGGCCTGATTCTCCTGCTGCTGCTGGCGACCGAGAAGAAGGGGCGGCCGTTCGAGGGCCGTACGTTCTGGAGCTACATGGTGCTCTACGGCATCTCGCGGTTCGTCATCGAGTTCTTCAGAGGTGACGAGCGCGGCGTCGTGTTCGGGACCGTGTCGACCAGCCAGTTCATCTCGCTCGTGCTCGTGCCGCTGGCCATCGGCATGCTGATCTACCTCTCGCGCCGTACGTCGGATCCGCTGCCCGTGGGCGCGCGCGCCGTACGGCGGGCTTCGTAGTCATTTCAATGCGCGAGGCCGCGCTGGAAGTGGCGCCGGAGCAGGCCGGCGAGCGGCTCGACCGGTATCTCGCCTCCGTCCTGCCCGGCCACTCGCGATCGCAGGTACAGCGGCTGATCGCGCAGGGCCACGTCCGCGTGGAAGGCCGCGAGGTGCGCGCCAACCTCGTCGTCAAGGCCGGCGATCGCATCGCGGTCGTCGTTCCCACTCCCGCCCCCGCAGCGCCGGAAGCCGAGGACATCCCGCTCGCAGTGTTGTACGAGGACGCTGACCTCATCGTCATCGACAAGCCGGCCGGCATGGTCGTCCACCCGGCCGCCGGGCACGCGTCGGGCACTCTCGTGAACGCGCTGCTCCATCACGTGCAGGACTTGAGCGGCGTCGGCGGCGAGTTGCGGCCCGGCATCGTCCACCGGCTGGACAAGGGCACGTCTGGCGTGATGGTCGTCGCCAAGCACGACAAGGCGCACGAGGAGCTGGCGCGGCAGTTCGAGGAGCGCGAGGTCGAGAAGGAGTACATCGCGCTGGTCTGGGGGGTCGTGCAGGCGGGGCGGCGGATCGACTTGCCGATCGGACGCGACCCGAACAACCGGCAGAAGATGTCGTCGCGCGCCCGCCGTGCGCGATCGGCGGTGACGCGCATCACGAAGGCGCATCACTTGCGCGGCGTCACGCTGTGCCACGTCGCCATCGCCACAGGCCGCACGCATCAGATCCGCGTGCACCTCAGCGCGATCGGCCACGCGATCGTCGGCGATGCCACCTATGGCGGCGCGCGGGCGCGCGTGGCCGCCGACCTCAGGCCGGTGCTCTCACTCGACCGCCCGTTCCTTCACGCATACAAGCTCGCGTTCAAGCACCCCATCGATGGACGGCCCATGCAGTGGGAGGCGCCGCTCGCGCCGGATTTGCAGCGGGTGCTGGACGAGATCGAAGCGGTTCAGCTCTAGGCCGAACCAAAGTTCGGCCCTACGACTATCCGGTACTATCGTGTGAGTCGTAGGGCGCAACTTTAGTTGCGCCATTCACCCTACTCCGCTCGGAGCGCCGTCATCGGCTGAATGGCTGCCGCGCGACTCGCCGGGATGATCGCAGCGAGGAACGCGCAGACGCCAAGCGCGCAGGCCGCGAGGGTCAGCGCGAAGGGATCCCAGAACTCGACTCCATAGAGCTGCGCCGAGATCAGGCGCCCCGCGCCGATGGCCAGGGGCACGCCGGCGACCAGGCCGATGAGGACGCGGCGGAACGCGGAACGCAGCACCAGCGCAACCACCTTGAGGCGGTCGGCGCCGAGGGCCATGCGAATGCCGATCTCGCCCGTCCGCTGGGCCACTGTGTAGGCCGTGACGCCATACAGGCCGACTGCCGCCAGCACGAGCGCGATGAAGCCGAACAGGCCCGCCAAACTCGCAACCGCGCGTTCCTGGTCGAACGAGCGGGCCACCTGGTCGCGCATCGTCCTGACGCTGGTGATCGTCAGGTTCGGATCGACCTCGGCCAGGGTCTTCCTCAGCACGGGCTCGAGCGCGCCGGGGCCCAGGTTCGTCACGAGCATCATGCCGCCGATGAAATGCGACTGCAGCTCGATGCGCTTCATCAGATCGATCTTGTAGTCCACGGTCTGGGCCAACGGCACGAAGAACATGGGCCGCGCCGGGCGATTCAGTCCCCAACCGGCGAACTTCGCGTCGCGTACCACGCCGACGATACGGAACGTCCCCGCGTTCTCGGGATAGTCGAGCCCGAAATGCTGCTCGAGCGGATCTTCGCCGGCCTTGAAGAAGCGCTTCACGAACGCCTCGTTCACCACCGCGACCAGGCCCGATGTCTCGTTGTCCGCGTCTGTGAATCCGCGCCCGCGAAGGACGGGCACGCCGAAGTTCTGCAGGTAGCGTGCGCTGACACGATCCCAGGAAGACCCGCCGTCCTCGCTCATTCGCGGCGGCGGGTGGCCTGCGACGAAGACCAACTCGCCCCAGTTGTCGGTCAGCGGGTTGTAGAGCGCGAGCCCGGATCCGGTGACGCCTGGCAACTGGTTGACGCGTTCCTCCAGCCGGCGATACATGGACGCCAGCATGGGCGGCGTGTAAGTCGCCGGCGCCCGGTTCAGCGCCACGACGACGCGGCCCTGCACTTCGTACCCGAAATGCTGGGACTCGAGCCGGTTGAGGCTGCGTCCGAGCATCGTCGCCCCAGCCACGAGCACGACCGACAAGGTCGCCTGGGCGACGAGCAGCGTGCTCCGGGCGAGCGATGAGTGGTCGCGGGTGCTGCGGCCCGATCCACGCAGGCTCTCGACCGGGTCGGTGCGCGTGTCGAACCACGCGGGAGCCGCGCCGAAGAGCACACCCGTCAGCAGGGCCAGGGCGAACGCAAAGCCGAGGACGGCGAGCGAGGGCTGCGTGCTGATCGGCACGGAGTGCGCGCCCTGGAATGCGAGCGCCAGCAGCAGGCGCGCCGCGCCCATCGCCACCAGCAGGCCGGCGATGCCGCCAGCGACCGACAGAACGAGGCTTTCGAGCAGGGCCTGCCCCACGATTCGCCAGCGGCTGGCGCCAATCGCGAGGCGCAGCGCGGTCTGTCCCCGCCGCGCGGCGGCGCGTGCGAGCAACAGGTTCGCCACGTTCGCGCACGCGATCAGCAGCACGAGGCCGCAGACCGAGAGCAGGATCTGCAGGCTGCGCCCATACTCTTCCTTCATCTCGCCCACGCCGGCGCCGCCGGGGACGATGTTGATGACTTGCTTCGGGAGCATCTTCACCACGTCCGGCATCCAGTTGGCCGGATAGCCGGAGTCGTGCTCGAGCCAGTTGCGAAGAACACCAGTCAGGCGGGGAGCCACGCCATCAACGGAAGCGCCAGGACGCAGCCGTCCGATGACCCGCAGCCACGCCGACACGGATTGATGAAGCAGTGCGCCATCACCGTCGATGACGGGCTCCTGGTTCAACGGGAGCCAGAGATCGGGCGGGTCGCCGCGGAGCGTTTCGCCGAAGAACCCGGCAGGCGCGACGCCGATGACCGTCAGCGGATGCCCCTGAACGATGAACGTCGCGCCGACGACCGAGGGGTCGGCCCCGTATTCTTCCTGCCATACGCGATGGCTGAGGACGCACACCGGCGCCGCGGCCGGCGTGTCGTCGGACGCCGTGAACACACGGCCGCCAAAGGCGCCCACGCCAAGCGTCGAAAAGTAGTTGCCCGTCACGAACTCCGCGCGCAGTGGCTTGGCCGCGTCGCTGGTGCCCCCTCGACGGACGCTCAGCCGGCCGCCACCGGCCTGGAACGCGGCCATCGCCTCGAACTCCGGCGCCGCGGCCTTCAGCGTCTCGAAGAGCGGGAAGGAGTACATCCCCCAGCGATCCTGCGGGCCACCTTCCACGCAGCAGTCGTTGCCGTCGCCGATGCGGTACAACCGCGCCGGGTCGCTGACCGGCAGCGAGCGAAGCATCACCGCATGGATGAGCGTGAAGATGGCCGTCGTCCCGCCGATGCCCAGGGCAATGGTGAAGACGGCGGCCGCGGTGAAGATCGGCGCCTGGCGGAGTTGCCGCAGGACGTACCGCAGTTCGCGCAAGGCTGTTGTCATGTGGTGGCCCGTTGGGATTGGACGGAATCGAGCGAGCGGGCGTTGCATTGAGACATACGTAGGACCGAGCTTCAGCTCGGTCATCGCGCGGCGCAGCTGAAGCTGCGCCCTACGTACGCTATCGTCGATGACGCCATGAGCGACGCTGCACCGGTCCCGTCCAGCCGCCTCGTCTACGAAGGCCGCATCTTCGACGTCACCGTCGATCGCGTGCGCCTGCCGCATGGGCGCGAGGCCGATCTCGAGATCGTCCGGCACGACGGCTCTGTTGTCCTGATCCCCATCGACGAGGACGGGCGACTGCTGCTGGTGCGGCAGTACCGGCACGCCGCCGGGCGGTTCCTGTGGGAACTGCCCGCCGGCAGCCTGGAAGTGGGCGAGGATCCGGACGAGGCCGCGCGCCGCGAGTGCCAGGAAGAGCTGGGATTGATTCCCGGACGTCTCGAGCGGCTGCTGACGCTCTACCCGACGCCCGGGTTCTGCACGGAAGTCATGACGTTCTACCGCGCCACGGGCCTGCGGCTGCCCGGCCCCGCTGATGCCGAGGCCCACCAGGATGAAGATGAGTCGATCGAGGTCGGGCGGTTCACACCTGAGCACGCCGCGGAGATGGCCGATCGCGGCGAAATCGCTGATCTGAAGACTGTTGCTGGACTATGGCTGCTCAGGTAGGAGGGAACGCTTCTTGAAGGTTGCCATGGCATGGCAACCACTTCAGCAACTGGGCCCCAGCCAGCTCTGGTATTCGCCGTTCTCGCGGGGAGCCTCTTCATGTCCGGTGTCCTTGTCGCGGCGACCCCTCCGCCCGCTAAAGGCGAGCTTCCCGCATCCGCCCGCCGCGCGCTGGCGCTCCAGGTAGCGCTGGATCGCGCGGGCTTCTCGCCCGGCGAGATCGACGCCGGCATGGGCGCCAACACCACCCGCGCGCTGGCCGCGTTTCGCGAGGCCAAGAAAATTCACAGCCGGGGCGCCGCGCTCGATCCAGAGACAATCGAAGCGCTGGGGACGCCCTACGGGGAGCCGCTCGTCAAGTACACCATCACGGACGCCGATGTGGCGGGTCCTTTCGTGGACCACATTCCGGACGACATGATGCAGCAGCAGAAACTACCGGCCCTGCGCTACGTCTCGGCACTCGAAGAGCTGGCCGAGCGCTTTCACGTGCGTCCGGCGCTCCTGACCAGGCTCAATCCGAACGTCCAGATGACTGCGGAAAGCAGCATCATGGTCCCGGCCGTCGAACCACTGCGACTGCCCACGCAACAGGGACAGCGTAGCGGGAGCGCCGAGGGCGCCCCGCATGGCACGTCGATCGAGCTCACGAAGGGAAGCGGCGCCATCATCGTGCGCGATGCCGGCGGCAGTGTGCTGATGTATGCGCCCGTCACGGTGGGAAGCACGCGAGATCCGTTGCCCACTGGTGACTGGAAGGTGACTGGAGTCTTCTTGCTGCCGGTCTTCAACTACAACCCGGATCTGTTCTGGGATGCCAACCCAAGTCATGCGAAGGCGAGGATTGCCGCGGGCCCGAACAACCCGGTCGGTCTGGTCTGGATCCAGATCGACAAGGAGCACTTCGGGCTGCACGGCACGCCGGAACCCTCCCAGATCGGCCGCACGCAATCGCATGGCTGCGTACGCATGACCAACTGGGACGCGGTGCGGCTGGCTTCTCTCGTCGAGGAAGGCACGCCCGTGACGCTGCGATGACGGCTCGTCGCCGGCGACGATCGTTGATTGGCGTAGCGGTTTTGGTGTTGGCCGCCGGCCTCCTCGCCGCCGAGAAGGTGGCGTTCGATCATCGAGCTGCCGCTGGAGAATCGACCCTCGCGGCGCCAGACCTTGCGGCTGCGGTCAGTGACACGACGCCGCAGCCATCCACGTTGGTCGACGACGCGGATATCATCGAGCTGCGACGACGTCGCCTGCTTATTCCAGTGGAAGGCGTCAGCGCGGTCATGCTGGTGTCGACGTTCCATCAGGCGCGGACTCAGGGAGAGCACGAGGCGCTCGACATCCTCGCGCCTCTTGGCACACGGGCGCTCGCGGTCGAAGATGGGACGATCGAGAAGCTCTTCACCAGCCAGCGCGGAGGCCTCACGATCTACCTGTTCGATCCCACCGGGGTGTATTGCTACTACTACGCGCACCTGGACCACTACGCCGACATCCGCGAAGGCCAGCAGGTGCAACGACGCCAGGTCATCGGGTATGTAGGCACCACGGGCAACGCGCCGCGCAATACGCCGCACCTGCATTTCGCCGTGTTCAAGCTGGGACCCGATAAGCGCTGGTGGCAGGGCACGCCGTTGGACCCGT